>ULVV01056661.1_pt1 | contig 29317 bp, 32 predicted proteins | sample 1959761 | NCBI WGS metagenome assembly ULVV01 (sample SAMEA4835795, study PRJEB28245) | human gut metagenome | biome: gut microbiome; material: fecal sample | place: Denmark | collected 2008
GAGCCGGAGGAAACAGACCAGACGGTTTAAATGAGCCGGTTACAAAGGAACGGAGATGAGTGTTCGTGATCTCGTTTCGTATCTGCTTGGATGGAATGCTCTTGTTGTAAAGTGGATCGCTTCTGATGCTAAAGGTCTGCCTGTCGATTTTCCGGAAACTGGCTATAAATGGAATCAGCTTGGCCTTCTTGCTCAAAAATTTTACTCAGATTACAGTGAGTTAAGTTATGAGTTGTTAGTAGCTGAACTTCAGACTGTAAAAAATGAGATTGTGAACCTTATTAATGATCGTACCGATGATATTTTGTATGGAAGACCATGGTACACAAAATGGACGATGGGGAGAATGATCTCATTTAACACATCTTCGCCTTACGCCAACGCTAATGGAAGATTAAGAAAGTGGGCAAAAAATAATAATATCAGTTTAAAGTAAGCTTCAGAATGAAATTATATGGACGAAAAATCCCTCTATGCCCATATCCTTAACCTGACTGCACCATGGCAGGTTAAATCCCTTACCCTCGATGAAAATGCAGGTTCCGTTACTGTTACAGTCGGAATTGCTGAAAATACTCAGTTAACCTGTCCGACCTGCAGGAAATCCTGTTCTGTTCACGATCACCGACATCGTAAATGGCGCCACCTTGATACCTGCCAGTTCATGACATTAGTAGAAGCCGATGTTCCCCGCGTTATGTGCCCGGAGCATGGCTGCCAGACTCTGCCTGTACCGTGGGCAGGTTCCGGCAGTCGGTACACTCTGCTGTTCGAATCGTTCGTGCTCTCATGGCTTAAAATCAGCACCGTTGATGCGGTCAGAAAACAACTTAAACTTAGCTGGAATGCCGTTGACGGCATCATGACCCGCGCGGTTAAGCGAGGCCTGTCGCGGATTAAAAAGCCTTTATTAGTGCGTCATATGAATGTAGACGAAGTCGCCTTTAAAAAAGGGCATAGGTATATAACCGTGGTATCTGATCGCGACGGGCGGGCACTGGCATTAACCGATGATCGTGGCACAGAGAGTCTTGCCAGCTATCTCCGTTCGCTTACTGACAGTCAGTTGTTGGCCATCAAAACACTGTCGATGGACATGAATGCGGGCTATATAAGAGCAGCGCGTATCCATTTACCCAATGCGGTCGAGAAAATCGCCTTCGATCGCTTCCATGTGGCGAAGCAACTGGGCGAAGTGGTTGATAAAACCCGCCAGAATGAACATCCGCACCTCCCTGTTGAAAGTCGTCGTCAGGCCAAAGGTACCCGCTTCCTGTGGCAGTACAGCGACAAATGGATGACTGAGTCCCGGCAGGAAAAGCTGATGTGGTTGCGGGAACAGATGCAACAGACAAGCCAGTGCTGGACACTGAAAGAGCTGGCAAAAAATATCTGGGATCGCCCCTGGAGCACAGAACGCAGGAATGACTGGTTGCAGTGGATATCGCTGGCGTCTGAATGTGATGTGCCGATGATGAAAAACGCAGCGAAAACCATTAAAAAACGGTTATACGGAATACTGAATGCAATGCGTCATCGCGTCTCGAATGGAAATGCGGAGGCGCTGAACAGCAAGATCAGACTGCTGAGGATAAAGGCCAGGGGATACCGAAACCGGGAACGCTTTAAACTGGGAGTTATGTTCCACTATGGGAAACTGAATATGGCGTACTGAGTCTTCCCACCATGATCGGGGAAGACCCATACATATACAGTATTAATTTATTAAGGAGAAAATGGCATGTCAAGATTTAATGATAGTGATTATCATTAACATGAAGTAATGTTACACCGTTCAGAAAGCCTGCTGACGCTGTGGCAGCATCACAGTCTGAGTATTCTCTGGTGCAATACAAAAACCGGACTTTCCCGTAACAACAGACAATGTTACGGGAAAAGTTACAGAACTGAGCCACAAAATATCTCAGTACCTGAGATGCATAAAAACACCGTACATATGTTTCTCAAAAGGGGGATGATCGTTATCCAGCCATTTCGGTGGATCGGTATGCAGAACACCAATCTGCTTCATGCCGGTATGCTGCCTGGATTTTCTCGCGCAGTAATCACTGTCTTCATATCCCATCGTTTCGATGACCACTCTGGCCGTCTTTCCGTCAGGAGCCCTTGCTGTGACAATGAAATCCGGCAGGACATATTTCTTTTCACCATTAACATAAACTTCTGTATCAAACAGGGGCCTTTCCAGACTTAATTCCGGCGTACCTGGCTTTCTTTTAAGCCAGCTGGCCACATTCAGGGGTTCCGTGGGCATTTCTGCGATAACACACGCTAAGGAAAAGTGAAGTTCTTTGGATTGAAGCGATTAGTACGAAGTGGCCTGTATCGTTCAAGGGGATGGTCAATTTCGTTCCACAGGTAATCTCCAGTGAGCGAGATATGACCCCATGGTAGTGGTGATACACTGGACAAGAGCTCTTCCGGTATAATGATCCCCTGGCTGCGAATGTAATCAACAGCCCGACTGAGATAGACCGTGTTCCACAGAATTATTGAATTAACAACAAGGTTGAGGCCCGATGCCCTGTGAGCCATTGTCTCGGCAGCCCTGTTCCGGAATTCGCCCAGTTGGTGAAGAAAAATAGCGCGGGCAAGTGCATGGCGGCTTTCGCCTTTGTTGAGGATTGCGTGTGATCTGCGACGTAACCGAGTGTCAAGCAACCAGTCACAGATAAAAATTGAGCGTTCAATACGTCCCATTTCACGCAGGGCCAGATTGAGCCTGTTTTGTCTCGGAGATGCTGCCAGCTTTTTCAGTATTACCGATGGTGGTACCAGACCAGCGCCGATCGAGGCCTTAAGCCGCAGAACTTCATCCCAGTGCTGTTCTATTACTTCCATTTTGGCCTTTCCGGCGATCAGGGCAAGAACGTCATTTGCATGTTTTTGCTCATTTGTTCTGGCACTGACGTTATTTCTCGCCGAATTTACCACAGATTCAGCAAAGGTGATTTTATTGTAACTGCAACACCTACCAGATGACGGAAAACGGGTGAACGGCTTAGAGTACGATTTTTCCATTTCGTGATCTTCACCTCAGAACCCCACCATTGATGATAAGAATGATTATCACTCGCATTGACAATTAGAAATAAGTAGTTATATTTTTCATGGTTATTGAGCAATTGGTAACCAATGTAGGTTGTAGGTGTTTCATTTTCATTAAGGAATATGTATGAAAAAACAATCTAAAGAAGTGAAAACCTCTGGCTCTGAACATCGTGAAATTATGATAGAAATTGATGCCTCGAAATCGACGAACGGTACCGGTGGAGGCTCCATCATTGAAGGGTCATACACTGTCTATCGCTGCGATGGCGGAAGTGTCCCCTCGCGTCCTTTTGGCCCCCCATTCTGTCCTTAAATTTAAAGGCTGGCCATGATTGAAATATTCACTTCTCTCAAACGAGAGCAATGAATCCGATAATACAGGTATATTCGATAAAAAGGACGTCTTTTGTGGCGTCCTTACCTTAAGGAGATTATTACGAATGTCTTTGGGGGATAAATTTACATCTGGATACCGTGGGATTAATGCCTTCAATAGTGGCGTGATAAAACTTCTTGTTGCCAGAGAAAATGACTGGATTGAAGAAAAACTTAGTGCCGTTTTAACTCAATCACCTCGTATTGATTTCGAACCACTCATTGCGAGTATAGTTTTTGGGCGTACTGAGGGGAAAACTTCATTATTTAAAAATGTGGAATGTATTGTTCCTGGTTGCAGTTTTAAAATTGACCACACGCACAATGGTGCATCCGTAAGTGAATATATTGACTGGAATGCAATTTCATATAAGACATTACCGCACGACCCGGCAGAGATTCTTTTTCAGTCTGTATCTGAAGTCGTCAACAGAAATCAAGGCGGATACTTTGTTGTGCGCCTGTCTGGTGGCATGGACTCTACTGGCATTCTTCTCTCACTAATGGAGGCAGTTGATGTAAGCAGAATTATTGCCATAACTTATCGGTACCTTATGGGGACAAGCAATCAAGATGAAGTATCAGCAAGGCATTTATGTAAAATATTTGGAATCAGGCAAATAATAATTGATTTTGAACCTCATTCATTATTTCATAGGCTTCCTTCACCAGTGCCTCCTGTTCTAAATATGAGAACAATAAATTTTAAAGTTTATGAAGAGGAAAGAAAGCGTATCGGAAGTATCTGTGGAGATAATTATACCCTATTTGATGGGCATGGGGGGGACCATGTATTTTGTGAGAAAATCCCGTTTGGAATAATAAAAGAGTTATTTTTCCATGGGAGTTTGTTAACCTCATGCCGTAAGTTATTACAGATAGCTCGCCTTCATGGCATAAATATGAAAGATGTCTTATTTATGCATACTAATAGTATGCATTATCTTATAACTGAAGCACAGTGTTATTTTTCCAAAGATGTTATAAAAAACCTTCACTATGACAGAAAAACAGTAAGTGAAGAAAGAAAGTCAGCCCTTCAGGAGGCTATTATTGATAATGGGACGAGCCTGACGCTGAGTCTTACGGAAAACGATATATTCCCTTTTACAGACCAGAGGATGATAGGCTATGGTCTGAAACTCAGAGTTGAGGAGTCATTTGATACTACATCAAAACGACTTCAATACAGAAAAGCGATTAATGACAGATATAAATTTGTATTTACCAGAAAAGATAAGGGGCATATAACAGGTGCATATCAGTCGGCCCTTAGTGTTAATAAGGACCGTGTTATTAATCTTCTGCGCCATGGGCAGTTCGCGACACACGGTTTGTTAAACCTGGAGGGGGTAGAGCGAGCAATAGAAACAAGTTCTCATGGCATCGGTGGAGTCAGTTTTATTCTTATGAAATTAATTGCTGCAGAACTTATCTTTGAAGGATATTTATAATGACTTCATTCTACTTTAAGCCGAATATACATCATGTCAATATTAATAATGAAATAACTATCCTTGATGAGATATCTGATCGTTATATCCTTCTTTCAGAAAAGCAATCAATTCTCTTAAAAGAGTATATGAGTGATGGTTCTCATAATTATGTCGGTGATACAATGAACCTGGAAGGTATAATTTCTAAGGAGTCGGGTACTCCTTTGGCAAAGAGTACTCCGTCTCCTCAGGGGGTTGGTATATTGACCTGGAACAGTTATGTCAGCACTCGGTTGGGTATTGCCAGTTTTTTTTATATCTCTGAAGCAATAATGAGAATGATTCTTGTCCGAAAACGTCTCCAGTCAAAGGGTTTTCACCATTGCCTTGAGCATTGTCGTTGTGCGCTTAGCCAGAAGAGTTTTCCGTACATTTCCCTGAAAGATAAATTAATTATTGGGCAGAAGTTGAGCCAGAGTATTAAAATTGCGGCACCGTTTATCCCGGGCAAGGTTAAATGCCTTGAGTTTTCACTTGTTTTGTTCGACATGTTAGTGTCAAGAAAAATCAGTCCCACATTATTTATTGGATTCCAGCGCTATGATTTTCTTTCTCATGCATGGCTGGAAATTGATAATGAAGTTGTTGCAGACCAGGATAACCTGAAAACAAGACTTACACCAATAATTAGAGTGGGATAATGAAAATAAAAAATGTCATTTGTGAATTAAAATCAGGGGCAAGTGCTTACTCTTCGGCCTACAAGCTCATACGCTCACTGTATCCCGCATTCACATTTTCTTTTATCGGTGTGTCCATTCTCTTTATTCTGGCTTCGGTTCTTGGTGCATTACTACCTTATCTGCTCAAAAAGACAGCGGAGGCGTATACTTTCTCTGAAGGGATACTATCTGCATTTTTCCTGATCACAATGACCTACGCCGTCAGCTGGACAGTGACCGAAGTACTGAAGAATATCAGAGGCATTTTTTCTGCGGGAATTCTGGCACAAGCAGATGCAGCACTAACCAGTAACACGATGGAGATTTTACTTTCTATTAGTTTCCGGAAACAAAAGGAATTTGAGCCGGCGGTCCTGGCTGCAAATATTGATCGTGGCGCGCAATCATTCAGTGCGCTGACATTATCTGTTTTCTGGACACTACTCCCAATTACTGTAGAAATCAGTATGGCTGTTTATTTTCTTTATCAGAGCCTGGGTTTTACTTATTCACTTATTTTCTCAATTTCTGTTATAGGTATGATTTTTCTTGCCTTCAGCATAGCGATCTTTAGTCGTCATATCCATACCGATATAATGAATGCTCAGAATGGGGTGTATTCTTATACGATTGAGCGACTTGCCATGCCGTTGGATATCCGAATTAATTCAGCTCATGCAAAAGAAAGAGTTCTTCGCCAGGAAATTCTTAATCAGTATGTTAATACAATTAAGCTGACCAATAAAAAAATGGGCTTTTTACTGTCACTACAGGCAGTAGCTGTAGGCGTATTGCTTGCTATATCCGTACTGGTTCTGGTTTTTTTTAAAAAAGCGTCTCATATTGGAACTGGTGACTTTATTATGATTGTGGGCTATATTAGCATGCTAACATTTCAGTTGCGCACAATAGCCGGAGCCAGCATTGACATTCAACGCCAGGTTGTGTACCTGAAAATTCTTCTGGAATATAACAGTATGAATCCCGAAGGGGTTATCCCTGATACAGTAAGCTCCCGCAGCACTGAGTGTATTTTTGATGTGCGTAATCTTGGAGCTTTTGCTGACGGCAGACTCCTCTTTAATAATGTGAGCTTCAGGATCCATGAAGGTGAAATGTTTGCACTTTCTGCGCCTTCAGGTTTTGGTAAATCCACAATTCTGCAATATTTACTCGGTCTTGATACCCCAACTGAGGGCGATATTTATTTCCGAGGATACCGGATTAACACAGAGTTGAGTGCGTCTATCCTGGAGGACGTTGCTGTTGTACCTCAAAAAGCCGTTCTGGTGCAGGGAACTATTCGTGATAATATTCTGTATGGAACCGATGACATTCTTCCCGATGATGAACTGTTTTGCATCCTGAATTCATTGGGGTTAATTAAAGAGGACTGCGGAGAACATTTCCTTGCTTTCCTAGACCGGGATATTAATCCTCTGGGTAGTGGTTTGAGTGGTGGAGAGATCCAGCGATTATGCATAGCCCGCGCCCTAGCCCGTAAGAAAAAGATTATCGTACTTGATGAACCCACGGCCTCTATTGGCGAAGAACTCGCGATAAAGATCATTACCTATATCCGGCAGCATTGCCCTACCGTTATTATTACAACTCATAATCCACGAATTCTGGAGCTCGCCGATCATTTTTTTGATGGTATGTCAAAGTCTTGCGTCATTGCTGGAGAAGGCAGAGACCAATAAACCACACACGTTAATTCATTTATATCTAATCCCCCGCTTTGCATCGCGGGGGGAAGTTCGTTTGTGTGCTCAGGGTTACCACTTTAAACGTAAAAACCGTGGCGGCAAGCCTGCGCCGTCAGGGGATGAGGGCAAAAGCCTCCGGAAGTTGGGGGTTCGCGCCCATTTCCTCCAAAAGTCTCACCTTGCTTAGGTAATTAATTGAATTTATTTAGAAAGCGTTGCAATTTTAGCATCATTTTTTATTGTTCTTTTTAACCTGAAGTACGTCGATCGAGAGATACCTGTTTTTTCTGTCACACTGCCCAGAGATTCTCCCTGTGATATAAGCTCCAACGCTGTAGGCGTTCGTGGATGCTTCTTCCTGCCAAATTTTACGCCTGCGGCAAGCGCCCTTCATATACTTATAAAGTATTGCAACTGTCTGAAACTAAGGTGCAAAGTAATCATACTGGAACAGGAAAATCCGGTGGGACGAAAAGGATGCACTTACGCAGAGGACATATTCGCAGAAAAAATAACAAACTAATATGGATCAGACCAGCAATGATTAATGCAAACAGTAGAGCAGGCATTGTTGATAAGGATTACCAGATAAATATAAGAAAAGAAGAAAACAAATCTTAGTAAATCTTACTGTGTAAGTAACAATCCGTTGTATCCTGCTATAAACGTTCCTGATTCACATAGCAGGATACAGAGTCATCTTCGTAAATTATCAAGGGATATTACATAACAGAAAGTTTATTAAATTTTGAACTATGATATTATAAGGAAGTAGAACAACACAGCCGAGGTATTTATGGGAAAACATCAGGAAGAAAGGAAAATACCAGTCATTGTGGTGAAAAAACGTCGAACTTTTTCGGAACCTTCCCTATCCGAAAAAACAGATATTATCGCACCTGTATTTACTGAACAGACGACAGAATCAGTATCCGCCGGAATAAATTCATCTGCCGTCGAAAAACATATCCCTGAAGCGCCAGCCAGGAAGAAGAAAAAGAAAAAACACCGTTTCCCACGTCCCTCCCACTGGACCCGAGAGTATACTCACGAGTGCGTGGAAAAAATAAAGATTCTGTTTCCTCATCTTCGTGCTGAAGGCGGTGGATTTATTCCCCTGAAAATTGGCATAAACAATGATATTTCGGCATTTCTGGCAGAACAGCCGGAGGCAGAACTGACCATGGACGAATGGCTCTGTGCAGTGTCCTGCATCACCTCACGCCGTGTATATCTGCAACGGACAGCTGTCGCCGGCGTCCCACGTTATGGTCTGGATGGTCACCCCAAAGGGCAGGTCTCAGAATCTGAAGCACAGAGTGCCGGTCGCAGACTGGCAACATTAGAACAAAAGTGGCTCAGAATGCAGGCACAGCAGGAGAATATTTCTGAGTAATAAAAACTCCTGATAACAGCAGGACATTACGTATCTGAATAAACATGAACGGGTATACAGACTTCTGAACCCCGTATATATTTTTTAGCTATAGTATTATGGGTTTTACCTATTCTCCTGATTGTATACCTGTATTTCTGTATATTTGACAATGAGTCTCTCAGAATCGGTTTCTCGACGTAACGAGCTATCAGAATGGAGACAAATTAATGCAGGAAACGAACCTTCACGGTAAGTTTTTCACATTTATCATCCCGAAACATGAGAATTATCACCAAAACTAACCACCCGACCAACAGTAGCATCGGGAGCGGCATTATAAAATCATGTACAGAGTTGCGTGACGACATAATAAGTTCTCAATATGCTCTTTACAAAATTATACCAGTGATACAGTTTTTTTGATACTGCACGCATGGGCATAGCGAGTCAGTGTGCCGATGCTGACTTTATTCTGTTTTGGCTGGCCAGCATGGTCCAGAATATCTCCATCATTTACCGACGACCTTCCTGCTCATTTCATCCCGCCATGTGGTAGCAGAGGATTCGACCATGTCATGGGGAAGCACATCGCCGCATTCGAGTTGCTGACGTCCTGCCGCAACCTGGTCACGGAACCAGGTATTATGCTGCCGTTCAACGGTCTGGCGCATAAAATCCCGGATTAACTGAGAGCCATTACGGTCCATGCTTTTTGCAGCGGCCATAAAAGCATCCTTCAGTTCAGCGTCGATTCTTAAACTCATATTAACCTGTGCCATTTATCACCCCGTCATTACCACGTATATACACAGTATAGGGGTCAGTTGGAATTCGGAAAATAAACCACGTTAAGACTGTTTTTTAGCCAAAGGACTTTCAGGAATCGCCAGAATGGCGGGACAACAGCGGTTTTGGTGTCCGAAATCGTACAATTCTGTACATCTACGCAAGGAAATGTACGGAAGTAAGCCAAATGGTTATCGGACGGTCGGAACATTTCGTACAGCCTTTACGTTCAGTGAGTTAGCTGGCTTGGATGTAACCACTCGTTCCACTTAATTCTCTTAGCGTGGGAAAATTTCCGAATTCCAAGCAGACCCCTTTTTGATGCCGCGCCAGCGGCATGGAAGGCGGCACTCCGTTGTAGCATATGGCACAGGAGTAAACCGCCGAAGCCCGGCGTCAGCCGGTACTGATTGATAGATTTCACCTTACCCATCCCCAGCCCTGCCAAGCCATACCCGCTTTCAGCCATGACAGAGCTTCTGTGCGCGGTCGGAGTGGTCCCGACGAGGGTTTACCCGAAGTCGGGGCGTATCTCCGCGTTAGCGGGCCGTGAGGGCCGCTTACGAGCGTGTACTGAGGACTTCCAGCCAGAAGACTGACAGCGATGATAATGTAGTTACAACATTCATAATTAAAAGCGATGTTGTTCCCGCCCTTCGGGCGGGGGCGGCGGCGCTTTTCAGTTATGAGGGGAGGGTACAGTGCTGTGTTTGTATGGTGTTTTTTATTCCTGATGTTTTTTTGTTGTGGTTTCAGAACGGTGAGGTTTGGGGCCCGCGCGTTAGCGTGGGAGGTGCATATTTGTCTGTCCACAGGACAGGCACTGAATAGGTCTTCTTTTCAAATGGAAGTAATTAAGTAGTTTAAAGGAAATACAGTACTGGGGTTTAAAAGAAACATTGCACCCTGTAACGCCTGCGGCTGGCGCTTTATAGCATGAACGGTTGTAACCTTACGAAGAAGTCCCTTGCAGTTAAATGTGGATAAACAGAATTCCCCGTCTGTGATACGTGTTTTGCGTGAAAAACAGGGGGAGCAAGGCGAGCCGGAAGGCAGATAATGAGGCTGTTTTTTGTGTGCTGTGCTGCTTTTTTGTGCGTCACCGGGCTTCAGACGTGCGGAAGCCTCCGGCGCAGGCCGGATTATTCAGATGAGGTCACTCTCAGGGTGAGGCTGTGGCCAGCCGTGTGTAGTTGTTGTTCCGCGACATTATCATGCGCTCCTTCACGCGACGGTCGATTTCGCGCTTCACGGTTTCCAGGCTTCCCCGGAAACGCCCTTCCGCAATTTCACGCGTCAACTGCCGTTTCACCAGGGTGACAATGTCCTGACGGGTCCGGCCCGCATCACGGCGAGCGCGGGCACGTTTCATGCCGTGGGCCTTGCGCTCTGCCTGGTAACTGCGGAATCGCTCACGCACAAAACGCCAGGCTCTCGCTATCAGTTCATCCATACCCAGCGCATCCAGCCCCTGCTTTTTACGCAGCTTGTTTTCCCATTCCACGCGGCTGCGGCGTGCGGAAGCCACCGCCTCTTCTGAGATATCGAGAGAGGCAAACAGTGCCGGCGTGAACGTGATGTCGGTCGGAATGTTACAGCCAATTGTCGGGTCGTATTCCGTCTGATAGGTCATCAGCCCCAGCTCTGCCAGGAACTTCAGGGCACGGGTGGCACGGGTGATGGAGAGTTTCCCTGCCTCAGACTCTGTCGCCAGACCGCACTCAATGGCCAGCGTGGTGATGGAGCACTGCACACGGTTGGCCAGCGGGTCATAGTGGAAACACAGCCCCTGCAGCAGCGCATCAATCGCCCGGCGGCGCAGCACCGGCGGCATACGCCGGCGCAGGCCGCGCGAACGTGCATACGCCACATGCGCGGCAAAATCAAAACGGGAGGTGAAGCCCACGGCCTTTTCCATCAGTTTTTCGCAGAACTTCAGCGTTCCGGCATCTTCACGGGGTGTGAAGACCGGATTCGGGTTCTTTACCTGACGGTATGTGCTTTCAGTGAATGAGGTCTGGTTCAGGGCCGCCACAAGCTGTCGCTTATGGCGGAGCGATTGTGCCGTGTATTTATACACTGCACAGGGTTGAATCTCTGGTACGGTTTCATATATACTTATCCCGTATTCTGTGAGGCCCCCATTATCTTTCTCTGATTCCGCCAAGTTTCGAGGAAAGATGATGGGGGTTTTCCTTTATGGTCTTCTGAAACTTTTTTCAGCCTTCCGGCCCCGGCAAACTGCCGTCGTTTCTGCCATACATCCTGAATGCCTTATGGCGCATTCTGCCGTTTTCTGGCTTTCCGGACCGCGAGGATCCCAAAAGCCACTGAATAACGATCCGCAATATACCCCTTTTCCACCGCTTTGAAAAGCCGACACGATTTCTCAGGGTTACAGTTGCCCTCTTTAACCCCCTAAAAAGCGTCGTTTTTTTGAACTGTGTCAAAAAATGAACAATTTCACAAACGATCATTTATGCTGTGTTTTTCATCATTTTTAGTAGAAGAGATCGCCTAAAATTTTTAAACGATCTAATCCTCCAGACACTGCACACAAATCAGCATAATATGCTTATTTATCAAATATAACGATCTATTCAACTGCTTATCTTAGCTCTTGCCACATATACATCCTTATGTAATATATTTGCCAGCCATTAATCCTGTTTGCAGGAGTTGTCGGTTTTCGCCCGCCTCGAAACCGTCCACAAGGCTTACAAGAGTGCACAGTGCATGTGCCTGTCAGAACTGCAGGCCGGGCTGAACGTGGGTCAGCCGCTGTTTCCGACACATGCTTTATGTATTCGCCGTTCACAACAACATCGAAGCCCCCCTGCGGGGATCGATTTTCGCGGAGCGTTCCGGATTTTGAATATCAGTGAATTACATCAACGCAACTGGTATCTGGCACAGTACATCCCTGCCGGCAAAAACCGCGAACATCTCTTTTCCTGGCTTTCCGAACAACACGTCCTTCCCTGGACACCCCTGATACTGAAAAAGGTCCGCCGCACGGATAAAGTCTGTGGTTACCGTCGTCATATACACGCCGTGTTTCCCGGTTACTTCTTCCTGAAAGCAGACCCCGAACGCCACGCTTTCACTCACCTGCGCCGTCACAGTGCCTTTCTGGGCTTCGTGAAAATGGCCGGTGAAATCAAAACCGTCAGGGAGGATATCGTTCAGTCTTTAATGAAAGTGTACCCGGATCCTGCGCTCAATCCGGCAGCCAGGGAGGAGCTGGATGCTGCCTCCACCCTCTGGCTGACAAAAGCGCGTTACCAGTACCTCCTCCGGCTTGATGCACAGCCTCTGCCGGAGTCGAGGATCGCCCTGCTCCTGCACCTGGTATCTGATGACGGAGCGTTGACATGAAAATTGCTGTCTTAATTTGACGACTTTTCCCGGCCTTTATGGCCGGGATTTTTTTCCCTTCTGTTTCCACAATGCCCGGCACCGGTGACACCTGAGGGTGTACGGAGAGCGGCTGTCGGGCATTTTTTCAGGACGCCTTTATGACCATTCTATCCCAGGAAAACCCTGTCATTCTGTTACTGGAGAATATGCTCGAAGCACTCTCCACCGCCCCGGACAACATAAACAACGAACGGCGTCGCCGGCGTTACCTGCTGAACTGGCTTGACACTGCCCGTCAGATGCGCGAGTTCAGAGGAATGGCAGAAGAGTTTACGACTCTGCGAAAACTGCTGGCCACCAATACGGACATACCGGTAGCAAATACGCTGAAATCACTGCTGGAAAGTGGCAATAACGCAGCATTATACGACCTGTACCGCTTCCGCTCGGCTCTTTCCGCGTGCAGAAGTCTGGGATGGCATATTGGCACGTGCGCATGGAACGACCAGCTGCTGAGTGAGACACTTTCCCGTGCGCAAACAGGTAAACGTCATATCCTGCAGCTGAACAGTACCAGAGACACCTTTTCCACCACGGGCAGAATGCTCAGACCGGTGGCATTTTCATTAATTCATCCGGCATCCCTCGAATCTTCAGAAGTGGAAGATATATTCCGGGATGAAGGTTTTATACTCGCGCACGGACGCGAATGCAGCCTGAACGGCAGCGGCAGAAACATGCTGTCACGCATTCTTCATGTGGGGCATTCAGGTTTACCGAAAGCCGAATGGGGCATAGATCACAGCAATCACCTGTTACACTGAAATACCGGGACAGCCACAACGGCAGCCACTCTCCGCTGACTTTTTTTCGCAAATCGCGGTTTGCTGATGTGGATGTCCCATTTTTGATTATCCGTCCTCTCCGGTTGTCATAAAGCGCATTCCGGCGTGAGGCTTCTGTTGTTATCATCCCCTCCTGCAGACATCCCCTTGTCTTCTGATGACTGACGATATGCTTCTTCTGACAATTAAAGAAGCGGAAGCTTCACGCCATAATGTTGTTTGACTGACCTGCCACAGGAGGAAAAATGACACTGGCGTTACTTACCGCGTATAACGCACCCTATCTGGCAGCCCTGACTTTTGTTCTGCTTACTGGTATCGCTGAACTTATCGCCCTGCTCTGCGGACACTCCCTCTCTTCAGCTATGGATACACCTGATTTACCGGAGGGGCTGACAGGAGAGGCGCTGGACTGGCTGAACATCGGACGGATCCCCCTGCTGATCGTCCTCTGTATGCTGGCAGGTTTTTTTGGTATATCCGGCATTCTCCTGCAGGGTCTTATTATTCATCTGCTGCAGGCTCCTGCCCCGAACATTCTCCTTACACCACTTTGCCTGCTGCTGACATGTCCTCTCGTACACCGCACCGGCAGACTGATTGCCCCCTGGTTACCCCGTGATGAAACAACGGCGCTCACCGAGGAGGCATTCATCGGCTGTATGGCCACCATCACCGGTTATCACGCAGTGGCGGGTTCCCCCTGTGAAGGTCGCTTCACAGACCGCTTCGGGCAGGTTCATTACCTGTTGCTGGAGCCGGAGGCCGGGAAAGAATTCAGACGAGGAGACAAAGTGATTATTGTCTGCCGTCTTTCCGGTTCCCGCTGGCTGGGCGAACTGAATCCCTGGCCGGATGTTCTTTAATCCCGACATATACAGAGGTTCTCACTATGTTTAATCTTCCGGGATGGTTGTTTACCGTTATAGCGCTGGTCCTCACCCTGTTCGTTATCGGGCTGATATTTGCCCGCCTGTACCGCCGGGCATCGGCAGAGCAGGCCTTTGTCCGCACAGGTCTGGGAGGCCAAAAAGTGGTAATGAGTGGCGGTGCAATTGTTATGCCCATTTTTCACGAAACAATTCCCGTCAACATGAACACCCTGAAGCTGGAAGTCAGTCGTGCAGCGGCTGAAAGTCTCATAACCCGCGACCGCATGCGTGTTGATGTTGCCGTTGCCTTTTTTCTTCGGGTAAAACCATCAGCCGAAGGAATATCCACTGCAGCCCAGACGCTGGGACAACGCACGCTCACACCTGAAGATCTGCGTAGTCTGGTCGAGGATAAATTTGTTGATGCCCTACGGGCCACGGCGGCCAGAATGAGCATGCAGGATTTACAGGATGCCCGCGAGAACTTTGTTCAGGGTGTGCAGAACACCGTTGCGGAAGACTTATCCAAAAACGGTCTGGAGCTTGAAAGTGTGTCGCTGACAAGTTTCAACCAGACTGCACGGGTACATTTTAATCCTGACAATGCCTTTGATGCTGAAGGCCTGACCCTTCTGACCCAGGAAACAGAACGTCGTCGCCGCGAACGCAACGAAGTTGAGCAGGATGTTGAAGTGGCCATCAGGGAAAAAAACCGGGATGCACTCTCCCGACGTCTGGAGATTGAACAGCAGGAAGCCTTCATGACTCTGGAGCAACAACAACGGGTAAAAACCCGTACGGCAGAGCAGAGTGCCAGTATTGCTGCTATTGAAGCTGAACGACGTCGTGAAGCAGAATCCGCGCGAATTCTGGCTGAACGTAAGATAGAGGAAGCCGAAATCGAACGACAGCAGATAGTGCGTACCCGCCAGGTCGAAGCCGAACGGGAAGTGGCCATACGGGAAATTGAACAACAGCAGGCAACCGAAATCGCCAGCCAGGCCAGAGCCATTGCCGTGGCGGCAAAATCGGAAGAGCAGTCACAGGCAGAAGCCCGGGCAAGTAAAGCACTGGCTGAGGCCGTACAGGCCCAGCAGGATGTGGAAACCACCCGCCAGACTGCAGAGGCCGGCCGTACCAAACAGGTTGCCCTGATTGCTGCTGCTCAGGAAGCTGAAACGAAAGCGGTTGAACTGACGGTTCGCGCACAGGCTGAAAAAGAAGCAGCCGAACTCCAGGCAGCAGCAATTATTGAACTGGCGGAGGCCACCCGTCAGAAAGGTCTGGCAGAAGCAGAAGCACAGCGCGCACTGAACGATGCCATTAACGTGCTTTCGGATGAGCAGACCAGCCTCCGCTTCCGTCTTGCCCTGCTGGATGCATTACCTGCCGTCATAGAGAAGTCCACAGAACCAATGAAATCCATTGACGGTATTAAAATCATTCAGGTGGATGGTCTGAATGGCGGTGTTACCCGCGGTAAAACAGCAACAACCGACATAAGTGGCGGAAATCTCGCTGAACAGGCAGTAACCGCCGCTCTGGCTTACCGTACACAGGCTCCGCTCATCGACTCCCTGCTGAAAGAGGTGGGTTTATCCGGTGAAGGACTTACAGCCCTGACACGTCCACTGGTCATGCCTGCCCCGGAAAAGGTTCCGGATGTCAGCGAACCGGTAACCACTCCGGATAACTCAGAACCACAACAGGTTTAATCCCCGTGCCGGAATTTTTCCGGCATCTTTTTCACAAAGAATGCCCTCACGGGATATTCTGGCTTAAAAGAGGATTGAAAATGTCCGCAGAAAAATTCAGAGTTGTCATATACACCAATACATGTGAAAAGAAAGTCAGTTATATTCCTGCAACAGAAGATATAAACATCGCTATAATGCCATTTCAGACGGCAGACAATGCCCTGATTATTGTATGCCAGAACACACGAATAATACGACGCACAGAACGTATTCCCGGAAGCTGTAGTGAATGGAAAGAGGTGGCATTACCCCTTAAAGCCAGGTCCCGGATAAAATTATAACCAGTCGACGGAGCTACGCCGGGTTATGGAACCATAAAGGAATAATCACACTATCCTGACGGAGATATTTTTATGTCCATACTCTTTCTGCTTGTGACTGTATTACCGGTCACTCTGACCGTGTTCATCATCATTTCTTTCTTCTGTTTTTGCATAAATTGTTCACCAGAACCGCATGCTGACAGCGTGAATATCCAACAGTATCTGCGTAAATACAGCTGGTTTTATTATATCAATGTAACGACATTTCATCTTGCCGTCATCATGATGATTCTGTTCTGGCAGGACAGGTTACCTCTTTACGCTCATTTATGCGTCTATATTTTTATTCTTATGAAAGGGTATCCTTTAATGACGCTGATAACATTTGACCCACAGACTCCCCTGAAAAACAGGAGACAGAAGAAACCATCTCCGAAATTCATGTTTTTCTATTCCTGGATATATTATTCTTCAGTATCAATGTTCGCACTTATCTTTTTCCATATATCACTGAACCCATAATCACCAGATAACATTACCCAGCGAAAATACAACCGCGACATCAAAAAGAAGAATCCACACCCAGAATAATATATCGTTCTCCCTTCCTGTTTTTATTTTATACATCCGAAGCTCATAGCATACAGCGGCGCACATCCAGATAAACAGCGCGGCCATGACAATAAGTATTCCCAGCATCCACAAAAAGTAAGTAATAATATCCCATCCCCCCTCAGACTGAATAAAACGCAGAAAGGATATCTTCAGTATTTTCGAAAACACATATCCTACTGAGCACCCTAATAATGAATCTGTCATCATTTTCCTGAGCAGTTCCACTTCATGTACTGAAATCACCTGCTGCAGCAATTCATACTTATCAATTTGCCGTAAATAACGCCACATCTTCTTTATCATGCATCACCTCTGTGATTTTTAAGGTTCATCATCAATAACCCGATGAAATGATATTCATCTGAAGGCCAGTTACCCGCCACCTGTCTTATACCGTAACCCGTAATATACCGGATTATATTCTATGCAAAAGAAATCACTGACACTCCTTCTGCCGTCATTACTCAGCGGCTGTACGGCATTTAATGCCACGCCTGTTCCGGATACCACGCCTCCGGCTCTGGTGTTCGTCGACGGACAAATTCGCGAAAGCGCTGCCATTATCACCCATACGCAAAAACGTCTGCTTCCGCCACCGGTGACCCGCCCTGTGACACCGCCCCGTCCGACAACAACGGCGACACCCTCAACCACTGTCAGCAGCCAGAGTACCGCACTGCCTCCCCGCCCGCTTCTTCAGGCCACACCGCTGTCTGCACTGGTTATGACCGGTAAGCCCGGTCCCTCATCCGTCGTTTATTTACGTGAAGCACGTCAGCGCACCGTCAGTGACTGGATACGCCAGCTGCTGCCAACCGGCTGGCAGTTCCGCCAGCAGAATGCCGCCACACCGGCACTGAACAAACGCCTCCCTTCCTGGTCCGTTAATGACCAGTGGCACCGGGCACTGAATGCGCTGCTGGCCGGCCAGCAGCTTTACGGACATATGGACTGGAACAGGAAAATACTGACTGTCACGACCTCTGCAACACCGCCGGTCGACGTCACGACACCGCAGGGTTCACAGAAAACAGCGGACACACCACGTAATCCGTTCAGGAGCACAACCGGAACAGCGGCAGACCAGGCACAGGTACCACCTGCCGTCAGCGTATCCCGGGCTCAGACCACCACCGGGACATCCGGAACACCAGAGAGCAGAACAACCACGCCAGCCCCGGTGGCCACGAAACCGGTAGTGACACCACCGCAGAAGGTCATACCGCCACGGCAGTGGAAAATGGAAAAGGGGACCACCCTGAAAGACGGACTGGCCCGCTGGACATCATCCGAAAAATGCCCGCACGGCACATGGACACTGCGCTGGGAAACACCTGTCAACTACAGCATCGATGCTCCTCTGGTTTTCACCGGCAGTTTCCGCCAGGCGCTGGAACAGCTATTTGCACTCTACACCCCGGTGGAAAAACCGCTGTATGCCCGGACCAGCACAGCACAATGTCTGCTGCGGGTGACAGATCGTCCACAGGAATAACCTTATGGGCTGGTTCATCGTGTTCATCATGGTCATCACGACCACCGGCAATTTCTGGTTCACCAGTCAGCTCTCCCGCAGCGAACACCGTCATCAGGCCGCAGAAAACACACAACAGGCAGCAACGTTCATTCGTTATATGAACGCCATCAATGATTACCTGCATCAGAATCCGGAACGACGGACAGCCGGAGGGCGGCTGACATCCGCTCAGCTCGGGCTTCCCGGGACGGATACCGTCAGTCATATCATCAGCCAGCAACGTGTTTTTGTCTGGGCCACAGAAACCCCGGGCCTGATGGCCGCCCTCAGGGAACAGAGTCATGACTCTGCCCTCCTCGGCAGGGTGGAAAACGGCCGGCTGCTGGACACCGCCGGCAGAGCGCTTTCCGTCACACTTCCGTCGGTGATCCCCGATCACGTCATCCTCTGGATGAATTAGTCACGAATCTGAATAACTCACGGATCTCCCATGAATAAAAAAATTCTTGCCATTATGATTGCCGCCGCTCTGTTACAGGGCTGTGCCAGTTACAGACAGCTTGAGAGCACAAGAAAGGAAGCCGTTGCGGAACAACAACGGGCACGGGAAATGATGTCTGATCTGCGAACCCGGACGCCGGTTGTTAAGGAATCCTCTCGACAATGGATCAATCCCCGTCCGGTCATGGATAAAAACACCGGCAAAACCGTTCCCGGTTGTCCCATTGTCATTCATACCCGTCAGAGCATCACCCTTCAGCAGGTGGTTCAGCGGATCACGGAAAGCTGCCATATTCCTGTACGGATCACACCTGATGTACTGACATACCTGAATACATCCACAACCGGCAGCACACAACAAATCCAGGGCGCGTTACCCCCACCGGATGCAAGCGGCATGGTTCCCCTTGCCGCCATTGGCGCATCTGACACGCCATCATCCCGTCTGCCGGGAAATACCGCAGCACTGTCTGAACTGAATGCCTCCGGCCTGACGACCCTGCTGAATGCGGTCTCCTCCCGTCTCGGTATATCCTGGCGCTATGACGGCTCGCATATCATCTTCTATTATCTCGAGACACAGACCTTCCCCATCACCTATATGGACAGTCAGGTGACCTATAACGCCACTGTGGTCAGCGGCACCATGTCCTCAAACGGCTCATCAGGAGGCAGTGCATCAGATGCCATTTCCGGTGATGCCAGCAATACCCAGACCACCACCGTGGATATGAAGTCTGCGCTGTATCAGGATGTGAAAAATGCGGTCACATCAATGCTGACCCCGGGTATCGGACGCATGTTCATGTCCACGGGCTTTATAACCGTCACAGATAATCCACAGGTTCTGGAAACGGTCCGGGCATTCATTGAAAAACGCAATGAAGAGATGAAACGTCAGGTGGTGCTGAATGTGGAAATTCTGAGTATCCGGAAAACCCGCAATGAGCAGGCCGGTATCGACTGGAACGCAGTCTTCAGCGACAGAACGCTGGGACTGAGTCTCGGCAGCACATTCACCAGTGCAGCCAGTGATGCCATCACAGGTGGTGTTTCCATTGTGGACGGTAAACTCACCGGTTCAAAAGCCTTCCTGAAAGCATTGTCTTCCCAGGGGGATGTCAGTGTGGTGACCCAGAACTCTGCCGTCACCAAAAACCTGACGCCGGTGCCAATGCAGATCGCCAATCAGCAGAGTTACATCGAGAGTGTGACGACGGATACCACTGCCAATGTCGGCTCATCCACCTCCCTGAATGCGGCCACCATCACCACCGGTTTTAACATGACCCTTCTGCCGTTCATTCTCCCGGACTCACAGACACTGCAGTTGCTCTATTCCATGAGTCTCTCCGACAAACCGGTTATTGAGAATTATGAGAGCGGTGGAAGTAAAGCCCAGCTGCCGAATGTGGATCTGAAAACCATCAATCAGACCGTGGATCTGAAATCCGGGCAGACGGTCATTATCAGTGGCTTCCAGCAGTCAGGACGTCGCAGCGGAAAACAGGGTGTAGGCACGCCGGGATTCTTCGGTCTTGGCGGTGGGATCAACAGTGAAAACGACGACACCATTCTCGTGGTGCTGATCACGCCCAATATCATCTGATTTTCACAAGGAGGACGATCGTGACGGATATTTCACCGACAGAGCGGCAGGTGTTTCCGCTGACGGCAGGGCGCAATGTGTTTCTGGCCGGGCTGGAATGGAAAACACTGCCCTCACAGTACCGGCATGCCCGCGACTTTGCCCGGGCACAGAAAGCCGACCTTTTCCTGGCCTGTCAGTATCTCAGTAATGAAGATGCCGATACCCACACCATGGTAGCCACTGTCAGTCGCCGCATACTGCCCGGAAAACCCCGTCAGTGCTTCTCCCTCGCCCTGCTGATCCTGCCACTGCTTGAACATGGCGGCTATGCCATCACGGAACTGACGTTACCCGGAGAAACACCGCGCTACAGCTTTGTTTCCGCTGTCGACGGTGTTCTCGTCAGTGACCTGGTGGGAAGCGGAGAAGAGGTCCGTGAAGCCCGGGATACCTTTCTTTCCATCAACACCGAACCGGAGCAGGGCTGGACACGCTATGAACCGGTGGCATTTTCAGCAGGCGATCAGAATCAGGCCCTGCCGCTGTCCACCCTGACCGGCTCTGGTAAACATCCGGCTGCCGCGCGCCTGAATCCGGTATCCCGGGGAGCGCAGTTCATCACTGTCTCGCTGATCATCGCCCTTCTCGGCGCTGCATGGTACGGCTGGCAGTATTATGAACGGTGGAAGACTGAACAAGCCGCGCAGGCAGCAGCTGCCCGACAGGTCACAGAGGAACAAATCAGTCCCCCCTGGCCCGGACTCCCCGAAACCGACGCCTTTATCCAGGGATGTGCTGACATATGGACGTCACTGCCACTGTCTGCCTCCGGATGGCGTTATTCGCTGGCTGAATGTTCAACTGACGGCGGCAGCGGCAATCTTCGCGCCTCGTACACTAATACAGCTGGCGCGACAGTGACTGACTTCATCCGGCGCATCAGTGATATGACGGGTACCCGCCCCTTTATTGTGATGCCGGAAGGAAAGACCGGCGGCATTGGCCTGCCAGTCAGCTTCCGCCTGCCTGAACATCCCGTCGACGTTGATGCTCTGCCGGAAAGCTCTGTCCTGCAAGAACAACTGACCACGCTTGCTCAGTCAATGCCACTGACGCTGGACTGGCAGGAGGTCAGTAACAGCGTCACCGATGAAAACGGAAATATTATCCAGCCTCCGTGGAAAGAGTATGACCTTCAGATACAGACGCTACTCCCGGCATACCAGCTGGTTGAACGTCTGAAGGCGCCTTCTGTCCGTTTTATCTCTGTCACACGACAACTGGAGAACGGTCGTTTCCACTATCAATTTACAGGTAAATATTATGCACGCTAAAACAAAAGCCCTTCTGGTTTCAGCGCTGCTGTTACCGGCAACGGCAATGGCCACAACCGGAAACGCAGAGGAACAGAGTCCCCGGCAACTGCAGATTGAGCGGATACAGGACGAAACAGCCCTGTATGAAGCCATGCTGGCGAGAGAGAAAATCCGTCATGAACTGCGCATGCTGGAGCAGGGTATTCCCGCAGAGCCCGGTCGTCCGCAGGAAAGCACGTCCGCCATCCCGACTGCCCCGTCGACGGCGACATCCCCCCGTCTGACAGAAATATTTGGTGTACAGCCTCAGCTGAGAGCCCGGATAGAACTTTCGGGTGGACACATCACCGATGTGAAGACGGGCCAGAACATCCCCGGAACCCCTTATCTCGTGGAGAAAATCACACCGGACAGTGTGGTACTGGAGCAGTCCGGCATCAGAAAAACCCTGCGACCATGAAACCGGCCGCCAGTACAGGCGGCTGTCCGTACAAAAGGATGAACGACAATGAACATCAGTGAACTGATATCCTGGCTCAGCCTGATCATCCGTGACCTGGAAACAGCCGCTGCAGAATATGGGGTGAACCACACAGATATTGTCCACGAGGCAACACAATTACAGGTACAACTTTGTCGGGGAAAACAGGTCACCCCGGCACAACTCCGTGCCCTGAGTGCCCGGTTGTGGGGTGCCAGAATGCGCCTCGCGGCGCAGTATGGCCAGGACGCCCCCCTCATGAACGATCTGGCGTTCCTGAGCAACTGTCTGAAATATGATGCCGACAGATTAAACGACCGCTGGCTTTACCGGGAATGGATATCCGCAGCCGAATCCTTTGTCCTGCCGCTCGTCTTCATTATCCCACTGCTGATCGCGCTCTGTTATATGATGAAGAGCGGCAATTCCGGAGGCGCTGAATTATGCGCGGCACTTGCCGGCGCATGGTGCACCGGACTGACATTCTTATACCTGTGGGCAAAAGATCCCGTCGGGCTTTTCTGGTCACTCTACAGCTTCATTCCGCTGTATTTACTCTGGTGTGATATATCACCTGCGTAAACGATTACAGTGCAGAAATGATATTCCGTACAATACATCACAAATCACCTCACACCCGGGACGTTTTATTATTAACACTCGACGGGATATATCTCATGCTGGAGAATAAAACCACCGATGATTTTATTTTTGTTAAGCAACATATCTACCGCATATTTCAGTGGATGCACGAAACACCTCTCATTAACAACGGTAATACACCGGTAACTGACCGGTTAATCGCCGATATCCGGTGGATGCTCGAACATCATTACTATCCCTCCCCCGGCCAGGTGGACCGTATTATATCTGTACTGAGGGAGACAAAATTCCAGCTGCTCCGTGAAAAAACCGACAGACAGGAACTTGTGGAAGAGATCCAGCAGAAACTGAACACGCTGAAAGATATCCGTCATTTCCTGAAGCTGAACACGAACTATAAACAGGATGGCGATATCATTTCACTTACACCATCTGGTGAATGGAAGAATACTTCCATTATTTTATCGGTAGTTGCCGTCATGCTTATGATATTCGCCAGTGTATGTAATCTGTCCGGCATCACACCTTATTTTATTTATACCGCAGGTATTATTTTTTACGCTCTCGCCACACCGGTATTAACGCTGAGATCAACACAGCCGGAGAAAAACATTCCCCTGTTATTCGCTTTTGGAGGCGTAATCATTTTTACACTGTTAAGCCTGTGCTGAAAATGTCCAGATTCTCTCCGCAGAAGAACTGATTATTTCCCTCGCTTAATAACAGAAAACATATTTTCCGGGCGCCGCTGCCCGTAAGGAGGCCTTATGTTGGATCCTGCAGACCTGCCACCGGATGACATTCTGGATTATGTGGCTATCGACACAGATAAAACCGGTCATCTGCGGGTCAGGGTCGTGGAGGGAAAAAAACATCTGCGTGCCGTCCAGGAATATCTGACCCGCCTGCGCGCACGTCATCAGGGGCGTGTGGGAGACTTTGAATTCACCACCCTGGATGTGATAGCCCGCCTCAGACAGGACACCACAACCGCCGGTGATGAAAGCGTCATTAACCCGGTACAGCAGAAAATGCTCGGCTATATCCGCCATTCTGCCTCTCTTGGTGCCTCAGACCTTCATATGACCCCGGGACGAGACAACACGGACTTCACCTATGTGGAAGCCCGGGTTCACGGCGAACTGGAAGTGCTCGATATCCTCCGGAAAGAAGAAGGCCTCGAATTACTGGGGGCCACCTATTCCGGCATGACCGATGTTATCAAGGGCACACAGTTTGATCCCGGGGTGCCTCAGGATGCACGTCTTTCAGAGCAGTATCTGAAACTGGCCGGTCTGTTTGGTGCACGCTACTCCCACTATCCCTGCGTGGGCGGCCTCTATGCTGTGCTCCGTCTGATCAAGGATGACAGTCTGCAAATCCCGACCTTCAGCATGCTGGGCTACCACCCTGAGCAGGAGCGCACCCTGCGCCGTATTCTGCAGCGCCCTGAAGGTATTATCACGCTCTCAGGACCAACAGGTTCAGGAAAATCCACCACGCTGAGAACCGCCTCTGCGGCGTACCTTGAACAGTACGGCTTCAACAATACCGGCGGTATTCTTCTGCCCCGTCGCAGGCTGTTCACCATTGAATCCCCGCCAGAGGGCCGTATACCCGGTGCCATTCAGACTGCCGTCATGGATTCCGCACAGGGCTGGGTGGACTCCATTAAATCAGCACTGCGTCTTGACCCTGACGGGATCCTGAACGGCGAAATCCGTGACCACGATTCCGCCATTACGGCAATAAAAGCCGCCATGACCGGGCATCTGATGCTGACCACCATCCATGCGAACGACCCGATTAACATCCTCGAACGTCTTGAGATGGAGGGGGTACAGGCCAGGATGATTGCCGACCCGCAACTGTTCATTGGCCTGCTGAGCCAGCGTCTGGTTCAGCTGATATGTCCGCACTGCCGTCGCCCCTGGCATGAGGTGGCTACCGAGCGCACGGATGATGAACGGCGCCTGGTGGAAAGCGTCTGCAACCCGGACCAGGTATATCTGCGAAATCATGAAGGCTGCCCGCACTGCTGGCGTGGCGTGACAGGACGAACAGTGATCGCAGAAGTCATCTCCCCGGATGCCCGTTTTTTCCAGTTGTACCGGGAAAAGGGGCGTATTGAGGCCAGAACATACTGGCACCGGGAACTGGGCGGAATGACCCGTAATCAGCATCTGCTGGGAAAAATCAACAGCGGACAGGTTGATCCGCTGGCGGCCCATTATATATCTCCCGTCGATGAGGACAGCTATACGCTGCTGCACTGATATGAAATTTCTGGAAAAACTCAACAGCACCGACATTGAGCTGACAGCGCTGACCATCTGGATGGCCAGAAAAACCTTTGCCCTGAACCGGGTGGAGTTCTACGAAGCCCTGGGCGGCATGATACGTGACGGAACGCCGTCCCTGCGTGCACTCGAATTTCTCTGCGAGATCGAAACCGATTTTGGTGAAAAGAAAGGCACATCCGGCATGTATTTTCTGGCAAAAGAATGCATCGATTCCATCAAAGCCAGCGGCATGTTATCCGGTGCCCTGTTAACCTGGGTGCCACCGGAGGAAGCCACGTTAATCAGAAACGGGGAAGAGCGCGGAAATATTGCCGACGCCCTTTTCCAGGTGGCCAGAACCGTTAAAGCCCGGCGGGAAATGACATCCAGCCTCATTGCCGTCTGCCTCTACCCCCTTCTGCTGCTTTCGCTCTGTGTGGTGAATATGTACAACGCCCATACCCGTATCATCCCCATCGTCAGTGCGTTTGCTTCAGAAGATAAATGGTCATTCCAGATGAAATTGCTTGCCGGTATGTCGGAATTTTTCATCGGGTACGGATTCTGGCTCTGTGGGACCATTTTCGCCCTGACGCTTCTGATCCGTTTTTCATTCAGCCGGTATACCGGCCCCGGCCGGAGGATGCTGGACAAGGCTCCCCCCTGGTCACTGTATCAGACCTTACACGGGGTGAATTATCTGTTCAGTATTTCATCCATGCTGCAGATTAATATTCCTCTTTCGCAGGCGCTGCTCCGAATGGAAAAAGGTGCAGAAAAGAATAAATGGTTAAAGGAGAGAATTCAGGCAATACGAAAACATGTATTATCCGGTCAGAATCTGGCCACAGCAATGCGAAATTCCGGTTACGATTTTCCGTCCAGAATATGCATCAATAAACTGCTCCTGAACTCCGAAAGGGAGGACAGAGTGGCAACCATGGCACTCTATGCCGATCAGTGGCTGGAGGAAGCAAAAAAACGGGTAAAACGAATTGGATTAATTATTACCGGTATATCAGGAGGTTTTGTCTTCTTTTTTATTCTTAACATGATATCTGCCATCTACAGTATCAGCGACATGCTGAAACAATAATCCCGCATACAGAATATTTCTGAAACATCCCATAAACCAGGAGTGATATATGAACTTCAGATCATGTCTTTATTCTTATTTTGCTTTAAAAAAAGAGAAAGAGGAGGATAAAGGTTTAACCTTACTGGAAATTGCCAGCGCACTGATTATTATCGGTATTGTGGTTGCTCTCGCAATAAGTCAGATGTCCAGTACCATGTCATCCAGTGATAACCAGCGCGAACTGAAAAACCTGCAGACCATTGCAACCAAAATGAAGCAGTACAAGTTCCAGGGACAATATACCAGCAGTGATTATATCAAAACGCTGACGCAGAGTGGTTCCCTGCCGGCCGATATGATCGCCGGTGGTAACAAGGCCAAAAATGCCTGGGGCGGTGATGTCACCATTAAGGCAACGGCAGATAAGTATGGTTATACGATTACCAGCAATAATGTACCGAAAGAAAATTGCGTGGAACTCATTAACAGCCTGCGCAGTTCATCCATGTTTACCAAAATCATGAATACCGCCCCGGCTACTGTGGATCCCGTAACAGTATGTAGTAACGACAAAAATAACATCACCCTTGAAACAAACAGCTAATGTTTCCGGACAGCATCCTTAAATACCAGAGGATGCTGTCACTGCCGGGATTATCATAATGAAATGGTTATATCTCTCTGTCCTGCTTTTATTCAGTAACACATCAATCGCATCTGTGATGAATAATAATCATCTCGATTCCTGTTTTATTCAGGCCGGAAAACGTTACCTGATTGCCCCTGAGCTTCTGAAAACCATTGCACAGCAGGAAAGCGGCCTGGTCGCCACTGCGATAAATCACAATAAAAACAAATCCGGAAAAATCATCAGTACGGATTACGGAATAATGCAGATTAATTCAGTGCATATTCCTGAACTGAAAAAACTGGGCGTCATTAAAAACAAGGATGAACTGCTTAAAAAGCCCTGCCTGAATATTCATACCGGTGCCTGGATACTGGCCCGCCATTTTCAACGCTGCGGCGTTAACTGGGAATGCCTGGGCAGCTATAACGCCGGTTTCAGCAAAAATAACACAGCCCGGCGCATGATATATGCCCGAAAAATCCACAACCGGTATTTCAGACAATATTAATAAATACGAGGTGACGGTGAGCGCATTACTGAGCATGACAATAATAATCATCATCCTGGCGGTTATTCTTTATCTTGCATACATCACCGCCGCTCTCTACCTGTCAGCAGTACACGACACCCGGCCGCCCAGGCCGGTGGTGTACGTGTGTTGCCTTCTGGCCATAGTGAGTGTCAGCCTCAACGGCGCATATGGTGTTGAAGCCACGGGGCTGTTATTCCTTTCCATTCTGACGGGATTATTAACTGTAATGACGCTGACGGACATCGCCGTCTGTCGGCTTCCCCGGATATTCACGCTTTCACTGATTGTTCTGGGGGCAGCGTTCAGGTACAGCCTGGAGGAGCTCACATACAGCCTCCTCAACGCATCACTCTGGTTCGGCATGACATACCTGCTACGGCAGTTTTTCATAACGGCAAAAGGAACAGAAGCACTCGGCCTTGGTGATGTATTCCTGATAGCAGGAATTGCAATGTGGACACAGCCACAACACACGCCGCTGCTAATCACCGCCGCAGCTTCCGGGGCATTTCTGTTTATCCTCCTCTTCTGCCGTCACAGACATCAGCAGGCACTGCCGTTCGCCCCGTTTCTCTGCGCATCACTGTATGCACTAACCCTCCTCCCTGATTCCGTTTTCCGCACTTCGGAGATATTCACGTGAAAAAGTTCAGACACGATGACGACAAAGGTTTTATTCTGCTTGAAATACTGGCGGGACTGATAGTGATTGGTATCGCCACGCCGCTGATTTATTCCGAAATAGAAAACTGGCTGAATGAACAGCTTTACCAGAGTGCTGCTTCTCATGCAGATGCCTACAATACCGCAGCCAGAAATTACATTGCCGATAACAATGCCACTCTGCACAACGGCAGCCTTCCGGCAAACTTTACAGCCGATGATTTGATTCGCAAGGGATACCTGAAACAGGGATTTAATCATTCTCCGTTTGGGCAGAGTTATATCACGGGTATCCGCCGTAACCAGACTACAGGACGTCTTGAAGCCCTGACCTGCTCAACAGGGGGGCAGAATATCAAAGAAGATGGTCTGCGCAGTGTGGCAGGACAGCTTCCCGGGCTGGGTGGTTATATTGGTAAAAACGGAACAGCAACCGGCGCATTCGGCGCCTGGACAGACAAACCGGGGGATTACGGACTCACCTGTTCGGCAGGTCACATTGCCGTCGTCATGACGGGTGATGATCTGCAGGAAAGCGACAGGTTGTATCGTTTCCAGGTCCCGGGGAGACCAGAGCTGAACCAGATGCACACAGCTATCAACATGAGCGGAAATGACATCAATAACGCCGGTAACCTCAATGGTCAGAAAGCCACGGTGAAAGGCGATATAACCAGCGAAGACGGCTGGCTTATCACCAGAAACAACAAGGGGTGGATGAACACGACGCACGGAGGCGGTTTCACCATGACGGACAGCCAATGGATACGTGCTGTTAACAACAAAGGGATCACAACCGAAGGAGAGCTCAAAGGAGGAAAAGTCAGTGGTGGAACTGTCCGGTCTGAGGGGCGTCTTTCCACGGGTGAGTATTTACAGCTGGATAAAACAGCCACCGCAGGTACTTCCTGCTCACCGGACGGACTTGTAGGCCGCGACAGTAAAGGGGCAATACTTTCGTGCCAATCCGGT
>ULVV01030505.1_pt1 | contig 28958 bp, 24 predicted proteins | sample 1959761 | NCBI WGS metagenome assembly ULVV01 (sample SAMEA4835795, study PRJEB28245) | human gut metagenome | biome: gut microbiome; material: fecal sample | place: Denmark | collected 2008
AGTCAACCAACCGAATAACCTCGTATTCGTCCAGCGTCAACAGGATCGGCTCGGTATCTTCACACCCGTTGGGGCAGAAGGTATCAACTTGTGGTGCGCCACAAATACGGCGGCACCGTGGCGGTCTTGGCATGGGCGCTTTCCTCCTTCTGTTTTCGGTATATACCGATTATAGCACCTCGTGCAGAAAAATCAATACAGATTTTTCAAAAGCCGCTGTAACGCTTATTCGAGGTGCAGTGCTTCACTACGATCGTGGTACCCAGTACACCAGTGCGCTTTACCGCAACACCCTGAGAAAAAATGAAGAGCTGCCGGACAGCATTGTTGTAGAGGTTATCGTAAAGCTGGTAAGCAATCCGAAGTTCGCCGCCATGATGCAGGAAAAGATCAGCATGAAGGTGGATATCTCTGCCATTGAGCAGGAGATCGCGGCGCATGAAAAGCAGCTTCGACAGAGTAATTCCGTAAAGGCACGACTGATGGAGGAGATTGATTCCCTCGACCCGGATGATAAGCACTACATGAAATGCTAAGCAGACCTTGATGACCGGCTTTACAAGATGTATGATAAAATCGAGGATATGGAAAACCAGCTCAAGCTCCAATCATTGCGGAAGATATGAGCTTGAGTTTGGACAATGACGCACATATAGAAATGGTATGCCTCTTGAGCAAAGAGGCAGGGGAGGAACAGCAGAGATGAATCAGGCAATGAAGAAAGCAAAGGAAACTTTTGCACAGGGAAATTATACCTGTGTCTGGTACAGGGACAACGAGCTTTTGACGAGTAAGGAAGCAGGTCTGCGTCCGCTGCTGACACGCATCCGGGAGGGGAAGGATTTGAACGGATTTTACGCGGCGGATAAAATCGTCGGACGCGCGGCAGCATTTTTATATGTGAAGCTTGGAGCAGCCGGGGTGTATGCACCTGTGATGAGCAGGGGTGCGAAAGAGCTTTTGACGGAATACAACATACCTGCAGAAGCAGACGAACTGACAGAGAACATCCGAAATCGTCAAAATACCGGATTATGTCCAATGGAATGCGCAGTTTCATCCTGCGGCAGTCCGGAAGCAGCGTATGCTGCCATTTTGGAAGCGATCAGAAAAATGCAGCAGAAATAAGAGATAAAGGGGAAAACATAAGAGGAGGAGCGGTTAAATGCTGTACAAAAAGAATCAGGCAGAGAAACTGGAAGACAGCTTGTTTAAGCAGCCCACAGCGGAGTATAGGGGAGCTCCCTTTTGGGCGTGGAATACGATGCTGGATCAAAAAGAACTCGACAGACAGATGGAGGTCTTAAAGTCGATGGGCTTTGGCGGTGCACATCTGCATCCGCGTACCGGTCTGGAAACACCGTATTTAAGCGAGGAATTTATGGATCGGATCAAGGGCTGCCTGGCAAAAGCAAAGCAGGAAAACCTACAGGTTTATTTGTATGATGAGGATCGTTGGCCATCCGGATTTGCGGGAGGTCTTGTGACGAAGGAGGAAAAATACCGTGCGCAGTATCTTCTGTTTACAAACAAGCCTTATGAAGCAGGGGAAGAGGCACAGATGCAGACAGATTCCAGCGCGAGGGCAGCAAGAACCTTAAACGGCAGGCTGCTTGAGGTTTATGATGTCGTTCTGGACGAAAAGGGTTATCTGGTTTCCGGTAAAAAACTGGAGGAAGGGATGCAGCCCCAGGGAACCTGCTGGTACGCTTATCTGGAACGCCCGCTGCCGAGCACCTGGTACAACCATCAGACCTATGTAAATACGCTGGACAAAGCGGCAATGGATCGTTTCCTGGAAATCACCCACGAGGCTTATGCAAAGGAGATCGGGGACGAGTTTGGAAAAACTGTGCCGACGATCTTTACGGATGAGCCGCAGTTCTCTCATAAAACACTTTTGCAGTTTCCGCAGGAAAAACGGGATGTGATCCTGCCCTGGACAGAGGATTTTGCTCAGACCTATCAGGAAATGTATCAGGAGGATATTCTGGAAAAGCTCCCTGAGCTGATTTGGGAAAAAGCAGACAGAAGCGTTTCCACGATCCGGTATCATTATCATGATCATGTGACGGAGCGTTTTACCCGCGCGTTTGCAGACAATGTGGGAGCATGGTGCAAAAAGCACAATATCGCGCTGACCGGACATATGATGGAAGAGCCCACACTGCGCAGTCAGACTGCAGCACTGGGCGAGGCGATGCGTGCGTACAGAAGCTTTGAACTGCCCGGTATCGACATGCTGTGTGACAGCCATGAATACACGACGGCAAAGCAGGCACAGTCTGCATCTCATCAGTTTGGGCGTGAAGGCGTAATGAGCGAGCTTTATGGTGTAACGAGCTGGAGCTTTGATTTCAGACGCCATAAGCTGCAGGGAGACTGGCAGGCGGCGCTGGGCATTACACTGCGTGTGCCGCATCTGTCCTGGGTTTCTATGAAGGGGGAGGCAAAGCGGGATTATCCGGCGAGCATCAATTATCAGTCGCCGTGGTGTAAGGAATATAAAACAGTTGAAGATCATTTTGCAAGAGTAAATACAGCAATGACACGTGGGAAGGCAGCTGTGCGTGTCGGCGTCATCCATCCAATCGAAAGCTACTGGCTTCACTGGGGACCGGAGTCCCAGACCGGATCGATCCGGGAGCAGATGGAGGAACGGTTCCAGAATGTGACCCGCTGGCTGTTGTTTGGCAGCTGTGACTTTGACTTTCTGGATGAATCGCTTCTGCCTGATTTATGTACGGAAGCAGGAAACCCGCTGAAGGTCGGTGCAATGTCCTATGATGCTGTTATCATTCCCGGCTGTGAAACGCTGCGCAGTACGACAATAAAACGTTTGAAAACCTTTGCAAGAGCGGGCGGTAAGCTGATCCTGATGGGAGAAGCACCGACTATGACCGATGCAGTGCCCAGTAACGATGGAGCAGAGCTTGCAGCACTGTCCAGCCAGATCGTCTTTGAAAAAGCGGCGCTTTTGGAAGCGGTTGAGCCGTATCGCACACTGCGCCTGGAAAATGAGATGGGAAGCCTGACAAACCATTACATCTATCAGCTGCGCATAGATCAGGACTGCAGCTGGCTGTTTATTGCAGTGGGAGAGCCTGCAGGAAATCCGGATTTTGTGAAAAAGGATCCTGTGAACATCGTGTTAAACGGCAGGTTCACGGTGAAAGAATACGATACCATGACCGGAAGAATCCGGGATGTGAAGACGGCAAAAAGAGGGGCGCAGACGGTTGTAAATCATATCTTTTATAACCAGAGCAGCTTGCTGTTAAAGCTGATGCCGGTGGGCGAGACGAGCGGCAGCGTGCAGGCGGCTGATGAGAACGATGCAACACAAGCAGCTGGCGTGCCTGGCGCGATGCAGGCGGTATCTGGCGCATCCGGCACGGCAGAAAGCTGCGCGGCATGCGGCGATTCTGCTTTAGCTGCAGCCCTCCGGGAACAGCTCCTTGCGTCCGGCGCAGCGCCGAAAGCCCTTCCGAATCGTGTTGCTGTTACTTTAAGTGAGCCGAACGTTCTTCTTTTGGATCGTGCGGAATTTTGTATGGACGGCGGAGCATATCAGCCTGCGCAGGAGCTGCTGCGGGCAGACAATGTCCTGCGCAGTCAGCTCGGTTTCCCGGCGCGCGGCGGAGAAGTTGCCCAGCCATGGGTATTGCCGGAGGAAAAGACGGAACATTTTGCGACCCTTCGCTTTACGGTAGAGAGTGAAGTGGAAGTACCGGTACGTTTGGCACTGGAGGAAGCGGAGCATGCATCTGTAAAACTGAATGGGAAAACAGTGAACGAAAAGGTGTCCGGCTGGTATACGGACCACTGCATCGGGACGATCGAAATCGGCACACTTCAGAAAGGCACAAATATAGTGGAAGCGACAGTTCCTTTCACGCACAGAATCGGTCTCGAATGGTGTTATCTCCTCGGTGATTTTGGCGTGCGTATCGAAGGCAGAGTCGGTGTTGTGACAGCACCTGTCAGAGCGTTAAGCTTTGGGAATATCGTACCCCAGGGACTTCCTTTTTATGGTGGGAATATTACCTATCATCTGCCGGTATCGATCGGAGCAAATGGCGCTGTTGTACATATTCCTCATTATCGTGGCGCACTCGTTGCAGTTGAAAAGGATGGAAAACGGTTGGGTGAAACGACATTTGCACCCTATGATCTGGAAGTTGGACAGGCTGATTCGATCGAACTGGTGCTGTTTGGAAACCGCGTCAATACCTTTGGCGCAGTCCATATGGTTGGAGAGGATGACAGATTCCTGAATCCCGGCAGCTGGCGCACACAGGATGATGGCTGGTCGGAGGAATATGTGCTGCAGAAGGTCGGTATTTTGTCTGCACCGGTGATCGTGCTGGATAGATAGAAATAAGCAACAGAGTGTATGTTATGCGAACATTCTATTGTCTGGAATAAAACATTTCATCGGAATAATAAATATGAGACGAAGACGGGGAATAACGGGGCAAAAAAGGAATTGCTGCCGATCAGGTCTTACTTCTCTAAAAACTGGTGCGAACAGGAAGTGCATATGAATTCTTATGGAGATTCGCACCTGGAAAATTATGAAATAACATTTATTAATTTAGTTTTTTAAAAACAGGGGCTATATTTATTGGTGAGATGAAATAAAATAGAGCCGTACTGTAAACGAAAAAATGTCAATAAATGCAGTCGCTCCCCTCGCGGGAGCGTGGATTGAAATTTATGACTGGTGTTTCGATGGGGAGCCAGAGGGTGGTCGCTCCCCTCGCGGGAGCGTGGATTGAAATGCCAAAGAGGACAACCGCGTGAAGCTCGCGGTCGTCGCTCCCCTCGCGGGAGCGTGGATTGAAATGACCGTGCCACGCTCGAAGCAGTAGTATTGGGTGCCGTCGCTCCCCTCGCGGGAGCGTGGATTGAAATTGCGAATCTGTCATTGATCGCAATAAATCGGGATACGTCGCTCCCCTCGCGGGAGCGTGGATTGAAATCGGTTGCAAAGTCCATGCTGGATCTGGGCGCAACGTCGCTCCCCTCGCGGGAGCGTGGATTGAAATGATTGAAGCAATCAAAGACCACGGTTATGACAACGTCGCTCCCCTCGCGGGAGCGTGGATTGAAATCCGGTGTACATGGAATCAATCACGCGATCAACGAAGTCGCTCCCCTCGCGGGAGCGTGGATTGAAATTTTTTTCCTCCTTTCTTTACACAAGCAATTCCTTGTCGCTCCCCTCGCGGGAGCGTGGATTGAAATGTGTTGGATGGGAGTCTTAGCGAAATGCCAGACACGGTCGCTCCCCTCGCGGGAGCGTGGATTGAAATGCCCAGTATAACAACTGGTACTTTGACGGTATAGTCGCTCCCCTCGCGGGAGCGTGGATTGAAATGTTGAAAAAATTGTTTGTGTTATATAGCATTTTAGGTCGCTCCCCTCGCGGGAGCGTGGATTGAAATCTCATGTGCGATTACATAATCCCCAACATCTACAGTCGCTCCCCTCGCGGGAGCGTGGATTGAAATTGGACGTAACAGAAGACAGAGGGGCACATCTGATCGTCGCTCCCCTCGCGGGAGCGTGGATTGAAATGGTATATCTCGCTGATTAATTGTTTTTGTACTTTTTGTCGCTCCCCTCGCGGGAGCGTGGATTGAAATATCGCATATCTTTTTTTAAGAGACCGCACCATACCGTCGCTCCCCTCGCGGGAGCGTGGATTGAAATATGTGTATAGATGTATTCCCACCACCTATCTTTGTCGCTCCCCTCGCGGGAGCGTGGATTGAAATGATCGCTCTGTCTATGTTTACAGACAGGGAATTATCGTCGCTCCCCTCGCGGGAGCGTGGATTGAAATCATGACAGTCGTTATTGATGATGTACCATCTTTGTCGCTCCCCTCGCGGGAGCGTGGATTGAAATTCCGGTAATAGTCACGGCTGTGTACTCGCTAACTGGTCGCTCCCCTCGCGGGAGCGTGGATTGAAATGTCCATATGGAACGCATAGGCAAGAGCCTGTACAATGTCGCTCCCCTCGCGGGAGCGTGGATTGAAATGCCTTTGAGAAATGCTTACAATCTGGTGAAAACCGTCGCTCCCCTCGCGGGAGCGTGGATTGAAATATAATAGCAATTAGTCTATTAGCTGGGGCTTTAACGTCGCTCCCCTCGCGGGAGCGTGGATTGAAATTGCCGTCCCGATATACTCTTCAATTCCGTTCGCCCGTCGCTCCCCTCGCGGGAGCGTGGATTGAAATAGTTTCTCGCGCTCTTCCCGGCGGACACGCGCCGTCGCTCCCCTCGCGGGAGCGTGGATTGAAATCTTGCTATGTACGAAAAGTATGGGCAGCCATTGGTCGCTCCCTTCGCGGGAGCATGGATTGAAATTGTGAAAAGCCAACAGTAACTTTCAAATCCTCAGAGTCGTTCCCTTCGCGGGAGCATGTCAGAAAAAGGATCGTAACAGAAAAATGTCGAAGAAAATGGGGGAGAGGCATATGGATTATTTTGCGCATATTGATGGGGAACGAAAACAGAGTGTTTTGGAGCATTCGGAGGGGGTCGCAAGACTTGCTGGAATGTTTGCCGGAGAATTTGGAAAGTATGAATGGGGATATTGCAGTGGTATGCTGCATGATATTGGAAAGTACAGTCTCAGGTTCCAGAGAAGACTTCAAAAAGGAGATGTTCAGGTGGACCATTCGACGGCTGGAGCACAACTTTGTGCGGCGAAAGGAGGATACTACTCGTTTCTAAATTATTGCATTGCAGGGCATCATGCGGGCTTGCCAGATTGCGGAAGTAATACGGACAATGGCGGAGAGTCTACGTTGAGCGGCCGCCTAAAGAAAAAAATAGAAGATTATCAGGCTTATCAGTCTGAGATTGAGGTTCCGCTACTTCATTCGGCGCCCATTGATCCAAAAGCTGTGCCGAACCCATATTTTTCGTTAAGTTTTTTTATGCGAATGATTTATTCCTGTCTGGTAGACGCAGATTTTCTGGATACGGAAGCTTTTATGAAGCAGGGAAAGACAGAACGAGATCCCGGCACGAGAATAGAAGAACTGTACAGAAAGTTAGATAAATATCTTGAGAATAAAAGATGGCTGGAAAATAAAAAAACCGATACGATCAACGGCAGACGAAGTGAGATTTTGCGGCATTGTATGGACATGGGAACCCAGGAAAAGGGAATGTTTCGTCTGACTGTTCCGACCGGTGGAGGAAAAACAATTGCCTCGCTGGCGTTTGCACTTCGGCATGCGGCAGCGCATCAGATGAAGCGGATTATTTATGTCATTCCATATACCAATATTATCGAACAGAATGCGCAGGTATTTCGGGAGATTCTGGGAGAGGAAAATGTGTTGGAAAGCCATTGCAACATTGATTATACCAGTTCGGAAGAGCTCAGACCGATGCAGCTTGCTTCGGAAAACTGGGACAAGCCGGTGGTTGTTACGACCAATGTACAGTTTTTTGAATCTCTCTTTGCATCGAAATCTTCAAAATGCCGGAAGCTTCATAATATTGCAAACAGTGTGATCATTTTTGATGAAGCACAGATGATACCGCCGGAGCATCTGAAGCCTTGTCTTGCGGTTATAGAGGAACTGGCAGCGCAATATAGTTCATCTGTTGTGCTTTGTACAGCAACGCAGCCAACATTTCAGAATTTTTTCCAGAGAAATTGGGAGCCGGTTGAGCTTTGTCCATGTATGGAAGAGCAATTTCGCTTTTTCAAGAGAACGAGATTTGAAGATATCGGAACGGTGACAGAAGAAGAGCTGGAGGAAAAACTTTTAAAAGAAACACAGGCGTTGTGTATTGTCAATACGAAGAAACGAGCGCAGAGAGTTTATAATGCGATCAAAGGGGACGGAGTCTTTCATCTGTCGACAACAATGTATCCAAAGCATCGGAAACGGGTGTTAGAGCAGATTAGGAAAAGATTGGAAGATGGTAAAAAGTGTATTTTAATTGCAACGAGTCTGGTGGAAGCTGGAGTGGATCTGGATTTTCGATCTGTATATAGACAGCTTGCGGGAATGGATTCTATGATTCAGGCGGCAGGACGCGGAAATCGAAATGGAGATCGTTCCATAGAGGAGAGTCCGGTATATATTTTCGGAATGGAAGGAAAAGAGTTTGTTCCCGGTCAGCAGATGCAGATTGATACGTCCAAAGCGCTTTTACTGGATGGATATCAGCCGGAAGACCTTGCGACAGTAGATCAGTATTTCCAGATGTTGTATCAATTAAAACAGGATGAAATGGATAAGGACGGTGTGATGCGCTGCTTCGAAAATCAGAATTATCAGTTTGCGTCAGCTGCTAAAAAGTTTCATCTGATTGAAGAGAATACCGTAACAGTGTTTGTAAAAAGAGAGCAGGAAGCGGCGAAGTTATTGGGACAGATTCGAAACCAGGGGTATTCCCGCACTTTGATGCGACAGGCAGGACAGTATTGTATCAATATTTATGACAGGGATTTTGAAAAATTAAACGGACAGGGAGCGCTGCGTCCGGTGTCCGGTGATATAGAAGATTTCTATGAATTAGTTTCGGAGGAACTGTACACAGAAGAAATGGGATTAAAAATGGATATTGAAGAAGGCATCGGAGTGTTCTGGTAATTGTTTTAGCAAGTGCTGTAGGCGGGAGGTTAGAGGATAAAAGCATACGGAACAGAAGAGAAATAATCAACTTCTGTTCCGCATCGCTTGGTTCACATGGTGTGAAAAAATATTTTTTCAATCCCCAATTCCATGTCATTTAGATGACAGGAAAAGACGATGTTTATTATATAATAGTTATTCCATATAATCCAGTGTAAATATTTTTTATAGAAACTTCAATATATTTTCTCACACTTAATTAAAAATGTTGTTGCATTATATAAAACAGCGTAGTATAGTGGAAATATAAAGAAAAGGACAGTGAGAAAAACGATAGTTTTTATAAAAAGGGGAACAGAGATGGTTTTATATCATGGGAGTAAAGAAATCGTGGAATATCCCGAAATTCGAAAAGCACGATTTCAAAAAGATTTCTATTTTGGATTTTACTGCACACTTTATGCAGAGCAGGCGAAGCGTTGGGCAACCAGATACGGTGATGGGTACATCAATAAATATGAATATGTACCAAGCAGTACTTTGAATTGTTTGTATTTTGAAGAGATGACGGAAGAATGGCTGGATTTTATTGTGGCATGTCGTAGAGGAATTCCACACAAATATGATATTGTGGAAGGACCGATGGCAGATGATACGATTTACAATTATATCCAGAACTATCTGGATGGCAAAATTTCGAGAGCCGCATTTTGGGAACTGGCAAAGTTTAAATATCCGACGCATCAAATCAGTTTTCATACGATTTCAGCGCTGGATACATTAACATTTGTAGGAAGCGAGGCCGTGTATGAGAACAAAAAATAATAATGATTTATTTTATACATGCAGTTTGATCGAATACATCGGAAGGAAAATGAAACAGCCTCGGAAAAAAGTAGCAGATTATCTGGGAAGAAAGCATATTCATCGGATTTACGAACATGCAGATGTATTTCATTGTGAACCAATTGAAAAGGTGGCAGAAGAATTGATTGAAGAATGCAATATTCCGAAGGGCAGTTTTGATAATGTGGGAGCATGCAGATATACAGTACCGGATTATTGGGATATCGGAGAAGTGTATGAACGGCTGATTGAAGATTCCTATTCTGATCAGGATATTGAGAAAGGGCTTTGGCAGGTATATCATTCCTGGATAGATTCCAGCATTTCTGATTATAATACGGATTTTTACTATCAATCGAGAGACTATCTGGCAGCCTGCTATCAGGATGGTTCGATATTATAGATGAAAAGGGGTGATAAAATGGGCATGGGTGTAAAAGTCAGAGTATGGGGACCATATGCGCTCTTCTCAAGACCAGAGATGAAAGTGGAACGGTGTTCTTACGATGTAATGACGCCATCTGCTGCAAGAGGAATTCTGGAAGCGATTTACTGGCATCCGGGGCTTCGATGGGTGATCGACAAAATTCAGGTAAACAAACCAATCCGGTTTACCAGCGTTCGGAGAAATGAAGTGAAAAGCAAAATTTCTGCCAGCAATGTGCTTCAGGCATATAACGGAGCGGATAAGGAATTGTATCTGAGCACAAAAGAGGAAATTGTACAGCGGGCATCTTTATTGCTGTGTGATGTGGAATATGTTATTGAAGCACATTTTGAAATGACGGAACAGGCAAATGAAACAGACAATCCCGGTAAGTTCAAGGATATTATGATGCGTCGTTTAAAGCGCGGAGAATGCTATCACATGCCGTATTTTGGATGCCGGGAATTCCCGGCGCATTTCGAATTGTGTGAAGAGGAAACTACATCCTGTTATGCTGTTGTTCCGGAAAAGGATCTCGGTTTTGTGCTCTACGACATGGATTACTCTGATCCGAACGATATTCAGCCGATGTTCTTTCGGGCGGTGATGAGAAACGGTGTTCTTGATCTGAGAGACTGTGAGGTGATTCGGTGATTTTACAGGCGCTTGTAAAGGAATATGAAAGTCTGGCAGAGCAGGGGAAAGTATCGCAGCCGGGGTGGTGTCAGGCAAAGGTTTCCTATGAAATCAATTTGTATGCGGATGGACGAATCAAACAAATTATCTGCTTGAAGAAGGAAAAAGAAATTGGGAAAAAGAAGGTTTTAATTCCCAAAACGATGAAAGTACCGCAGATGGTCACCCGATCTTCCGGAATAGCGGCAAATTTTCTGTGTGATAACTCAAAATATCTGTTAGGAATTGATGCAGAAGGGACTTCTGGGCGGATAATGGACTGTTTTCTGGCAGCAAAGGAAAAACACCTCTCTGTTTTGGAAGGAACAGATGGTATAATGGCGCAGGCAGTCCGCAATTTTTTTAAAAACTGGAACCCGGAAAGTGCGCAGGAATGTCCGGAGTTAAAAGAACAGTGGGAAGGGCTTACAGACGGCGGGAACCTTGTTTTTGGAATGAATGAATTCTATGCACAGGACGATCCGGAAATACAGAAAATGTGGAACACAAGTCAGTCTGAGACAGAGAAGGAAACATCAGGCATTTGTCTTGTAACCGGAAATTATGGTCCGATTTCCAGAATTCACAGATCCATTAAAGGGGTTCCGGGGGCACAGTCGAGCGGCGCAGCACTGGTGTCTTTTAATGCACCGGCATTTGAATCTTACGGAAAAGAACAAAGCTACAATGCGCCGGTTGGAAAGTATGCAGAGTTTGCTTATACGACAGCTTTAAATTACCTGCTGGGACAGGAAGAATACCGATTTCAGCTTGGTGATACAAGAGTAGTATTCTGGGCGGAAAGTGGAGAAGAGGCATATCAGGATTTTTTTGCTTCTTTTCTGGAGCCCAAACCGGATAATGAGGAGATGCTGAAAGCTGTTTTTGCAGGATTAAAAAAACAGAAATATCTCGATCTGGATCAGTTTGAATTGAATCCAAATAAAAAGTTTTATATCCTTGGACTTGCACCGAATGCTGCTCGTTTAGCGGTTCGTTTCTTTTATGAAGATTCTTTTGGGAATATTTTGAAGCATCTTGCAGAACATTATCAGCGGATTGAAATTGTAAAACCGGTATGGGAACAGAATAGTTATCTTGGAATCCGAGACATGCTTGCGGAAACGGTGAATCAGAAAGCAAAGGATAAAAATCCGATTTCGAATATGGCGTCTATGGTGCTGCAGGCAATCCTTGCAGGAAGCCGTTATCCGGCAAGTTTGTATACGGACACGATGATCCGCATCAGGGCGGAGCAGGGAAACGTTACCTGGAAAAAAGCTGCGATCCTCAAGGCTTATTTGATTCAAAACTACCATTTGGAAAAGGGGGAACATTATATGGGACTAAATGAGGGATGTAAGGAAGAGGCATACGTTTTAGGAAGGCTGTTTGCTATGTTGGAAGCAATTCAGATGGACGCCAATCCGGGAATTAAAGCAACAATCCGGGATCGGTATTTTAACTCTGCGTGTGCGACACCGGCAATTGTTTTTCCGATATTGTTCAAATTAAAAAACAGCCATATCAAAAAGCTGGAACGGGATAATCCGAGTGCAAAAATATATTACGAAAAGCAGATTATGGAAATTATGGGGAAACTCGGAGAAAAAATGCCGAACCGTCTGGCACTGGAAGAGCAGGGACAATTTGATCTGGGATATTATCATCAGATGCAGAAAAAATATGAAAAGCGGGAGGAAAAGTAAATGAGTGAGACAATCAAAAATAGATATGAGTTTGTAGTATTGTTTGATGTGGAAAATGGGAATCCGAACGGAGATCCTGATGCAGGAAATATGCCGCGTATTGATCCGGAAAGTGGTCTCGGTCTTGTGACAGATGTTTGTCTGAAACGAAAGATCAGAAATTATGTGGAAACAGTAAAAGAGGAGGAGCCGGGGTTCCAGATTTATATCCGTGAAGACGTACCGTTGAACCGAAGCGATAGAACCGCATGCGAGAGCCTTGGAATCCATGAGACAGATGAAAAAAAAGTGACGGATGGATTAAAAAAGCTGAAAAAGAACGATCCGGATGCAGATCTGAAAATTCGGGATTATATGTGCCAGAATTTTTATGATATCAGAACTTTTGGTGCGGTTATGACAACATTTGTGAAAGCATCGCTGAATTGCGGGCAAGTAAGGGGTCCTGTGCAGATTGGCTTTGCCAGAAGCATTGATCCGATTATCAGTCAGGAAGTAACGATTACGAGAGTTGCGATTACGACAGAAAAAGACGCGGAAAATAAGAGCACGGAAATGGGCAGAAAAAGCATTGTGCCCTATGGATTATATCGTGCAGAGGGATATGTTTCTGCAAATCTTGCCAGAAAGGTAACCGGATTTTCTGAGGAAGATCTGGAGCTTTTATGGGAAGCAATTATCAACATGTTTGAAAATGATCATTCTGCGGCAAGAGGAAAGATGGCGGTGCGGGAACTGATTATTTTCAAACACAGCAAGGAGCTGGGAGATTGTCCCGCATATAAGTTATTTGATGCAGTGGAAGTAAAGAAAAACGACGATATTATTTATCCCAGAAACTATAAAGATTATACAGTTAAAATTCATCAGGATCAGATACCGGAATCTGTTGAAGTGACAAGAAGAGCATAGTAATCAGAAAGCAGAAAAAGGCACACTTTGTTTGAAATGCGTTGAAAAAGAGGTGTCGTATAATGGAATATGCTGAAGACGATTATTTGATGATATCTGGTATCCAGCATTTTAAATTTTGCAGGAGACAATGGGCATTGATTCATGTGGAACAGCAATGGGCAGAAAATGAACATACTGTCATTGGAGAGCTGATGCACAAAAAGGCGCATGATCCATATCTGACGGAAAAGCGGAAAGATTTGCTTGTGGTAAGGGCATTGCCGGTCAGTTCCAGAACGATGGGAGTCAGTGGCGAATGCGATATTGTAGAATTTCGGAAATGTGAAGATGGAGTGAAACTGCACGGACACAGGGGATTTTACAGTATTTATCCGATAGAGTATAAAAAAGGGAAACCAAAACATTCAGAGGAGGATATCTTACAGCTGACAGCGCAGGCAATGTGTTTGGAAGAAATGTTTTCGACAACAGTAACGGAAGGGGCAATTTTTTACGGAGAAACCAGAAGACGTGAAGTAGTTGCAATTACGGAAGAACTGAAAAATGAGGTTTGTCAGACATTTGAGGAAATGCATCAATATTATGACAGACGGTATACGCCGAAAGTAAAATACAGCAAAGCATGCGCTTCCTGTTCTCTGAAGGAAATATGCCTTCCAAAGCTCGAAAAAGCCGGATCGGTAAAGGAATATCTGAAACGGGCGCTGGAGGAGGAACCGGGATGAAAAAACTGCTCAATACATTGTACGTTACTTCGGAAAATAGCTACCTTGGATTGGATGGAGAAAATATTATTGTTTTTGAAGAACAGAAGGAGATTGGAAGGCTGCCGTTGCATAATCTTGAGGAAATTGTTTCTTTTGGTTACAGAGGGACAAGCCCAGCGCTTATGGGCGCTTGTGTAGACCGAAATATTTCCTTGTGTTACCTTACACCACAGGGGAAATTCTTAGCTCGGGTGACTGGAAAAGTAAGAGGAAATGTTATTTTACGAAAACAGCAGTATGATACAGGAAAAGATGAGGAAAAGAGCCTTACAATTGCAAAAACTTGTATTCTTGGAAAAGTATACAATTCGCGCTGGGTTCTGGAACGGGCAGTCCGGGATCATGCAATGCAGATTGATGCGGAAAAGGTAAAAGCAGCATCAATGCAATTAAAAGCTTCCCTGGAGCGGATTCAAAACTGTACATCCAAGGATCAGTTAAGAGGATATGAAGGGGAAGCTGCCAGCATTTATTTTGGTGTATTCAATGAATTGATTCTGCAGCAGAAAAAGGATTTTCAGTTTCAGGGACGAACAAAACGTCCTCCAATGGATACGGTTAATGCGATGCTTTCTTTTGCCTATACACTTTTGACGAATCAGATCATGTCTGCTCTGGAATGTGTTGGCTTAGATCCCTGTGTCGGATATCTGCATACAGAACGTCCGGGAAGAAGTTCACTGGCATTGGATATGGTTGAAGAACTTCGCTCTGTAATGGCAGATCGGTTTGTATTATCTCTTATTAATAAGAAGATTATTAGCGGAAAAAACTTTACAAAAAAAGAAAATGGTGCAGTTTTGATGGATGATGAGCTGCGGAAAAAGTTTTTGACAGAATGGCAAAATAGAAAAAAGGAAGTTATTACACATCCGTATCTTAGGGAAAAAGTGGAGTGGGGAATGGTTCCCTATGTGCAGGCAATGCTCCTTGCCCGATATTTACGCGGAGACCTGGACGAATATCCTGTTTTTCTCTGGAAATGAGGTGACAAATGCTTGTACTGATCACATATGATGTGAACACAGAAACAGCAGCTGGTAAAACAAGACTGCGGAAGGTTGCTAAACAATGCGTCAACTATGGAAGAAGGGTTCAGAATTCTGTATTTGAATGCATTTTGGATAACGCTCAGTGCATCGCACTGAAAGCACTTCTGACAGATATTATCGACAGCAAAGTAGACAGTCTGCGCTTTTATTATCTTGGTAATAAATACGAGACGAAAGTGGAGCATGTCGGGGTCGAAAAAGGTATTGCTGCCGATCAGGTCTTGCTCCTCTAAAAAACTGGTGCGAACAGGAAGTGCATATGAATTCTTATGGAGATTCGCACCTGAAAAATTATGAAATAACATTTATTAATTTATTTTTTTAAAACAGGAGCTATATTTTATTGGTGAGATGAAATAAAGAATAGCCGTACTGCAAGCGAAAAGATGTTAATAAATGCTGTCGCTCCCTTCGCGGGAGCGTGGATTGAAATCTGATCTGTCCGTTCAGCTCCCTCTGGAAGCTGCCGTCGCTCCCTTCGCGGGAGCGTGGATTGAAATGCTTGCAAATGCTTCAAATACATAGGCTATACTTGTCGCTCCCTTCGCGGGAGCGTGGATTGAAATTACAGCAAGATCGCCATGTGGGACAGCTGGTACAGGTCGCTCCCTTCGCGGGAGCGTGGATTGAAATACCACTCTGGACGAGAGCCCCAACGCACAGACCGGTCGCTCCCTTCGCGGGAGCGTGGATTGAAATTGAAATTTGATCCGGAGCTTTTAACGGCGGCATTGAGGTCGCTCCCTTCGCGGGAGCGTGGATTGAAATTGTGCCAGAGGAATGCATGGGAAATATCGTGAGAATGTCGCTCCCTTCGCGGGAGCGTGGATTGAAATTTACCGCGAACCATTTATTGATCCTGAAACAGACGTCGCTCCCTTCGCGGGAGCGTGGATTGAAATTTACCGCGAACCATTTATTGATCCTGAAACAGACGTCGCTCCCTTCGCGGGAGCGTGGATTGAAATTTACCGCGAACCATTTATTGATCCTGAAACAGACGTCGCTCCCTTCGCGGGAGCGTGGATTGAAATAGCGCTGCACTTGAGAGCTGGAGCAGGAAAAAACGTCGCTCCCTTCGCGGGAGCGTGGATTGAAATAGATGGATGAGCAGGAGCAGGTCGCGAAATTGAGTCGCTCCCTTCGCGGGAGCGTGGATTGAAATTTATCTGCAAAAGATAGCTGCCGGACCTGAGAAGCGTCGCTCCCTTCGCGGGAGCGTGGATTGAAATTAAAGACAGTATATCACACCCTGCAAAAAATATGAGTCGCTCCCTTCGCGGGAGCGTGGATTGAAATGCAGGTGCCCTGCAGATATCGAACTCTGCGTGGGAGTCGCTCCCTTCGCGGGAGCGTGGATTGAAATACAACGAAACGTACGTTTTTATTACGGACAGCAGTCGCTCCCTTCGCGGGAGCGTGGATTGAAATCTCCTTGTACTAATTTATACACGTTTTCCGATAAGTCGCTCCCTTCGCGGGAGCGTGGATTGAAATAATACCACAACAAAAAATACGCAATCGGTCAATTTGTCGCTCCCTTCGCGGGAGCGTGGATTGAAATATCCGTAAAGACTCCTTTGTCAGCACTTACCCGCCGTCGCTCCCTTCGCGGGAGCGTGGATTGAAATATACAATAATGGTATAAAGTATCATGCAAGCAGTTTGTCGCTCCCTTCGCGGGAGCGTGGATTGAAATTGTCTCAATTCGGATTAACCGATCGTCCATGCTTGTCGCTCCCTTCGCGGGAGCGTGGATTGAAATGCTTGTGTACGGTTTCGATATCGGCGGAGGAAAGTCGCTCCCTTCGCGGGAGCGTGGATTGAAATTTTTGAATTGTCAATATCCGCGACCGCTTTTGCTGTCGCTCCCTTCGCGGGAGCGTGGATTGAAATTTTAAGCCGATGCTGCGTTTGTCTGTCTCACACAGTCGCTCCCTTCGCGGGAGCGTGGATTGAAATCCATCAATACTGTATACCTTGCCCTGCCACTCTTGTCGCTCCCTTCGCGGGAGCGTGGATTGAAATTGTATCAAGTGGGTCTGGAAAATTCGCAGAAGTTTGTCGCTCCCTTCGCGGGAGCGTGGATTGAAATTCCTTAGAGGGAGCGGACGCCACCAGCACAAGGGTCGCTCCCTTCGCGGGAGCGTGGATTGAAATCGCTTGCCTGATTTTTAAAACATAGGTAACACGCGGTCGCTCCCTTCGCGGGAGCGTGGATTGAAATGTGATCTGCTCCGTCCGAATTTCCGGATTATATTGTCGCTCCCTTCGCGGGAGCGTGGATTGAAATTCTCTGCATCTACCGCGGCCTTCACCGCATCGTCCGTCGCTCCCTTCGCGGGAGCGTGGATTGAAATCGTTTGATGTTGAAGAATAAGGAGGACAGCACGGTCGCTCCCTTCGCGGGAGCGTGGATTGAAATAATGAAGATGGAATATTGGAAACTGTGGAACAGCCGTCGCTCCCTTCGCGGGAGCGTGGATTGAAATAGGCGCAAAATATGCAACATCTGCGGTTGACAGTGTCGCTCCCTTCGCGGGAGCGTGGATTGAAATATTATAAGAGCCACAAGTTTCCCTTATCGCTGAGTCGCTCCCTTCGCGGGAGCGTGGATTGAAATTCGTAGTCTCCGAACATATCCCAGAACGCACTCGGTCGCTCCCTTCGCGGGAGCGTGGATTGAAATTGGTTTTTGCGAGAGGAGGAAAACAGATGCGAGAGTCGCTCCCTTCGCGGGAGTGTGGATTGAAATTAAAATTTAATCAGAACGTTTCGCGCTGGCTGCCGTCGCTCCCTTCGCGGGAGCGTGGATTGAAATTCACTCAAAACCACCTCCTACTCCCTATCATATGTCGCTCCCTTCGCGGGAGCGTGGATTGAAATTGCATGATATTGTCCAGAATCTCCTGCTGCCTGGTCGCTCCCTTCGCGGGAGCGTGGATTAAAATGTTAAAATTTATATAAGAGAATATTTGTAAAAGAGAATATAAATGATCGGAAAACCACATCATCTAAAAATTTACATAAATGCATAAAAATACTCCGAAAATTTAGGAATCCTTTTTGATGAAAGTATGGTATAGTAAAAACGTATTTCACAAAAAGGAGAGAAACTGAAAATGGAACATAACAAAAGAAGCAGCTTTTCCGGCAAACTCGGATATGTCCTGTCGGCTGCGGGAGCATCTGTCGGGCTGGGAAATATCTGGAGATTTCCGTATCTGGCAGCAAAGTACGGAGGCGGCATTTTCCTGCTGATTTATATTTTGCTGGCGTTGACCTTCGGCTATACCATGATTGTAGCGGAAACCGCGATTGGGCGCATGACGAAAAAGAGCCCGGTCGGAGCCTTTTCCTCTTTCGGCAAATCGAAATGGCTGTCTGCAGGCGGCTGGATCAATGCGATCATTCCTGTGCTGATCGTACCGTATTATTCCGTAATCGGTGGCTGGGTCATCAAATATCTGGTTGAATATATCAAAGGAAATGGTCAGAAGCTGGCAGCAGACGGCTATTTTTCCGATTTTATTTCAAACGGAGCATCTACGGAAATTTGTTTTACGGTATTTGCGCTGTTTACGCTGGCGATCATTTATGCGGGTGTGCGTAACGGAATCGAGCGCGTATCGAAATTCATGATGCCGATTCTGATCGTGTTGTCCGTGATTATTGCAATTTATTCGGTAACGCGTCCGGGTGCATTGGAAGGCGTGAAATATTTTCTGGTACCGAATGTGAAGAATTTTTCCTGGATGACTGTGGTTGCGGCGATGGGACAGATGTTTTATTCCCTGTCGATTGCTATGGGAATTTTGATCACGTTTGGATCCTATATGAAAAAGGACGTATCGATTGAAGATTCGACGAGAAATGTAGAAGTATTCGATACAGCCATCGCAATTATGGCGGGTCTGATGATCATCCCGGCAGTATTTGCCTTTTCCGGCGGAGATCCAGAGACGCTGCAGGCAGGACCTGCGCTGATGTTTATTACGATTCCGAAAGTGTTTGCAAGCATGGGATTTGGAACAGTAGCTGGAATTTTATTCTTCGTACTCGTGTTATTTGCAGCGATCACAAGCTCGATTGCACTGACAGAGAGTGCAGTGTCTACCTTTGAGGATGAGCTTCACTGGGGACGCAGGAAGGCAGTTGTTTTGGTTGGCGTGATCATGCTGGGTCTGGGGACTTTATCCTGTATGGGATACGGTCCGTTGTCCTGGGTAAAGCTGATCGGAATGCAGTTTCTGGATTTCTTTGATTTTCTGACAAACTCTGTTATGATGCCGATCGCAGCAATTGCGACCTGTCTGCTCGTGTCGAAAGTAGTTGGAACAAAAAGCATCGAAGAAGAAGTTATGCACGGCGAGAGCGCATTTCGGAGAAAGAAGATTTTTAACGTGATGATTCGGTATTTATGCCCGATCTTTGCGACGATCATTTTGATCAGCTCCGTGGCAAATGCATTTGGGTGGATTTCAATGTAAAAAGAAAGGTACATTTTACCGCCGCTTATGGTGGAGAAGGCTCTTTCCGGAATAAAAACGGCAGACCTCAGTGGTCTGCCGGAAAAAGAATTTTTTGTTGCCTGCGGACGGTGTCCATGATTTCGAGCTCGAGGCAGGATGCCTTCAGCCAGGAATGACGGATAAGGGAAGGAATCCCATCCGTTGAGTCATTTTCCAGCGCCTGCTGCAGCTGGTCGATTAAGCGGACAAATTCAGCTGCTTCGTAGACCATGTTGTTGGAAACAGCTGGAATGTTCGGATTTTCGGTATGACCGTCTCGAAACAGGAGCGTGAGCTGCTGTGGATCCTGAATTTTATCGATCAGCAGGGTCGCGGCTTCTCCCTGAATCTGGGACGGCAGATACGAATCCGAGATTTTGGAATACCGGAGCGTTGCCTGCATATCCGGGTACTGTAAAAGAACCGTGCCGGCGCCTTCGAAGCCGTTGGATAAGAAAATGCTGCTGCTCTGAATCGAAGCCGGCATGCCAAACAGGGAGACGAGCGGATGGACACAGTAAACGCCGATGTCCATCAGGGCAGCGTTGGAAAGTGCAGGATGGAAAGCGTTTTCGATGATCCCCTCTTTGAAATGGTCATAGCGGCTGGAATATTTACAGAAAGAAAAATCCACCTGCCGGATTGTTCCAAGCACAGGCAGCAGGGAACGGATCGCTGCAAAACCAGGAGAAAAGACAGAGCGCATGGCTTCGAGCAGAATGACCTGATTTTTTATGGCAGTGTTATACATCTGTTGAAATTCCGAAGCATTGGAGGCGATCGGCTTTTCACAGAGCACATGCTTGTGGTGTTGCATCATCAGGATGCTCTGGGCCGCATGGCAGAAATTGGGGCTGGCGATGTAGACTGCGTCGATCTGGTCTGAGTCAGCCAGCGCCTCCAGAGAATCAAAGACAAGCGAAACGTTATTTTTTTGTGCATACTCCTGCGCCCGCGCAAGCGTTCTGGAATAGACAGCGCAGAGCTTGAAATCAGGCAGTGTTGAGGCTGCCTGGAGAAATTTATCGGTAATGGTGTTTGTGCCGATTACAGCGAAACGGATCATGTGGAAGCCCTCCTATATTATCAGGTACTATCAGTATAAGGCAGGAATGCAGGAAGCTTCAATTCTTTTTTTGACGGACATCCCGAAATAGAGCAGCTATGGAAAGGAGCGGATTATGAAAAAGTTTTTCATCGGACTGGGAATATTTTTTGTGCTTGCGGGAATTGTGTTCTGCGCAGCTGATATGAAAGATACGAGTGCGCGTGCGCAGGCACTTTATGACGCACCGGTTGTCACTATGCAGGATCTGGAGGAATGGAAAAATCAGGACACGCAGCAGGAAGTTGTGGTGACGCAGATTCCACTGACCGGCGATCTGGTTTCCGATCCGAGAAAGTTTCTGGATGGGCAGTTTTATTATCTGAAAGTGGAAAAATGGGTCTATCAGAAAGAAGAGGATGAGGATTCTTCCGGCTGGGAAAAAGAGGATGGTGGCAGCTATACAGTCCGGGGGGATCACGTCGCAGCTGCATTGGACGATCAGACAGAGCTGACGGAGGATAATGTTCGCGGTCTGGAATGGTTTGACGAATTTTACCCGGGCGGAAAAAATGGAGACACCCGTTATCAGATCTGGGGACTGGGAGAGGATGCGCAGCTGACGGCGGTAGCGCTTGTCGGAAACGGTGAAGTGACGGTGCAGAAGCCGTCCGAGGGACACGCATATCTCTATTTTTACGGGACAGAAGATGATTTTTATCAGTATGTGGAGGATTTCGTTGAAGGCGACAGCTTCCTGCTGCTGATTGTTGGATGTTTTTTAGCGGCGATCTGTTTTGGAATCGCGTGGTTGTTAAGAGGACACAAAGCCTCCGGCAACATTTTTATTATGTGTGCAGCGTCTGTGGTGGCCCAGAAGCAGGCGTATCAGCAATTGAACGATGTAGAAAAACTGCGGTTCTGGGGACTGAAAATCGCGGCTATTCCGTTGGAAATCGGCGGATTTGCGGCGATTTGGATGCATTCGGACAGTACATTATGGATTGTGGTCGGAACGGTGCTTCTGATTTTTGGAGTCGCGGCATGGATGGGTTCGTCTGCGTCGGACGAGAATCTGGAGGAGCTGGAAGAGAACGACTGAACGGAGGATTTATCCAATACATGAAAGAAGCGGGATCGCGTTTGCGCCTACAAAGTGCATGACGCGAGGGCGTCTGCAAAATGTAGGAAAAGATTGAAAAATGAAATTTTTCAATCACGAGATTTGTGTCTGCGCGCACTTGACACAAACTCGGCATGCGCAAAAAGCGTGCGCAGAAATGAGAGGGAAGGATGAATTTTTTAAAAAGAAGACAGCAGCTGTTCGATCAGATGGAGGAAAATGCTGCACTGATTTTATTTTCTGGAATTGAAACACATGTGAGCGCGGACGAGTACGCGCCGTTTGAGGCGAACCGCAACTTCTTTTATCTGACGGGATTGCGCCGGGAGCGGATGATCCTGCTCATGAAAAAGACGAAACGCGATCCGAAGGAAATCCTATTTATAGAAGAGGCTGACCCGACGCAGGAGCGCTGGTATGGCAGGAAGGTGACGGTCGATGAGGCAAAAGAGATCAGTCAGATCGAAGATGTGCGTTTCCTGGAAAGCTTTGACGGGGTGTTCGATATGATGATGACCCGCGAGGATGTCAAAAGCCTGTATTTTGACTGTTATCGCCATCAGCAAGAGGATCTGCCGGATTACAATGCGGTAAAGGCGAAGGAATACGCGGCGCTGTATCCGGGACATCCGATCAGAAATCTGTTCCCGTATGTGGCGCAGATGCGGATGCAGAAGGATGCAGACGAGGTCGCACAGCTCAAAACGGCGATCGAAATCACCGACAATGCACTGCAGTATGTGATGAAGCATTTGGAGCCGGGCATGGCGGAATATCAGGCACAGGCGGATTTTGAATATCAGATCATGTATCAGGGTGCGGATGGAACTTCGTTCCCGACGATTGCCGGAAGCGGTGCAAACGGTACAATGCTGCACTACGAAACCAACCGGGATATCTGCGAGGACGGCACGCTGCTGTTGATGGATCTGGGCGCAAAATATCAGGGCTACTGTGCGGACATCACGAGAACCTATCCGGTAAACGGGCATTTTACGCAGCAGCAGAGGGCGGTTTATGAGGTCGTTTTGGAAGCAAACCGGACGATCGCAAAAACGGCAAGGCCCGGCATGACGCTTCGGGAGTTGAATGACGTCTGCAAAAAGGTGCTGGCGGAGGGATGTATCCGTCTCGGTCTGATTGAAAACGAGGAGGAGATCGGCACTTACTACATGCACAGCGTATCCCATCATCTTGGAATCGACGTGCACGATGTCAACACGCTGGAGAACGATAAGCTGCTTCCCGGAATGGTCATCAGCGACGAACCGGGTCTGTACATCGATGAATGGGAAATCGGCATCCGAATCGAGGACGACCTTCTGATTACGGAGGACGGATGCGAAGTCCTTTCGGAGCAGATTATCCGCGACCCGGATGAAATCGAAGGGTTCATGCAGAATCGATGACACGCATTTATTCATCGTATAGGAAACTTCGTTTCCTATACGATGAATACGATGAATAAACGCTCCGCGCGGATCGCACTGCAGCGGAATGGAAGAATGTCGCTTGCGCGACCTGCCGCAGGCGGAGAATCCTGCTTTGCAGGATTCTTTTTTATATATTCATAGAAAAAACATCCTGCGTCATATATTGGAAAAGAAAAAACGACTGTGACAGCCGGGTACCGGAACATGCGGCGAAAGGCTGTCTGAAACGGAAATCAGGATGGAACGATTCAATGACGCGGTGCGGACAGTCTGCGACCTTTTGTGGAATTTTCCAATGCTGGTGCTGCTTGCCGGGACACATTTGTATTTTACAATTCGACTGGGCTTTATTCAAAGGAAGCTGCCGGATGGACTGCGCCGAAGCCTGTCCTCTGCCGGATCAGGAGGGCTGTCACCCTATGAAGCACTGTCAACCGCCCTGGCGGCGACAATCGGAACCGGAAATATCATCGGAATTTCGAGTGCAATTGCGCTCGGAGGACCCGGGGCGGTTTTCTGGTGCTGGATCAGCGGCTTTTTCGGGATGGCGACCTGCTATGCGGAAAGCGTGCTGTCCGCAGCGTGCCGGAAAAAGCGGGCAGACGGAAGCTTTTATGGCGGACCGATGTATGTGATGGAGCAGCTGTTGCACAATCGGCTGCTGGCGGTTCTTTTTTCCGTCTTTACCGTGCTGGCGGCGCTGTGCGTCGGAAGCGGTGTGCAGGCGCATTCCTTGACAGCGGTAATTTCTCGCAGGCTTCCGGTGTCTGTACACTGGATCGGTATCGCAGCGGCGCTTTTGGCGGGCAGCATCCTGATCGGAGGAGCGAAAAAAACGGCGAAGGTTTGTACCTGCCTGGTTCCGGTGATGAGCGTGCTGTACTTGGGTAGCTGTCTGTTTTTGCTGGTAAAAAATGCAGCATGGATTCCGGCGGCGCTTCAGGCGATTTTTGTGTCTGCTTTTTCGAAAAAAGCGGTGATCGGAGGCATTGCAGGGACTGCAGTGAAAATGGCGGTTCGCACCGGAATGGCGAAGGGACTTTTTACAAACGAGGCTGGAATGGGCTCGATGCCGATGACAGCGGCAGCGGCGGAAGGGCTATCTACACGGGATCAGGGGCTGGTTTCGATGACGGGAGTGTTCTGGGATACGCTGGTGATGTGCGCGGTGACGGCGCTTGCAATTTTGAGCGATATGGTAAAAAATGCCGCTCCTTACAGGGCGGCCGCTGTAGATGAATATTGTTTTGTTGCATTTTCGAACCTGCCGGTTGCGGGAGAGGATCTTTTGTCGCTCTGCCTGGTGCTGTTTGCATTTGCGACGATTATCGGCTGGAGCTTTTATGGGGAATGTGCGGCGCGGTATTTGTGGGGCGAGAGAGGTGTAACGGTATTTCAGGTGATTTACATGGTGTTTGTATATCTCGGATCCGTCTGCTCGCTGGAGCTGGTCTGGAACCTGTCGGACCTATGCAATGCCTGCATGGCGGTTCCAAACCTTTGGTGTCTGTGGAAATTGAAAGAGCTGATTGTGGAAAAGACCCGGAACTGATCAGAGGTTCGGGTTCTTTTTATGGATTTTGGTGCTGGTAAAGCCGGAGCCTTTGACCTCGTTTGCATCACTGATGATCAAAAAGGCATGGGGGTCGATTTCCATGACAATCTGATTCAGGGAAGCCATTTCGCGGCGGGAAACGACGGTCATCAGGACGGGCTGATCGGTCTGCAGATAGCCGGTCGTCGCATTTAAAAGGGTGCAGCCGCGGTCAAGACGGGTAAAAATTGCCTGCCGGATTTCTTCATAATGACTGCTGACGATGTCGGCGCGCGCCTGATGGGTGCCGATGACTAAAACCTTGTCCAGCACAAAGGTATAGATCATGACGAGCAAAATGCCGTAAAGACTTTCTTCGATGTCGGAAAAGAACATCTGCAGAATCAGGATGGAAAAATCAAACACATAGAGTGTTGCGGAAACAGGGAGATGGAATAGTTTTTTTAAAATCAGGGGCGGGATGTCCATACCGCCGGTGGATGCGCCTGCACGGATGACAATGCCAATGCCGGCACCGATCATCATTCCGCCGAGGATCGTGCAGAGCATTGCATCCTTCGTCAGGGAGGACAGCGCCGGGAACTGCTGCCAGAATGCGAGCAAGATTGGGTAAAAGAACGTGGACAAAAGTGTAGTCGCGGCAAACTTCCAGCCGAGCACGAAAAGCCCGAGCAAAAAGGTCAGGACATTGAAGCACAGTACGAACGCTGTGATCGGCGTGTGGAACCAGTGCGCAGATGCGAGGGCCAGACCGGTTGTGCCGCCGGTGATGATGCCGGATGGAAGGATAAAGGCGACGACCGCAAGGGAATACAGGGCGTTTCCAAACAGAATCAGGAAAATCCGGAACAGATTTTTTAACGTATGGTGCAGCTTGGGTGACATGGCAGTTTCCTTCTTTCATTGTGATAATACAGTAAAGCGTCAAAAAAAGCGGGATATGTGAACCCCACACATCCCGCTTCCGAAAATTCTTTTTGTATTATAGCGTTCGAATGCAAAAAAGTAAACAGATTATGACTTTGTTATGGAAAAAAGTACAATTTGTGGATATACTGATATCAGGGTCAAAAGGTCGGAAATCCGGGGCAAGTGTGCTTGCAGGAGGTTTTTCGAACTGTTGACTCTGGTATCATAAACAGAATAGAATAAAGATTGAAAAATAGTAACTGTTCCGTAGGTCTGCGCATTTACTGCGCTGACCGTAAGAAAACTTAGGCTGGAAGGCAAAAATCCTATCGGCACAGCCGATTTGGAATGGATTTTTGCGCGTAACTGTGAGGGGACTGAACAGTTACGAAAAATAGAATTTTTCAATCGCGAGATTTGTGTCTGCGCACACTTGACACAAACTCGGCATGTACAAAAAATGTGCGCAGAAATGAGAGGAAAAGATGGCAAAAAATATTACCGTGGATAATTTTGAAAAAGAGGTACTGCAGGCGGCAGGCCCCGTTTTGGTAGACTTCTGGGCAACCTGGTGCGGACCCTGCCGGATGCAGGGACCTGCAGTGGAAAAGCTGGCAGAGGAAGGCTATAACGTCGGCAAAATCAATGTGGACGACGAGGGTGAGCTTGCAGAGCGCTATCATGTGATGAACATTCCGACTCTGATTATTTTCAAAAACGGCGAAGAAAAAGAGCGTATGGTCGGCGTACAGAGCAAAGATCTGCTGGAAAGCAAATTGAAGGCGCTGGCATAAGGCGTTGTGACAAAGAATTTGTTACAGGAAACGGCTTGCTTTCAGCCGCTGTCATAGTACAATGATATGGTATCACGCAAAGCGGCAGGATATGCCGCATAGATACAAAGGGGAAAAAGGGAAAGATTGAAAAATAAAATTTTTCAATCGCGAGATTTGTGTCTGCGCGCACTTGACACAAACTCGGCATGCGCAAAAAGCGTGCGCAGAAAAGAGGGAAAAAGATGGAACTGGGAATTAACACAGATTTTGCAAACGAGCCGTGGGAACTGGAAGAAATCAAAAACAAGCTCCGCGAGATCGCAGAGGCTGGCTTTACGCACATTCACTGGTGCTTTGACTGGGATGGGGATTATCTGTACGCCCGCAGCGAAATGGAGCAGATCCGCAGCTGGATGGACGAGCTTGGATTGAAAGAAAAAGGACTGCATGCTTCGAAGGGCAGCCGCCGATTTGTAGAAAGATATGCAGAGGCACCTCATGGCAGAAAAGACTACCTGTCTGAGCTGGAGCCGAACCGTATCGCGGGCGTCGAGCTGATTAAAAACCGTGTGGAGCTGGTTCATGTGCTGGGAGGCAAGGAGATCGTGCTGCATATGTATCTGCCGACAAAGAGCTTTGAAGAAAAGCCGGAAACCAAAGAGCTTTTCTATCAGCAGGCATGCAAGTCTCTGGATGAGCTGCAGCCCTATTGTAAGGAGCTTGGGGTGAAGATCTGTCTGGAGAACCTGTTTGAAGCTTCTGCAAAAGATCAGATCGAGCAGTTTGATTATCTGTTTGGACGTTATCCCGCAGATTTTCTGGGACTGTGCATCGATACCGGACATGCAAACCTTGTCGGCGGCAACGAGTTCATCAAGCTGCTGGCAACCCGCTATGCAGACCGTTTCTTCTGCCAGCACCTACATGACAACAGGGGCTGGGGAAAAGAAGATGGCTGCGGAGACGCACATCGTCTGCCGGGGGAATGCAGCATTGACTGGAAAGAAACCATGAAGCTTGTCCGGGCGTCCGCTTACGAGCAGCCTTTCGTGATGGAAGTTTCCAAGCCGGAAGGGGAAGACTGCGCACATTACTTAAAGCGCGCCTATGAAGCAGGCGTTTGGATGGCAAATTTATAGAATTGATAAAGATTGTCCGGAAAGGGGGATCTGTATGCACTATGCGGAAGAAGAAATGCAGTATCATCTGCAGATTCATAACGGGCAGGTTGGAAAATATGTCATTTTGCCGGGAGACCCTAAACGGTGTGAAAAAATCGCCGCATATTTTGAACATCCGGTTTTGATTGCGGACAGCCGGGAATTTGTGACGTATACCGGAACGCTGGAGGGCGAGACAGTTTCTGTGACCTCGACAGGCATCGGCGGTCCCTCTGCGGCGATTGCGATGGAAGAGCTGTTCAAAGCGGGCGCGCATACGTTTATCCGCGTCGGGACCTGCGGCGGCATTGACACTGAGGTGCAAAGCGGCGATCTGGTCATTGCAACCGGTGCGGTACGAGCTGAGGGGACGAGCCGGGAATATGCTCCGATCGAATATCCGGCAGTCGCAAACCTGGATGTGATCTGCGCACTGCGGGAGGCTGCCCGGGATCAGGCAATCCGATTCCATACGGGCGTTGTGCAGAGCAAGGACTCCTTTTACGGACAGCACGAGCCGCAGGTCATGCCGGTGGATTACATGCTGCAGCAGCATTGGGGCGCGTGGAAAAAGATGGGATGCCTTGCATCGGAAATGGAATCCGCGGCGCTGTTTATCGTGGCGCAGTATCTTCGGGTGCGCTGCGGCGCGGTATTTCTGACGATGGCAAACCAGGAGCGGGAAGTGCTCGGACTTTCTAACCCGGTCGTCCACGACACAGACATGGCGGTGCGCGTCGGCGTGGAGGCACTGAAAAAGCTGATCGCACAGGATCGCATGACGAAGCTGTGAGCCTGGGATCTGTCTGTTGAGCCGCGTAATCAGGGATGGATGTTGTTCTGCACAGAGTATTTTCCATGTCACCATAACAAAAAGAGCAGTTCCCGTGACGGTGGGAACTGCTCTTTTTCATACAGAATTTTTTAATTCTGTTTCATTCGTTTTAAAATTAAGCGATTTCGTTTACTGCTTTAGCCAGACGGGAAACCTTTCTGGAAGCGGTGTTTTTATGATATACGCCCTTGGAAGCAGCCTTGTCGATAACTGTGGTTGCGTTCAGCAGTGCAGCCTTTGCAGCTTCCTTGTCCTGTGCTTCGATTGCAACACGAACCTTCTTAACAGCGGTCTTAACAGAAGATTTGATTGCTTTGTTTCTTTCAGCCTTGGTCTGGTTTACTAAAATTCTCTTCTTTGCAGATTTAATATTTGCCACGATGATACCTCCAATGAATTAACCCAAAAATGTGTGCTGTATCGTATTACATTAAAGCCGGACACGGACGTTCTAATGCAAACATACATATGTATTCTATTGGATGAAAAGAATTCTGTCAATAGATATTTTCTGGATTTTTGGAAAAAATGGAAATATAGTTCTTACAGTTCACTCGTACCGTTTGTAAGCAGATTTCATGCTCGCATGAAAATCTGCTTACAAA
>ULVV01043315.1_pt1 | contig 28556 bp, 28 predicted proteins | sample 1959761 | NCBI WGS metagenome assembly ULVV01 (sample SAMEA4835795, study PRJEB28245) | human gut metagenome | biome: gut microbiome; material: fecal sample | place: Denmark | collected 2008
GGGAAAGCTGGGTATCCTGGAGCTGAAGGACCGCTGCTACCGGGAGCTATCCGGCGGCCAGCAGCAGCGGGTGCTCCTGGCCCGGGCCCTGTGCGCAGCCGGAGAGCTGCTGATCCTGGATGAGCCGGTGACGGGCCTGGATCCCGCCGCCGCCCAGGATCTCTACCGCACCCTGGCCTACCTCAACAAGACCGAGGGCATCGCCATCGTCATGGTGACCCACGACATGGAAAACGCCCTGCGCTATGCAGACTTTATCCTCCACGCCGGCCAGAGGCAGCATTTCTTCGGCACGGTGCAGGAGTATCTATCTTCACCCATGGGCCGGCGATTCGGAGGTGAGAGCGCATGATCCTGCTGGAAATGTTTACCTATCCGTTTATCGTCCGGGCCTTTGTGGTGGGGATTTTGGTGTCTGTGTGCGCGGCGCTTTTGGGGGTTCCCCTGGTGCTGAAGCGGTACTCCATGATCGGCGACGGCCTGAGCCATGTGTCCTTCGGGGCGCTGTCCGTGGCGGTGGCCTGCGGGTGGGCACCGCTGCCGGTGTCCATCCCGGTGGTGGTCATCGCGGCCCTGGGGCTGCTGCGGATGACCGAGCGGAGCCGCCTGGGGGCCGACGCCGCCATCGCGGTGGTGTCCGCCTCGGCGCTGGCCATCGGCATCATCGTTACCAGCCTTACCACCGGCATGACCACCGATGTGGATAGCTATATGTTCGGCTCCATCCTGGCCCTGAGTCGGGCGGATGTGGCCTTGAGCATCGGCGTGTCCGCGGCGGTTTTGGTGCTGTTCGGGCTGTTTTACCACCAGCTTTTCGCCATCACCTTTGACGAGAGCTTCTCCCGGGCCACGGGCATGAAGGTAGGGGTGTACAACACCCTGCTGGCGGTGCTGACGGCCCTGACCATCGTGCTGGGTATGCGGCTCATGGGCGCCATGCTCATCTCCAGCCTGGTGATCTTCCCGGCCCTGACGGCCATGCGGCTGAAAAAGAGCTTCTTCGGCGTTGTAATCCTGGCGGGGTGCCTCTCCGTGGTGTGCTTCTGCGTGGGGCTGATAGGCTCGTACCTGCTGAGCCTGCCTGTAGGCGCGTCGGTGGTGGTGACCTCTCTGGCGGCGTTTTTGGCGGCGACAGGCATTGGCCGGCTGCCGGGAAAATAAGGTTGCAATCCCCCTCCCGATATGGTATGCTGTTTTTTACCTGAAAACGGAGGATAGAGACATGAAAATCACCAAGAGAATTTCCGCCCTGCTGCTGGGGCTGCTGCTGGCCATGAGTCTGGCCGCCTGCGGAGCAGACGACACCCCGAAAAAGGAGTTTTCCGCAGGCGTCACCGATGGCAACACCTATACCAATGAGTATTTCGGCTTTACCGCCACCCTGGACGAAAGCTGGACCTTCTTCACCAGCGATGAGATCGCGCAGCTCACTGGGCAGGTGGTGGATCTGCTGGACAACGAGGCCGTGACCGAGGCCTATGCCTCCGGCAAGTCGGTTGTGGAGATGTACGCCATGCGGGACGACAATGCCACCTTAAACCTCACCGTGGAAAATCTGGGCGAGGAATACGGCTCCCAGCTCACCGAGGAGGACTACGCAGACGTCTCCCTGGACATCCTGCCCGACCAGCTGACGGCGGCGGGTTACACCGACGTGTCTGTGAGCAAAACCACCTTGACCTTCGCCGGGGCGGAGCACTATGCCGTCACCGTTTCCGCCAGTATACAGGGAATGCCCCTGCAGGAAATGCTGGCCTGCGTGAAGGTGGGGGACTATGTGGCCGTGGTCACCGCCGCCTCCTATGGTGCGGAGACCCCGGCGGAGCTTCTGTCTGCATTCCACGCACTGTAAGCGCAAATGAATCCTCAGACCCCCGCCTGTCGGACAGGCGGGGGTTATTTGATGTGTTCTGCCCCCGGGGGAGAGTACGGATTCTTACGCCAGTGACGTCGGTCACTGGCTCAGAATGACAAGGGAAGGGAGACAACTGTCACTGGTTCGCAAGGGCAGGGGGCAAGGGGTGCGGCGAAGCATCGCAGCGAGCAAACACAAAAAAAGAGAACGCCCTGGGGCGTTCTCTTTCTGCATTTTTCCGAAGCGCTCTCAGCAGAGCTTGGCGCCGGCGGGGATGGAGTCATCCAGCAGCAGCAGGTGCAGCTTTTCCTCGCCCTTTTCCTTATGCACGGCGGAAATGAGCATGCCGCAGGAGGGGATGCCCATCATCTTCCGGGCGGGCAGATTCAAAATGGCCACGGCGGTCTTGCCCACCAGGTCCTCCGGCTCATAGTAATGGTGGATGCCGGAGACGATGGTGCGGTCGCTGCCGGAGCCGTCGTCCAGGGTGAACTTCAGGAGCTTGTCGCTCTTTTTCACCGCCTCGCAGGCCTTGATCTTCACGGCCCGGAAATCGGAGCGGCAGAAGGTGTCAAAATCCACATCCTCCTGGGTGAAGGGCTCCAGCTCCAGGTCGGGCAGAGCGGCCTTGCGCTGGGCCTCCTGCATAGCGTCCAGCTCCGCCAGGGCCTTCTCGGCGTCCAGACGGGGGAACAGGGCCTCCCCCTTATGGACAGTGACGGTATTTTTCAGCTTCCCCCACCGGGCGGCGCTGTCCCAGGTGCGGCAGCCCTCACAGGCGCCGATCTGGTCAAAGATCTTGTCGCAGCTGGCGGGGATGAAGGGGGTCAGCAGGACGGTGCAGATGCGCACGGTCTCCAGCAGGTTATAGAGCACCGTGGCAAGGCGGGCCTCCTTGCCCTCCTCCTTGGCCAGCTTCCAGGGGGCGTTTTCATCGATATACTTATTGGCCCGGTCGATGACCTTGAAAATTTCCTCCAGCCCGTTTTGCAGCTGGAGCTTATCCATCTCAGCCTCGTAGCGGTCACGAAGGGTGCTGGCCAGCTTCTTCAGCTCGCAGTCGGCGGGGCTGTCCTCCCGGTCTGCGGGCAGGGTGCCGCCGAAATACTTCTCCACCATAGCGCAGGTGCGGCTGACCAGGTTCCCCAGGTCGTTGGCCAGATCCACATTGATGGTGCTTATCAGCAGCTCATTGGAGAAGTTGCCGTCGGTGCCGAAGGGGAAGGTGCGCAGCAGGAAGAAGCGCAGGGCGTCTACGCCGAACATCTCCGCCAGGACATAGGGGTCCACCACGTTGCCCTTGGACTTTGACATCTTGCCGCCGTCGATGACCAGCCAGCCGTGGCCATACACATGCTTGGGAAGGGGCATCTCCATGCTCATAAGCATGGCGGGCCAGATGATGGAATGGAAGCGGACGATCTCCTTGCCCACGATGTGATAGTCCGCGGGCCAGTACTTGTCGTAATCGTGGTATTGATCGTTGCAGAAGCCCAGGGCGGTGCAGTAGTTGAACAGGGCATCCACCCACACATAGACCACATGGCCCGGGTCAAAGTCCACGGGAATGCCCCAGGTGAAGCTGGTGCGGCTGACGCACAGATCCTCAAGACCGGGCTTAATGAAGTTATTCACCATCTCGTTCACGCGGCTGCGGGGCTGGAGGAAGTCCGTATCCTCCAGCAGGTGCTGCACCCGGTCTGCGTATTTGCTCAGGCGGAAGAAGTATGCCTCCTCCTGGGCATCGTGTACCTCCCGGCCGCAGTCGGGGCACTTGCCGTCCACCAGCTGGCTCTCGGTCCAGAAGCTCTCGCAGGGGGTGCAGTACTTGCCCTTGTAGGCGCCCTTGTAGATGTCGCCCTTTTCGTACATCTTTTTGAAGATCTTCTGCACGGCCCGGCAGTGGTAGTCATCGGTGGTGCGGATGAAGCGGTCGTTGGAAATATTCATCAGCTTCCACAGGTCCCGCACGCCCTTTTCGCCGTTCACGATCTTATCCACAAAGGCCTGGGGGGTCATGCCGGCTTCTTCGGCCTTGGTCTCGATCTTCTGGCCGTGCTCGTCGGTGCCGGTGAGGAACATGACGTCGTAGCCCTGGAGGCGCTTATAGCGGGCGATGGCGTCCGTGGCCACGGTGCAGTAGCTATGGCCGATATGGAGCTTGTCGGAGGGGTAGTAGATGGGAGTGGTGATATAAAACGTTTTCTTTTCCATGGGTTTTATCTCCTTTTCCGCCGCTCCGAATGGAAGAGCGGCTTAAAAATTATTTTGCGACTGTCGGACGGACAGAGTTGTCCTCCCCTACGGATGCGTAACGATGAGAGCCGCGGTTGTCGCTGCGGGCATTCCTGTTCCACTGCAGCAGCGGACAGCGGTGATAGACGCAGGGGGCATGCGAAAGCAAGGATAAATTTGCGCAAACCGATTGCGCAAGGTACAGATTTTCATTTATGGCATGCCGGTATGCGGAAGGATTCCAAAACCTTGGTTTTGGCGGCGTTCTTTGGGTACTTTCTTTCGCCGGGGAAAGAAAGTACCACGGCAAAAGGGAAAACGGATTGCCACACCAGTGCGCGCACTGGTTCGCAATGACAGAGGGAGGAGGACAGCGGTCGTTGGTTCCCAGGAATGGGTGCAAGGGACGGCTTCCGCCTGTGGAAGCATAAACAAAATCGTCCCCGGCGTTTTGCCAAGGACGATGCCGAAACACCGTGATACCACCTTGCTTCGCCGCCTGCTCACGCAGGTCGGCCTCATGAAGTGCCGTTACACCTCTGCGCTGTTACGGGCGCCCCCGTCCGAGCCTAAGGCACAGGTGCCCTCGACCCGGCGGCTCCGGAGCCATGTTCCCCCATCCGTCCCGCGCCCGCTTTCACCCGGCCGGGCTCTCTTTGGCGGTCTAAAATGGGGTACTCTTTCCTTCACTGCCACTTTAAAATCCTATCGGAAAATTTCTTTGAGATTTTCCGACAAACGGGTTTGATTTTTCCGCCTGCGGGCGGAAACTCTGCGAGGCTTTTTTAGCCTTCTCCGTTAGCTATTATATTATTCTCCCGGGGCGGCTTTGTCAATGTTTTTGTTGGGTTTTGAGCTTTGGTGTGCTATAATGGCAGCAATGCAGCCATTATACTTTTATTTTTTGCCATTTTTCTCCCCGGCTCCGCCGGGAACCGAAAAATATGGCAGCATTATACCATTCCGCTTTGCGGCATGGTATAATGGGGAAAAACTAACCGCGAAGGAGCGACCCATGAAACTGATAAGCTGGAATGTGAACGGCCTGCGGGCCGCCCTGGGCAAGGGATTTTTGGACTATGTGGCGGCGGAGGATCCGGACGTCATCTGCCTGCAGGAGACGAAGCTGCAGCCGGAGCAGGCGGTTTTTGATCTGCCGGGCTATTACCGGTATTTTAACTCCGCCGACAAAAAGGGCTACTCCGGCACGGCCATACTGACGAAAACCGAGCCCCTGTCCGTGACCTATGACTTCGGCCCCGACGAACACCGCCACGAGGGGCGGATCATCACGGCGGAGTACCCGGCCTTTTACCTGGTGTGCTGCTACACCCCCAACAGCCAGGATGGGCTCAGGCGCCTTTCCTACCGGATGCAGTGGGAGGACGACCTGCGGGAGTACCTACGGGAGCTGGACGGGAAAAAGCCCGTGGTGTACTGCGGCGACCTGAACGTGGCCCACCGGGAGATCGACCTGAAAAACCCCAAGACCAACCGCCAGAACCCCGGCTTTACCGATCAGGAGCGGGAGAAAATGTCGCAGCTTCTGGACGCGGGCTTCGTGGACACCTTCCGCTACATACACGGCGATGTGACGGACCGCTACTCCTGGTGGAGCTATCGCTTCCACGCCCGGGACAAGAACGTAGGGTGGAGGATCGACTACTTCCTTGTGTCGGCGCGGTTTATTGGAAAGGTAAAGGCGGCGGACATCCGCAGCGACATATTCGGCAGCGACCACTGCCCGGTGTATTTGGAATTGGAGGTTTAAAAAAATGCTGAAGCTATCTGTGAATTACTTTGCCAAGCCCGGCCGCCGGGAGGAGTTCCTGCGGCGCATCGTGGAGGACGGCATCCTTGCGGCCATCCGAACGGAGGAGGGCTGCCTGCGGTATGACTACTATCTCTCCTGCCAGAACGAGGACGAAATTCTCCTGCTGGAGGAGTGGGACACCGCCGAGCACCAGCGCATACACATGGAGCAGGAGCATATGAAGCGTCTCCGGGTCATCAAGGACGACTGCATTGCCGACACGCAGCTGCACAAGGACTGAGGCTATGCTGTTTGACACCCATGCCCACTATGACGATGAGCGCTTTGACGCCGACCGGGACGCCTTGCTGGCGAGTATGCCGGAGAAAAATGTGGGCCTTATCGTGAACCCCGGCTGCGATTTGCCCACCTCCCGGATGGCGGTGGCGCTGGCGGAAAAATTTGACTTTGTATACGCCGCCGTGGGCATCCACCCGGAAAACTGCGGCGACTTTGTGCCGGAACAGATAGACACCCTGCGGAATTTGGCAAAAAATCCCAGGGTGGTGGCCATCGGGGAGATCGGCCTGGACTATTACTGGGCGGAAAATCCTCCCAGGGCGCTGCAGCAGGAGGTGCTGCGCCGGCAGTTGGAGCTGGCGGAGGAGCTGCAGCTGCCCGTTATCATCCACGACCGGGACGCCCACGGGGACACTATGGCCATCGTGCGGGAATTTCCCCGGGTCAAGGGGGTATTCCACTGCTTCGCCGGGTCTGCGGAAATGGCACGGGAGCTGATCCAAATGGGTTGGATGCTGTCATTTAACGGGGCGGCCACCTTCAAAAACGCAAAAAAGGCCCCGGAGGTCATCGCCGCGGCGCCCCTTTCTATGCTGATGATTGAGACGGATGCGCCGTATCTGACCCCGGTGCCCCACCGGGGGGAGCGGAACGACTCGTCCTATGTGCGCTTTGTGGCGGAGAAGATCGCCCAGATCAAGGGCCTGACCCCGGAGGAGGTGGAAAAGGCCACCTGGGAAAACGGACGGCGGTTTTTCGGCGTGTGACGAAGACTTTCGTGCGCTGAATGGGAAAACAGATCGCCGTGGTCGGTTTGTAAACCGACCGCGGCGATGACAGTTTTGCAAGGGTTCCCTCACTATTAGGTGGGCGGACAGGGGCGGACGCCCCTACGCACGGCAGGTAAGTGCAGTGCAGGCGGGGCGATGTGGGGAGCGAGCTGAGCGCTGCCAGTGGCAGATGAAGCGAGGCGAGCGAGTGGCCGCGGTCAAAATTTCAAGCGTCCGTCGTTAGGCAGCGCAGAAATTTTGGGCACCGCAACAGGGTCATCGCCCCCTACGCACAGGTCTTTGATATAGCTCCGTAGGGGCCGGCGTCTCCGACGGCCCGCTTATCACGCGACTTGATACGCTTCCGTAGGGCGGGGTGAGGGCACGCCGGCCTCTTGACATGGGGGATATTTTTGCTATAATGAATGTAGAAAGGCGCTGCGACAAGCGGTTAGCCCAGTTAGTGAACTATATTTCTAAAAAGAAACCGTCACCTGCCGGGGTGGCGGTTTCTGCGTTTTACGATGATCGTGACCGTATAGGGCCCGATATGTAGTGTAATTCGCACAGCCAGCGTGTTGAAAAAGCTTTTTCGACACGCTGGCTAAGCTTTTAGAACTCTTTCAAAGCTCTAAAAACGATTGATTTAAATAGAGGGGGAATCCCTTCTTGGGTTTCCCTCACTTTCCTTGGGGCGTGTTCCAAAAGGTGCTCGTAATGCCGCCGTCGCTGACTTTCAAGCAGCCGTTTTTTAGGCTCTCGATGGTCACAATCCCTCCCTCGCCATAAGAATTGGTCAATTTCAGTTGATTGCCATTTACAACCGCCCAGGTGCCGTGATATCCGTTGAGAGCATTCCAGGTCCCGCCATCATAAAAGATAAAATATGGCTCGTTTTCTCCCTCCAAATACCACGACCCCGGCAGTTGTTTTTCCAGGCTCTTGCCGCAGCCCGCCAGCGACAGGACCAACACCAGCAGCAGGGCCATGGCCCCCACCCGTTTTGTTTTCATGATTTTCTCCTCTCTATTCGGTCATTTTTAGGTTTGTACTCATTATAGGATAAAACATAAACTAATACAAGATGTTTAATATACAAGATTGGTTGATGTTTTTTGTGCAAACTATCACTGATACTGTATGCAGAGGTGATAGTATATGTATATGCGAATCCGCAAGGCTCGGGAGGATGCCGGGTATACGCGGGAGAAATTTGCGGAGCTGCTGGATGTCAGCGTGTCCTATATGGCCGAGGTGGAGCGGGGGCGCACGGGGATCTCAGTGAAGATGCTCATTAAAATCTGCGATGTGTTGGGGCTCAGTGCCGACTATGTGCTCTTCGGAGAAAAGCGCTGCGGTGACGAGCAGCGCGCCCAGCGCATAGGGCGCATCGACAATAGGTATTTGCCCCTGCTTGATGGGGTGATCGGAGAGCTCTTGGCTCTGAATCGGGAATAAGAAAGGCGGGCCGATTGAGAAAATCGGCCCGCCTGGTATTTAGTGGGGACGGAGGTGCGGATTGCCGCGGGCGCATTGCGGTCTCGCAATGACATGCTTTTTTACAGGGGCATCAGCCAAAAAAACAGACCGGGAACACCCGGTCTGTTTTTCTGCTTTTAACTTTACTTTACCGGTTGCCCCGGTCGTAGGCTACGACCACGCGGCGGTTAGGCTCCGTGCCCACAGAATAGGTGGTGACGCCCGCCTTATCCTGCAGGGCGGCGTGGATCACATGGCGCTCATAGGCATTCATGGGCTCCAGGGTCACGCTGCGGCGATACTTGAGCACCTTGCCGGCCACCTTATGGGCCAGGCTCTCCAGGCTCTGCTCCCGCTTGGCACGGTAATTCTCCGCGTCCACATGGATCCGAAGGCGCTTGTCCCGGCCGCTGTTCACAGCATAGTTGGTCAGCTGCTGGATAGCGTCCAGGGTCTCGCCCCGGCGGCCAATGAGCGCACCCAGGCGCTGGCCCTCCAGAATGACCTTGTAGCGGTTCTTCTCTTCCTCGTACACCTTGATCTCCGCCTTGCACTCCATGTGCTCCAGCAGGCCCGCCAGGAACTGCGTGATGCGGCGGGCATCGTTATTATCACAGGCGGCGGCAGAGGGGGCAGCCGGCTCGGCCGGCTTTTCCACGGGCTTGGCCTCGGGCTTTTTCTCGATAGGCTTCTTCTCCGCCGGTCTCTTCTCGGCGGGCTTCTTTTCTACAGGCTTGCTCTCGGCGGCCTTCTTTTCGGCGGGCTTTGCCTGGGGGGCCGGGGTCTTGACCTCCGGCTCCTCCACAATGTCCAGCTCGTAGCGCACCCGCACCTTGGCCGGGCTGCTGCCGATGCCTAAAAATCCGCTCTTGGAACGCTCCAATATCTCCAGGGACACGTCATCCCGCTCCAGATGGAGCTGCTCCAGCGCCTTGCGGACGGCCTCCTCCTCGGTCTTGCCTGTTACATCAATATAACGCATGACAAAACTCCTTATTCGTCGTAGTGATGCTCGCTGTAAGCGCGGCCGCGGGCATAGGGACGCTGGCCCACCCGGCCGTTTTCATTGGTGCCGGCCTTTTTCTCCGGCTTTTTGGCAGCTTGATTCTTTTTCTTATTATTGTTATTGCCGGACTTGGACTTCTCATACTGCTGTTGCTGCTGCAGCATCCGCTCCCGGGAGGCCATCATCTTGGCGGCCCGGGCCTCGCGCTTGGCGCGCTCCTTGTCCGTTTCCTCCCGGTCCAGGATCTTGTTGAAGTACTTATTGAGCACCTGCTCCTGAATGGTGGCAAAGGCGGTGTTGGCAATCCAGTACACGCACAGGGCGGCAGGCAGGATATAGCCCATCCACAGGGTCATCAGGGGCATGAGGTACATCATCATCTTGCCCTGGGAGCCGGCGGCATTGCCGGTGGCCTTCATGCTGATAAGGGTCATGAGGAACTGCAGGGCTGTGGCAATGACCGGCAGCAGCAGCACACCGATGACCGGCCAACCGCCGGTGGTGATCTGCTTAAAGAGCTGGGAGCCCTGGCTGGCCAGGTCCATGCCCAGGAAGTTATAGTCCAGGTTGATGAGCCCGTCAAACTGGCCCTGGAAGCTGTCCCAGTTCTGATGGACGAACTTGGCCAGGTAGATCTGCTCATAGGCCGCAGCCTGGCCCCCCTCTGCCACGGTGTAGCCCAGCTTGGTGGCCGCGTCGGTGATGGCGCTGATAGTGTCCACGCTGAGGCCCATGAGGTAACGCAGGGGCTGGCGGATGATAGCGTACAGAGCGATGAGAATGGGGAAAGGCAGGAAGGACCACAGACAGCCGGACATGGGGTTCACGCCCTCCTGGGCGTAGAGGTTGGCCATCTCCTCCTGCTGGCGCTGCTTATTATTGGCGTAGCGGGTCTGGATGTCCTTCATCTTGCCCTGCATACGGTTCATGCGCAGCATGCTCTTCTTACCCTTCAGCTGGAAGGGCAGGATCACCAGCTTCACCACCAGGGTGAACAGGATCAGCGCCAGGCCGTAGGACCCGGTGAGGGAATAGAACAGGCGGGTCAGCCAGGCAAAAGGCACACAGATATAATATCCGAGTTGTGCGAACATATTTTTTTCCTCCGTTTAGTTCTTGGGAAAAGCCGATGGTTACGGAACGGGATCATACCCGCCCTTGTGGAAGGGATTGCATCGCAATATACGCTTGGCGGCAAGAAAGCTGCCCTTTACGGCGCCGTATTTTTCCACCGCCTCCAGAGCGTACTCCGAGCAGGTGGGAATATAGCGGCACCGGGGCGGAAATAGAGGGGAAACCTCCCGCTGGTAAAACCGGATGGCGGCCATACATGCTTTTTTCATGCCTCGCCCTCCTCCTGCAGCAGGGAGAGCCGGCGCAGGCAATCCAAATACGCCTCGTTCATCTTCTGATACGGGCCTGCAGCGCTGCGGCCACGGCCCACCACAATCACGTCCCACCCGGGGCGCATTTTATCCCGGTTCAGGCGGTAAATCTCCCGGATCCGGCGGCGCACCCGGTTGCGCACCACCGCATGACCCAGCTTCTTACTCACCGTGACACCCAGGCGGCTGGCCCCGGCCCGATTCTTCAGGCAGTACACCACAAAATAGGGGCTCACAGCGGAGCGGCCCTTGCGGTAGATGCGGCGAAATTCGTAATTTTCCTTGACGGTTACGGCTGCTTTCATGGTTTTCTCCCGGCTTAAAGTTACACTGCCAAGCGACATTTGCATAGACGAATAGGGACGGCAGTTTTCCCTTCCACCGTCCCTGTTTTTCACGAGCTATGCCGGATGCACCTTCCGTGACCTCAGAGGGTCAGACGAGCGCGACCCTTGGCACGGCGACGAGCCAAAACCTTGCGGCCGTTGGCAGTAGCCATTCTCTTGCGGAAGCCGTGCACCTTGGAGCGCTGGCGCTTCTTGGGCTGATAGGTACGGAACATTGCAGGACACCTCCATTACATAGAAAATCCGGCGGCGGCAACCGGGCCGCCACACTTACTCGACGGCGGGCGAAGCTTCCTCCGCCCCGCAGTTGAAAAAGTCAGGTGCCGAAAATGCGGCACTTTGTTCATTATACATAATGTAAAAGGGCCTGTCAACAGAAATATTTCTCCGCAGGCGGCTTGTTTTCCCGGAAAAAAGAAAAAAAGATTTATACATTATCTAATATATAAGTGTGGACTTTTTTATGTCTTTATGATATACTTACGGTGCCTATGTGCCGCCCCTTCCCAGTGGGGCGGTAATCGGTGGCTGACACAGAAATATTTCCCGCAGCGTTGTCCCAGGATGGGCAACACCGGGCCGGATTTACCCTATAGATAGAATTTGCTTTTGGGAAAGGGGAGCTATCACTTTGAATTCACTGACCGATGTATGGGGCAGCGTGCTGCAGCAGATGTCACAGCAGCTGGCCCCCACCACCATCAACACCTGGTTTGACGAGGTGGACGTGGTCACTATGGAGGATTCTGCTTTCGTGCTGCACTGCGGCAACGAATTCAAGAAGAAAACCATTGAGACCCGGTTTCTGTCCTATATCCGGGACGCCCTGCGGGATCTGTTCTCCGCGGATTTTGAGATCAAGATCCTCAACGACGATCAGCTGTCCGCCTATCACGGTATCAAACCCGACTACCCCGGGGACCTGGAGGACTCCGGGACGTTCACCTTTGAGACCTATGTAGTAGGCCCCAGCAACAAGCTGGCCTACGCTGCCGCCCACGCCGTGTCCGACAGGCCGGGCGTGAACTATAACCCCCTGTTCATCTATGGGGACTCCGGCCTGGGCAAGACCCATCTGCTCTACGCCATCGCCCACGGATTAAAGCAGAACTATCCGGACGCCAAGGTGGTATACATCAAGGGAGACGACTTTACCAACGAGCTGGTGGCCTCTATCCGGGAGGGAAAAAACGCCGAGTTCCGGGAGAAATACCGCCAGGCGACACTGCTGCTGGTGGACGACGTGCAGTTCATCGCCGGTAAGGAGCAGACCCAGGAGGAGTTCTTCCACACCTTCAACTCCCTGTACGAGGCCGGCAAGCAGATCGTTCTCACCTCCGACCGGCCGCCACGGGAGATGACCAAGCTGGAGGACCGGCTGCGCACCCGCTTTGAGTGGGGCCTGATGGTGGACGTGACGCCCCCCGACTATGAGACGCGCCTCGCCATCGTAAAAAACAAGTCCGCCATGCTGGGGGTGAAGCTGTCAGATCCGGTGTCTGACCTCATCGCAGAGAACGTCACCGCCAACGTCCGGCAGATTGAGGGCACCCTGAATAAAATCTTAGCCTATTACGACCTCATGGGCAGCACCATGAGCCAGGAGGACATCCTCAAGGCCATCCGGGATATGATCAAGAAAAACAACGAGTATATTCCCACAGCCCAGGCAGTGGTGGACTTCATCTGCTCCACCTATCACATTGACGAGGATGTGCTCCGGGGCCAAAGCCGGGGCCGGGAGGTGGTCAACGCCCGGCAGATCGCCATGTACCTCATGCGGCGGATGATCTGCATGAACCTGGTGGACATCGGCAAGGAGTTCGGCGACAGGGACCACACCACGGTGCTGCATTCCCTGGACAAGGTGGAAAAGCAGATGCGCTCCGACCCGGCCTTTGCCGAAACCGTGAAGCAGATCACCACCAATATCAATAACAGCGCCCGGGGGTAATTTCTCCACATAGCTTGTGAACTTTCTGTGGAAAAGGGGGCAGCTTCCGTTTTTGCCCAATTATCCGTGGAAACCTGTGGATATTTTCCCCGCCCCTATGTGGAGAAAAAAACGAGCCGTTTCGCGGCTTTGCTTACTTTTTCCACAATTGTTTTCCCTACGACTACTGTTACTAAAAAATACTTAGCTTATGTTCTGTGCGCATAAAATATGCGCGGGATTTTTCGGAAAAAAAGAAAGGATGATCCAGATGCTGAAATTCTCCTGCGAAAAGGCGCTGCTGCAGCTCGCCGTGAATACCGCCTCCCGCACCGTGGCCACCAAAAGCTCCATCCCCGCTTTGGAGGGGCTGCTGCTGGAGGGGACGGACGTGCTGACCCTGTCCGGCTACAACATGCAGACCGGCATCCGCACCCGGCTGGAGGCCGATATCCGGGAGGGCGGACGTATCGTGCTCAACTCCCGGCTGTTCGGCGACATCATCCGGAAAATGCCCGATGACGTCATCGTTTTCTCTGCGGATGAAAAATTCATGGTCACCCTCACCTGCGGGGACGCCCGGTTCGAGATTCTGGGCTTGTCTGCCGATGATTATCCGGAGATGCCCGAGGTGGAGAGCGACTACTCTATGACCGTGCAGCAGGGGATCCTGAAGGCTATGATCAACCAGACCTCCTTCGCCGTTTCTACCAACGAAAACCGCCCCATCCACACCGGCTCCCTCTTTGAGGTGGGCATCGATGGGGTAACGGTGGTGTCCGTGGACGGCTTCCGCCTGGCTCTGCGCCGGGAGAAGATAGAGCAGCTGGAGGGCGGCGCCTTCCGGTTTGTATGCCCCGGCAGCGCCTTAAACGAGGTGGAGAAGATTTGCGAGGACAGCGAGGAGGCTATCACCGTGATGCTTGGAAAGCGTCACCTGCTCTTTGAAACCGGCTCTACCCAGCTCATCTGCCGGAAGCTGGAGGGGGAATTCCTGGACTACAAGAACGCCATCCCCCGGAACAATCCCATCCGCCTCACCGTGGACAGCAAGACCATGCTCAGCAGCCTGGACCGGGTGAGCGTGGTTATCAGCGAGAAGCTGAAAAGTCCTGTCCGCTGCATTATGGGCAGCGGCTGCATCACCATGTCCGCCAAGACCGGCAACGGCGAGGCAACGGACGTGTGCCCTGTGGAGGGGGACGGCCAGGGCCTGGAAATTGGCTTCAACAACCGCTATCTTATGGACGCCCTGCGCTTTGCTCCGGCGGATCAGGTGGTAATGGAGCTGAATACCGGCATCAGCCCCTGCGTCATGACCCCTGTGGACGGCGGCGACAGCTTTCTTTATATGGTGCTGCCGGTGCGGCTGAAGGCGTAAGGAGCGGAAAATATGAAAATCGTGACCATTACAACGGAATTTATCAAATTGCAGGATCTGCTGAAGCTGGCGGACGCGGTGTCCACTGGCGGCGAGGCGAAAATAGAGGTGCAGGAGGGAGCAGTGCTGGTAAACGGCGATGTCTGCACCCAGCGGGGTAAGAAAATCCGCCCCGGCGACACCGTGACCTTTGATGGGGCCGACTACGGCGTAAAATATGCAGATCAATAGCTTGACCCTGGTGGGCTTTCGCAACTACCGGGAGCAGACCCTGGCCTTTGACCCGGCCTGCAACGTCATCCACGGGGAGAACGCCCAGGGAAAAACGAACCTCCTGGAGGCTATAGTTTATCTCTCCTGCGGCAAGTCTCCCCGGACAAGAAGTGACCGGGAGCTTATAACCTTTGACGGACAGCAGGCCCGCATTACCGGGAAAATTTTCTCCCGGGACAGAGAGTTTGTGACGGACATTACCTTGCAGGCCGGCCGGCGGCGGAAAATGACGGTCAATGGCGTTGCGGCCAAAAACGCCGCAGAGCTGTCCGACGTGCTGCACACGGTTTTCTTTTGCCCGGAGGATCTGTTCCTTATCCGGGAGGGGGCGGCGGCCCGGCGAAAATTCATGGATCAATCCCTGTGCCAGCTGCGGCCCCGATATGCCCAGGCCTTGGCGGAGTATCATCGACTTTATGAGCACAAGACCCGTATCCTGCGGGACCGGGAGGAAAACCCGGGGCTGCTGGCCATGCTGCCGGACTTTAACGAGCGCATGTGCCGGGTGGGAGCCATCCTTATCTACTACCGGGCCCGGTATTGCCGGGCGCTGGAGGGCTACGCTGCCCCGGCCCACGAGGATTGCAGCGGCGGACGGGAAAAATTGACCCTGGGCTATGAGACAGTGAAAACCGTTTTGGACCCCTTTGCCAAGACAGAGGACATCGCCCAAAATTTACGCGAGCACCAGGAGAGCCATTATCATGCGGAGCTTGCCTCGGGGCTGTGCCTGTCGGGGCCCCATAAGGATGACTTTATCGTAGAGGTAAACGGAAGGAGCGCCAGGCAGTTCTGCTCCCAGGGGCAGGTACGCACGGCGGCGCTGTCGCTGAAATTAGCTGACCGGGAGATACACCGCAGCGCCGTGGGGGAGTACCCGGTGATGCTGCTGGACGATGTGCTGTCAGAGCTGGACCCCAAGCGGCAGGAGTATGTATTAAATCGTATTTCCGGCGGTCAGGTGTTCATCACCTGCTGCGAAAACGACCGGCTGGACCGCCTGCGGGCGGGGCGGCTGTTTCACATCCAAAACGGGGAGGTGCTTTTGTGAGCTATCTGCATATCGGGCAGAATGCCATGATCCCGGAAAAGCGGATCATCGGCATTTTCGACCTGGACATTACCTCCCAGTCGAGGCGTACACGGGAATTTTTGGAAAAAGCGGAGCGAGAGGGTGTGGTGGTGCCGGTGACGGAGGACATTCCCAAGTCCTTCTTGGTGTGTGACCATCCGTACCACCGGCAGATCGTGTATATTTCGCAGCTGAATCCCCAGACCCTGCAGAAGCGGAGCAGGGGAGAGTAGGAGCGCCGCTCGGGCAGAGTTGTTTGATCCTACGCACACCTTGTAAATTACAATGTCATTCCGAGACCAGTCCGCAGACTGGTCGTGGGAATCCGTAATACCCTTGCACAAGGGACGAGGAGAACGGATTGCGAAGCCAGTGTGCGCACTGGCTTCGCAATGACACCGTTAACAAGAGGTGCGGTATAAGCCCGGGCGGGCCGATGTAGGCATCGGCCCCTACGCACTGTATAACGACAGAATTTCGTAGGGGGCGATGTGAGCATCGCCCCGCTGCTCCACATCGTTTTCACCCCCGTCTTTGTTTTGTAAATACAGCGGAAGATCATCTTCCCTTGAGAAAGGATAGGATTTATGTCAGAACTGGAAAAAGTCATCGCCGTGGATACGGAATATGATGCCTCGGAGATCCAAGTGCTGGAGGGCCTGGAGGCCGTGCGTAAGCGGCCCGGTATGTACATCGGCTCTACCTCCTCCTCTGGCCTGCACCACCTGGTGTACGAGATCGTGGACAACGCCATCGACGAGGCCCTGGCCGGCTACTGCACGGACATCACCGTGACCATCAATCCCGGCGATACCATCACCGTTACCGATAACGGACGCGGCATCCCCGTGGACATCCAGCCCCAGACCGGGCGGCCCGCCCTGGAGGTGGTTTACACCGTGCTCCACGCCGGCGGCAAGTTCGGCGGCGGGGGCTATAAGGTCTCCGGCGGCCTTCACGGCGTGGGCGCCTCCGTGGTGAATGCCCTGTCGGAGTGGCTGGAGGTGCAGGTTTACAAAAACGGCCACATTTATGAGATGAAATTCTCCCGGGGCGACATCACCCAGGAGATGAAGATCATCGGCGACACAGACCGCACCGGCACCACCGTCACCTTCAAGCCCGATCCGGAGGTGTTTGACACCCTGGTGTATGACTATGACATCCTCCACACCCGTATGCGGGAGCAGGCGTTTCTGAATGCGGGGCTGCGCATCACCATCACCGATGCCCGGCCCGGCAGCGAGCAGGGGGAGACCATGTGCTACGAGGGGGGCATACGGGAGTATGTGACCTACCTCAACCGCAACAAGACCCCCCTGCACCAGGAGGTCATCTACCTCTCCGGCGCCAAGGGGGACTCCACGGCGGAGATCGCCCTGCAATATAACGACGGCTACAACGAGACCCTGGTCTCCTTTGCCAACGACATCCATACCCCCGGCGGCGGTATGCACGAAACCGGCTTCAAGGCGGCGCTGACCCGGGTGTTGAACGCCTACGGCACCAAATACGGGATGCTCAAGGACGGGGACGACAAGGTCTCCGGCGAGGATTGCCGGGAGGGCATCGCGGCGGTGATCTCCGTGAAGCTGACGGAGGCCCAGTTCGAGGGGCAGACCAAGGACAAGCTGGGTAACGCCTACATCCGCACCCTGGTGGACGGCATCGTATCCGACCAGCTGGCGGTATACATGGAGGAGCATCCGGCGGTGGCCCGGACCATATTGGACAAGGCCCTCACCGCCAACCGTGCCCGGGAGGCCGCCCGGAAGGCCCGGGAATCCATCCGGCGCAAGACGGCCTTAGGCGGTGCGGCCATGCCCGACAAGCTCCGGGACTGCAATGAAAATAACCCGGAGCTGACAGAGCTTTACATCGTGGAGGGCGACTCCGCAGGAGGCTCCGCCACCCAAGGGCGCGACTCCCGGTTTCAGGCCATCCTCCCCCTGTGGGGTAAGATGCTCAACGTGGAAAAGGCCCGGGCGGATAAGGTCTACGGAAACGACAAGCTCCAGCCGGTCATCACCGCCCTGGGGGCGGGCATCGGCGACGAGTTCGACGCGGATAAGCTGCGCTATCACAAAATCATCATCATGGCCGATGCCGATGTGGACGGCGCGCACATCCGCACACTGCTGCTGACCTTTTTCTTCCGCTTCATGCGGCCGCTCATCGAGAACGGATATGTGTATTCGGCGGTGCCGCCGCTGTATAAGCTGAGCCGGGGCAAGCAGACCCGGGTTGCCTACTCCGATGAGGAGCGGGATGCGGTCTCCGCCTTGCTCCGGGGGGATAATCCCGATGCCAAGGTGGACATCAGCCGCTTCAAGGGCCTGGGCGAGATGAATCCCCACGAGCTGTGGGAGACCACTATGGACCCGGAGAAGAGGACTCTGCGCCGCATTACCCTGGACGACGCCGTGGCCGCCGACGCCACCTTTACGGTGCTTATGGGCGAAAAGGTGGAGCCCCGGAAGGAGTTCATTGAGCAGAAGGCGAAATATGCGGTGAATTTGGATTACTAATGATTTAGGAGTGTCATTCCGAGACCAGTCCGCAGATTGGTCGTGGGAATCCGTAATACCCCTGCACAAGGGACGGGGAGAGCGGATTGCCACAGCCAGTGAGCGCACTGGCTTCGCAATGACAGGCAGGGAAGGCATTGCGGAATGAGTCGCAATGACAGAGTATAATAGTTTTGCTGTCATTCAGAGTCGATGACCGTCGTCACGCCGCGACCCTTGTCATTCTGAGCCAGTGACCGGTGTCACTGGCGTGAGAATCCGTATTTTCTATATGTACGCTCCCTGTTTGGGGATACGGATTGCCGCACCAGTGTGCGCACTGGTTCGCAATGACAGAAAAAGGAGGGCGCTGCGGAATGAATCGCAATGACAGGGAAGGAGGAGAATACCATGTATTATGTATACATCCTCACCAACGCAACGAATGTATCCCTGTACACTGGCGTGACCAATAACCTGGAGCGGCGGCTGTGGGAGCATAGGAACCATGCTGATCCAAGGAGTTTTACCTCCCGATATAACATTTACAAGTTGGTGTATTTTGAACAGACCACCGATGTGCAGGCGGCGATTGCGAGAGAAAAACAGATCAAAGCTATGAGTCGTGCCAAGAAGAATAAAATGATTGAAAAACAGAATCCAGAATGGGATGAATTGCTTTTGAGCGGTATCCTGTGATAAGGAGAGAAACATATGAGTAAGAAACCCCAATACGATCCGGAGGAGATCCGGTATCCCCAGCAGCACATTGTGGAGTCGCCCCTGGTGCCGGAGATGGAGAAGTCGTACATCGAGTACGCCATGTCCGTAATCGTGGGCCGGGCGCTGCCCGACGTGCGGGACGGCCTGAAGCCCGTCCACCGCCGTATTCTCTACGCCATGTACGAGGACAACCTCACCTCCGACCGGCCCTTTAAGAAGTCCGCCACCTGCGTGGGCGATGTGCTGGGCCGGTATCATCCCCACGGCGATGCGTCGGTGTACGACGCCCTGGTGCGTCTGGCCCAGGACTTTTCCATGCGCTACATGCTGGTGGACGGACACGGCAACTTCGGCTCCGTGGACGGCGACCCCGCCGCCGCCTACCGCTACACCGAGGCAAGACTCTCCAAAATCTCCAACGAGATGCTCCGGGACATTGAAAAGGACACTGTGGACTGGGACCCCAACTTCGACGAGAGCCGGAGAGAGCCACGGGTGCTTCCGGCCCGGTTCCCCAACCTGCTGGTGAACGGCTCCTCCGGCATTGCCGTGGGTATGGCCACCAATATTCCGCCCCACAACCTGCGGGAGGTCATCGGCGCGTGCATCTGCGTGCTGGATGACCCGGACGCCACCCTGGCAGACCTCATGGAGCATATCAAGGGCCCTGATTTCCCCACAAAGGGTATTATCATGGGCCGCAGCGGCATCCGCGCCGCTTACGCCACCGGCCGGGGCCGGCTGGTGGTTCGGGCAAGGCACGAGTTTGAGGAGTTCGGCAAGGACCGCACCCGCATCGTTATCACGGAGCTGCCCTACCAGGTGAACAAGCGCATGCTCATTAAGAACATCGCCGAGCAGGTGGAGGACAAGCGCCTGGACGGCATTTCCGACATCCGGGATGAGTCCGACCGCAACGGTATGCGCGTCGTCATTGAGCTGAAGCGGGACGCCAATCCTCAGGTGGTCTTAAACCGCCTGTTTGCCCAGTCTCAGCTGCAGACCACCTTCGCCATCAATATGCTGGCACTGGTGGACAACCAGCGGCAGCCGAAAATCCTGTCCCTGCGGCACATCATCGACGAGTACCTGGCCTTCCAGGAGGAGATTATCATCCGCCGCACGAGGTTCGATCTGAACAAGGCTCTGGAGCGGGCCCACCTGCTGGAGGGTTTGCTCATCGCACAGGATAATATTGACGAGGTCATCAAGATCATCCGGGAGAGCTACGACGATGCCCGGGAAAATCTGATGGCCCGCTTCGGGCTGGACCAGGTCCAGGCCCAGGCCATTCTGGATATGCGCCTGAAGGCCCTGCAGGGGCTGGACCGGGAGAAGCTGCAGAAGGAGTACGACGACCTGGAGGAGAAGATCGCCTACTTCCGCCGGGTGCTGTCCGACGACGCCCTGGTGCGGCAGATCCTCAAGGAGGAGCTGTCCGCCCTGGCCGAAAAATTCGGCGACGAGCGCAAGACAGAGATCCAGGATGTGGAGGACGAGATAGATATCGAGGATCTGATCGAGGAGGAGCAGTGCGTCTTTACTCTCACCAAGGCCGGGTACATTAAGCGCACCCCCGTCAGCGAGTACGCCGCCCAGAGCAAGGGCGGCATGGGCAAGAAGGGTATGTCCACCCGGGAGGAGGACGAGGTGGTGTCGGTGTTCACCGCATCCACCCATGACTATATCCTATTTTTCACCGACACCGGCAAGGTCTACCGCAAGAAGGGCTATCAGATTCCCGAGAGCGGCAAAACCGCCAAGGGCATCAACATGGTCAATGTCATTCAGGTGGAGAACGGGGAGAAGGTCCAGGCTATGCTCCACTTCCGGGAGATGGAGGATAAGCCCCTGTACCTCTTTATGACCACCCGCAGCGGCACTGTGAAGCGGCTGCCTGTGGACCAGCTGAAGAACATCCGCCAGAGCGGAATCCGCGCCCTGACCCTGGACGAGGGTGACCAGCTCATCAGCGTGCAGGAGACGGACGGGGAGCAGTTTATCCTCATCGCCACCCACGACGGCCAGGCGGTGCGCTTCCACGAGAGCGATGTGCGGCCCATGGGCCGTGCGGCTGTGGGCGTGCGCGGCATCCGGCTAAGGGAGGGCGACTATGTGGTGGGCGCCGCCCGGGCAGAGGAGGGCAAAACCGTCCTCACCATCACCGAGCGGGGCTATGGCAAGCGTACCCCCGTGGAGGACTACCGCATCACCAGCCGCGGCGGCCTGGGCATCCGCAACTACATGGTCACCGATAAGACCGGCCCCATTGTGGGCATCAAGGTGGTGGATGGCACGGAGGATCTGCTGCTGGTCACTGAAAGCGGCATCCTCATCCGCACACCGGTGCAGAACATCCGCACCGCAGGCCGCGCCACCCAGGGCGTCATCGTCATGCGCTTTAAGACCGAGGGCGACCGCGTTATCTCCATGGCCCTGGCTGACCCGGAGGGGCAGACACCGTCTGCGGAGGAGTAAACGATGGGAAGGAAACGGGAGAGAGTGGCGCCCCTGACCCGGTGGCAGTATTTCACCAAGACCCTTTATAGTGACGCCGCCTCCAGGGCGGAGTTTGAATATGACAGAGTCATCTATTTCAAAAGTGAGGAGCTGCAGCGCATCGAGGCAGGTAACCGCCGCATCCACGGGCTGCTGCTGGTGATACTGTGCCTGGTGTTCCTGTCGGCTATCAGGTGGCAGAACATCTATTTCGTGGTGGCGTGCATGGCCATCATCGTGGCGGGGGAGGCGGTGCGCCTGCTGCGCTTGCCCAAGGACATCCGCGCCCACCTGACCGATACCGGTCGGAGGAAGTGAGGATGACCGTGAATATCATCGCCCGCATCCGCACAGAGCTGCCTGAAAAATTCGGCGTACCCCGGCAGAGCGGCCTGGTGCCCCAGCTCCGGGGAACCATCGTGTTTGAGCCGACGTACCGCAATCCGGATGCCCTGCGGGGGCTGGAGGGCTTTTCCCACCTGTGGCTGATCTTTCAGTTTCATCAGGCGGTGCGGGAGGGCTGGTCGCCTACGGTGCGCCCGCCACGGCTGGGGGGCAACCGGCGCATGGGCGTGTTTGCCACCCGGTCTCCCTTTCGGCCCAATGCCATAGGCCTGTCCTGCGTGAAGCTGGAGGGGGTGCGGCAGGAGGAGAAGCTGGGCCCGGTCCTTGACGTCAGCGGCGCCGACCTGGTGGACGGCACGCCGATCCTGGACATCAAGCCCTACCTGCCCTATGCCGATTGCCACCCCGAGGCCACCGGCGGGTTTACTGACCCATTGGACGGACAGACCCTGCAGGTGGCGTGTGAGGAGGCCCTGCTGGCGGGATTGAATGAGGAGCAGCGGGCGGGACTTATGGGCGTGCTGGCCTGCGATCCCCGGCCCCGGTATCAGGAGGACCCGGAGCGGGTCTATGGCCTGGCCTTTGCCGGAAAAAACGTGAGGTTTACTGTGCAGAACGGGGTACTCACCGTCCTGGCGGTGGAGGATTAATGCCGTGCAGGGCGATGCCTGCATCGTCCCGCCCCACGCCGCGCTTCGTGTGAGCAACGATGTCACTGGCTGTGGCAATCCGTAATCCCCTGCGCCGCACCTTTTGCACCCGCAAATGCCTCCGGCGGAGTACTTCCTGCCAGCAGCGGCAGAAAGTACCCATGGAACGCCGCCAAAACCCATGGTTCAGGAATCCTTTCCGCGGCTGAAGCGCCGACTGTATCGGCCTCCTTTTGCCCCGCGAATCGGTCTGTGCAAAATTTATGCCGTCCTTTCGTATCGTCTCTGCGTCCCCATCCGCGACGCGCTCTGCGCTTGTGCTGGCCTGGCGAAACAGGGAAAACCTCTGCGGCTACTGCGCGGCGGCGTGAGGGCACGCCGCCCTACGCAAAGCCAGAAGCTTGATTCCGTAGGGGCCGATGATCCTGTTGCGGTACCCAAAATTTCCATGCTGCCTTGTGGCTGCCGCATGAAATTTTGACCGCGGCCACTCGTTCATCTCGCTTCATCCGCCACCGGCGGCGCTCGATTCGCTCCCCACATCGGCCCGACCGCAAGCACTTTTTGTTTTTGCCTGTAGGGGCCGGCGTCCCGACGGCCCGAACCTGGGCTTGCATAAATTTTCCTACTATCCATAGGGCGGGCCGCCCTCAGCCCGCCGCCTGTCAGCCACGGAACCCTTCCGGCAGGGCACGCGGGCCCTGCCCTACAGAGGGTTAACTTTATCCGCAGGGCGGGGTGCCTACACCCCGCCGCGTGGGGAACGGATTGCCACGACCAGTCTGCGGACTGGTCTCGCAATGACAAAAGCATTCGCAAGGAGCTATTATGAAAACTGTTACCATTTACACCGACGGGCATAAAAACCGCAATGCGTTTTTATGCGGGATGTCAGTTCTGCTCGCCCCTTCGGGGCAACCGCAGAACATGACAAGCAAGCGCCGTCCAATAGATGCATCATAAGCCGAGGCAAGTTAATTACCAAGGAGCTATTATGAAAACTGTAACTATTTACACCGACGGGCATAAAAACCGCAATGCGGTTTTATGCGGAATGTCATGTTCTGCTCGCCCCTTCGGGGCAACCGCAGGACATGACAAGCAAGCGCCGTCCAATAGATGCATCATAAGCCGAGGCAAGTTAATTTCCAAGGAGCTATTATGAAAACAGTAACTATTTACACCGACGGCGCTTGCTCTGGCAATCCCGGTCCCGGGGGCTGGGGGGCCATTTTGGAGTGGAACGGCGTGGAAAAGGAGATTTCCGGCGGTGCGGCGGAGACCACTAACAACCGCATGGAGCTCACCGGTGTCATCGAGGCTCTGTCGCTTTTGAAGGAGCCCTGCGTGGTAGAGCTTTACAGCGACAGCAAGTACGTTATTGATGCCTTGTCCAAGGGCTGGGTCTATGGCTGGCAGAAAAAGGGCTGGATCAAGAGCGATAAAAAGCCCGCCTTGAACGTGGACCTCTGGGAGAAGCTGCTCCCTCTTATCGCCCGGCATGAGGTCCGGTATCACTGGGTCAAGGGTCACGCCTCCAACGCCAAAAATAATCGCTGCGACCAGCTGGCTGTGGCCGAGAGCCGGAAACATTGAGAAATTGTTCACAATTTGTTCACCGGGAATTTATTGTTTTGCCATATTTACAAAGTAGTATATGAGCATACAAAGAACCTTTCCTTAAGTGATTTTCTCTCTCTCTCCTAACACACAACAGGAAAGCCCCCCAGTTTAAAGCTGGGGGGCTTTCCTGTATTTGACAAAAGCTCCTAATGGACTTTTCTGTAAGCCTTTTTGGCGCGACATTTATGCAGAAAATTTCACAGCCGCTTGCAATTTGCCGTCCGATGCCGTACAATAGCCCCATTAATAGTATAGGGAGGCGCATTTTTATGGATTTTAATCCCCACATGCAGCTGGCTGGCCTACTGGAATGGATGAATGAAATGATGCAAAGCTGCCACGGCAAGACCGCGGTCATCGGCATCTCCGGCGGCAAGGACAGCTCCACCGTGGCGGCCCTGGCTGTGGCGGCCTATGGCCGGGAGAATGTCTATGGTGTGCTCATGCCCAACGGCGTGCAGCCGGATATTGACTTTTCCCAGGCCCTGGTGGAGCACCTGCAGATCCCCCACTGCACCATCAACATTCAGGGCGCGGTGCAGGGCGTCCTGACCGAGATGGAGAAGGCGGGGTTTACGCCCAGCCGCCAGACTACGGTGAATCTGCCCTCCCGCATCCGCATGTCCACCCTCTACGCCGTGGCACAGAGCTTGCCCGGCGGCACGGTGATCAACACCTCCAACCTCTCTGAGGATTGGGTGGGCTACTGCACCATTTATGGCGACAGCGCCGGGGCCTTCTCCCCCCTGGGCATGTATACCACCGAGGAGGTCATTGCCCTGGGCCGGGCCCTGGGGCTGCCGGAGCATTTTCTGCAGAAGCCGCCCTCTGACGGGCTCACCGGCCTCACGGACGAGGATAACCTGGGCTTCACCTACCACGCCGTGAACGAATATGTGCGCCGGGGTGTGTGCGACCCGGAGATCAGGGAGCAGATCGACCGGAAGCACAGGGCCAGCCGTTTTAAGTTCACCACCATCCCCGTGTATCACAACGGCCTGCCTATGGCTCTGGAGGAGGAGACGGACTACTATAAGTAAGGCTGGAAAAATCCGCACCGCCACTGCACCCATACTTGACAGGATGGATATTTCTGCTATCATGCGCAAAGAAAGGGTGCTGCCACAAGCGGTTGGCCCTAACGAAGTGAAATTAAAGTTTCATAGAAACCGCCACCGTGAGGGTGGCGGTTTCTTTTTTGAGGGGGAAGTGTAATTTGGCTGGCTATCTGCCGCAGCCGCTCACTGGCCATAATGGGTGGCCACCCAGCGGCGGGTGTGCTCCACAAACCGCCGGGTAGACAGGGAAAGGGCGGTCTTGTCCTTTACTCCGATGCCGATGTTCCGGTAAAACGTCTGGGGCAGGGGGCAGGCCACCAGGGGATAGGGGCAGTGCTCCAGCTCCAGCTCCGGCATGATGCTGATGCCCAAATTGTTGGACACCATAGCCAGGATGGACAGGTCATCCCGCAGGATATACTGGATGTTGGGCCGCACCTGCAGGCGGTCCAGCACGGCCTGCACCTCGTAGTCATCCCCCTCCTGCAGATAGATAAACGGCTCTGTGGACAGAGCCTCCAGGGGGAAGGGGTCCCGCCCGGCCAGGGGATGGCCATAGGAAACAATGACCTGCCACTGGTCCCGGTGCAGCAGCCAGGTGTCCAGGGCTTGGGTTGTGGGCAGGCTGACGAAGCAGCAATCCGCCTGGCCGCTGAGCACCGCTTCCTCCAGCTCCGCATTTTCCACAAAGGGCAGCAGCTCAAACTCAATGTGCGGGTGCTCTGCCCGGAAGGATTTCAGCAGATACGGCAGCCACTGCACGGACACACTGTTGAAGGTGGCCACCCGCACCAGGCCGGTCTCCATGCCCCGGAGGTCGGCGGCCTTTTGCTCCAGCCGGAGGGCGTCGTCGCACAGGGTCTGTATGTAGGGCAGCAGCGCCCGGCCGTCCGCCGTGAGGGTCACGCCGCTCCGGTTGCGCACGAACAGAGGCACCCCCAGCTCCGATTCCAGGGTCGCTATGGTGTGGCTGACGCCGGATTGCGTGAAATGCAGCTCCTCCGCCGCCCGAGTGAAGCCGCCGCAGGCGGCTACCCGCAAAAACACCTGATATTTTCCCATGTTCATGTGCCTCGCCCTCCTTTGCACCCCCAGTGTAACACAGTTTGCCTGCAGGCACAACAAAATTTCATGGAAATGATGAATAAGATTCGTTTTACATATTGCTAAGTTTCTGCTAATATAAAATCAACCAGTAAGCTTACGAAAATCAAAAATCGAAATAGGAGGTCAGAACTATGGCATTGAACATCATTTTGGCCGCTTTGGCCGGTATCTTGGTAATCGTGGGTGTTGTGTCTGCTGCAACAAGCAAGTAATAAATTAAGATTTACCTTTTCTTTTCCAAGCATATTCTTCCCTTTCCCCTTTTAATGCAAAGCCGCCGCTTACTCCAGAAGCGGCGGCTTTGCATTTCTTTTATGGGAGGCCGAGGGTGTGTCAGTGGGAGGCGCATATTGGATTTGCGCATGGATGAGGATTGCGGATCGCCGCACCGGTGCGCAGTGGCAGGGCTTGCATGGGATGCAGAGTGGGCTGGGATACTTGAGCTTCGCCCCAAAAAAACTATCGCCGCACCGGCATGTATACCGGAGCGGCGAGTTGTTGTTTTACAGCTGTGTGGCCCAAATTTTACATGGAAGGCTCCTCGGCGCAGGGGGCCGGACCGTCCTCGGGCAGCTTGGAGATAAGGGTGCGGTGCAGCCGGCGAAAGCACAGCAGCGAAACGAGCAGAGAGAATATCTCCGAAATGGGATAGCACCACCAGACCAGGTTGTCGTTGCCCATACTGTGGCCGATCTGCGCCAGGACGAAGGCCACGGGGATCAGCAGCACCAGCTGGCGGATGAAAGACACGATCAGCGAATACATAGACTTACCCAATGCCTGGAAGCAGCCGCCCAAGGCAATGCACGCCCCGGCCATGCAAAAGCTCAGGGATATGATCCGCAGGGCCGGAATGCCCACGGACATCATGGTTTCCGTGGCCTTGAAAATTTTCAGCAGGGGGCCGGGGAAGAGCTGGAAGATCACCATGCCCAAAATCATCACACAGGAGGCATAGACGGTGCTGCGCTTGACGGTCTCGATCATGCGGCGGCGCTGCTGGGCGCCGTAGTTATAGGCGATGATGGGAATAACGCCGTTATTCAGGCCGAACACGGGCATGAACACAAAGCTGTTGAGCTTGAAGTAGATGCCGAAGGCTGTGGCGGCGGTCTCCCGGGCGGAGTGATAGGTGATGAGGATCTTGTTCATGAGGAAGGTCATCACCGAGCCGATGGCCATCATCACTACCGACGGCAGGCCGATGGCGTAAATACTGCCGATAATGCGCCAGTTGGGCCGGAAGCCCCGGAACACCAGGTGAAGCTCCGGGTTTTTCTTCAGATTCAGCACCAGGGCGAAGACGCAGGCAAAAATCTGCCCAATGACGGTGGCAATGGCCGCGCCCGCCACGCCCAGCTTGAATACGAAGATGAAAATGGGGTCCAGAATGATGTTAATAATGGCGCCGGCGCCCTGGGTATACATGGATAGAATGCTGTGTCCGGTGCCCTGGAGCAGCCGCTCCAGCATCATTTGGCCGAAGGCACCAAAGGACGCGCCCATGACGATCATCAGATACTGGTTGCCCATCTGGATGATCTCCTCCACATCCGTCTGACTGCGGAAGTAGAAGTCCGAAAGCGTCAGCCCCAGCACCGCGCACAGCACAAAGCCCACCAGGGCCAAAAACAGGCCGTTCATAGCCACGGTGTCCGCCCGCTTTTGATCCTTGGCGCCCAGGGCCCGGCCCATGAGGGCATTGACGCCCACGGCGGTGCCCGCGGCCAGGGAAATCATCAGGTTCTGCGCCGGAAACGCCAGGGACACGGCGGTCAGAGATGCCTCGCTGACCCAGGAGACGAACACGCTGTCCACAATGTTATACAGCGCCTGCACCAGCATGGAAATGATGATGGGCAGCGACATATTCCAAATCAGTTTTTTAATGGGCATGACGCCCAGCTTGTTCTCGTTTTGCATAGCTTACCTCTTATTTTGATTCACGTCAAAATAGTATAACATCCTTTCGACGAAAAGAAAAGACCGAAATAGTCCAAAAATAGGATCTATTTCGGCCGTTTTTCGTATTTTATATATTTTCTGCCCAAAAACGGCGAATTTCCTCCTCCGTGCAGGCGGCGCTGCCCTGGGCAAAGCCGTCCCGTCCGCCGCCCCGGCCACGGAGGGCGGCATTCATGGCTTTCGTAAAGGGCGTGATGTCCTGCTCCGGGTGGATGACGGCGTATTTGTACCCGCCGTCTGTCCCGGCGAACACGGCACACCGGCCGCTGCAGGTGCGGCTCACGGCGTCG
>ULVV01015791.1_pt1 | contig 28232 bp, 24 predicted proteins | sample 1959761 | NCBI WGS metagenome assembly ULVV01 (sample SAMEA4835795, study PRJEB28245) | human gut metagenome | biome: gut microbiome; material: fecal sample | place: Denmark | collected 2008
ACGGATGGCTCTATCACAGAATACGCATGTGTATATGGAAACAGTGGAAGAAACCTAGAACGAAATATAAAAATCTAGTCAAGCTGGGAATCCCAGAACACTATGCGTCAACAATAGCAAACAGTCGCAGAAAGTATTGGTATATCAGCAATAACAAAGCTGTGATTTGGGCGCTGAATAAAGAAAGACTGATAAACAGTGGCTTTTATGATTTAGCCACAGCCTATCAGTCAGTGCACGTCAACTATTGAAAGCGCCGTATACCGAACGGTACGTACGGTGCTGTGAGAGGACGGCGGTTAGTCACCGCCTCCTACTCGATTAAAGTGGGCTTTTCAGAGCGAAAAAAGGCTCTTTAAAAAAATATGATAATGGTGTAAAATTGTTATTATATAGTTTTAGAATGATGTTTGAGGGTGTGTGATGATTTTAGGACTAAGTGATACGGAAAAGAAATTTAAGACAGCGATGGATACGGCAGGTGCCGACATGACAGTGGTCAACAGCTGGCTTAAGCTGTATGTCAAAACCAAAAAGAATTCCTCCGGTGTTGCAAAGCGCTATTATGGCGTGAAGACAGGTTTAAGCAGCCTGCTTTCAGATTTAAAGGAGCTTGAGCAGCAAGTTATTGGGTATTGTGAGCTCACAGGAACCGACCGGAAGCACTTTGGAGAGCTGATAAAGGCTTGCAAAGCGAAAAGCGGCATTTTTGACGATGAATTTTTAATCAGCAAGGTGGACACGGATTTTCACACGACTCTGGACTCTGTTGTAAAGCAGGGGGAGAGATATCTGTCATCCTTTGACAACGGTATCATTTTACAGAGTGAGATAGAGAATCTGATACACCTGACAAATGAGGGGCTTGAAAGGAAAAAGCCTGATTTGTTTGCTCTGTCATATTTCTATCTGGGGCACAGCAACAAAGAGCTTGCAGAGCTAAATTTCACACAAAAGACTAAGAGAGTGCATGAGATATATTACGAGGAGTTCTGGAAGGATATATTAAAGCAGCTTGAGGCATGTGTGAAGCAGGCTGAGGCCATAAACGATAAGTATGAGGGCACGACAGACCGGCGCACGGCAAGGATACTGTCGGAGCTTAATCCGCTGCTTGTGGGTGTTACAAAGCAATGGGAGCCGGAACAGACAGCAGAATACATACTGCGCGATATGTGCAGGATATTCAGGGATTGACATAGAAAATGCAGATTGATAAAGGAGCAGAATATGGATGTTATAATTTGGGCAATTATCTTAGGAGCTGTTTTTTACATAAACAAAAAATCAAAGAGCGCAGGCAGTAAAAACACGCAGCCAAACAAACCGAGACCGCAGCAGAAGCAGATACAGCAGATATGGAACAGCATGCAGAATACAGTTCAGTCGGGTATGAATGCATTGAACCAGACATATCAGCAGAGAGCACAGCCACAGATGCAGCAGAGAGCACAGCAGCCTCAGAGAGCACAGCCACAGCAGAGACCGCAGCAGAGCAATCCGGATATAGTGCAGAGGGCCGTGAAAAATAACGCACGCTTTGCGGATGATACGACACAAAAAGAGCTTGAGGCTATGCACGGACATAGCGAGGCACAGCAGAGGATGGCTCAGGAGCACTCAAGAAACTGCCAGACACTGCATACCAAAGCGGCAGACGGTGCAAAGATTATAGAGGCTGAGACACAGAGCATGTTTGGCAGTGTTGAGGATCTGATTGCCATGGGATACAGCGGCAATCTGGAGTTTGAGAGAGATTTCCTTGGAGAAGGCTTAGACATGATTAACAACTTTTAAATAATAGGAAAAGAGGCAGAAATGATGGACAGAACACCAAAGCCCGGAGAGCTTTACAGGCACTTTAAGAATAAGCTGTACCAGATAGTTACAGTGGCGACACATTCAGAGACAGGGGAAAAGCTTGTGATTTATCAGGCTTTATATGATGATTTTGGGATATACGCCAGACCACTCGACATGTTTGTAAGCGAGGTGGACCATGAGAAATATCCTGATGTGAAGCAGAAATACAGATTTGAGAAGATCACATTTAAGGATAAGCCGGAGGATATGTCGGGAAAGAGTATCTCTTCCAACACTAATGAGATTGCAGCTAATGCACCTGAAGCTGTGAGTGTTCAGACACAGGCATGTTATGAGCCGGCACCGGATGCAGATGAAGGCCAGGCACCGGATCCGCGTTTGCTGGAGTTCCTTGATGCGGATACCTTTGAAGAGAAGTACAATATACTTATTTCAATGAGGGATATCATAACCGACCGCCTTATAGATGACATAGCGGTGGTTATGGATGTTGTAGTTCCTGAGGGTCCATTGCAAAAGCGGTATGATGATTTAAAGAATACGATAAAGACCAGGCAGTACTATGAATTTTCCAATCGGCTCAGATAGCTGTTGTGATATTTGCCGGATTCAGTGACATCCTCGCCAAACCAGTCAGGCGCTGTGAATTCATTTGCTGCGTCGACAGAGTCGAATTCAACCTCCACGAGTGTAAGAGGAGCCAGATCACCCTCAAATACATCAAGCTCTGCGGTCAGACCACCGTCAAGAGGTATGAGATAGCGTGTCTTTTCGATGAGACGACCGTCAATCTTTTGGACAAGATGGTCGTAGGCTTCTTTTGTGAGAGGAAGATTGTACTCCTCGCGCACCATAAGACCGGCTCCCTTGTAGGTCATATAATAGCTGTCATTCGAGCGTCTGACTCTGACAACAGGCGAGGTGCACAGATAGCCCTGGGCGATTTTTTTGCTCGTGTAGCTGTCTAAATTGGAAGGAAGCTGTTTAAGTAAGTATTTTCTTTCGATTTCCATGGTATATCCTTTCAGGTTACTGGTATAGATTTATAGTTACGGTTTATACTTTTGTTTTACCCTCATATCATTTATATATGATTATAATGACCGGTATTTAAAAATTCAAGGACGAACCGCAGCTTTTTATTGTATGATTAAAGGGTCAAAAGGTATCATAGTATTATCAAAGATAAATAAAGGAGAAAAATATGATTAAAGTAGGAATTTTTATGGCAGACGGCTGTGAGGAGATTGAAGGACTTACAGTAGTCGATATAGTTAGAAGAGCAAAGCTTGAGATTGAAACCATATCAATCACGGAAAAAGCCGAGGTGACAAGCTCTCATCAGGTGACATTTAAGACAGATACCACAAAGGCACAGGCTGATTTTGACAGCTACGATGCAATCGTACTGCCGGGAGGCATGCCGGGTACATTAAACCTCGGTGCGGATGAGACTGTAGTAAAGACAATTAAGAGCTTTGCCGCTGAGGGAAAGCTTGTTGCAGCGATATGTGCAGCGCCTAGCGTGCTCGGTGAGAATCATATACTTGAGGGCAAAAAAGCTACCTGTCATCCGGGTTTTGAGGAAAAGCTGCTCGGTGCACAGTGGCTTGAGCAGCCTGTAGTTGTGGATGGCAATGTGATTACAAGTCGTGGAATGGGAACAGCTATTGCGTTTGCACTCGAGCTTGTCAGATACTTCACAGACGATGCCACAGTAGAGCATATTCGACAGGGACTGGTATACTAGACAGGTGCGCTTGGTATTATAACAAAAGAGGTCACACACCAACCCCATGGTGCGCGGCCTCTTTTTATGCTTGCATTTGAAGCGTACATTTGAAGCCTGCTATTGCAGAGCTTATTTCATCTGCTGCTCCTGCTTCATGATCATCTGCTTGACCATCTCGCCACCGATTGAACCGGCCTGCTTAGAAGTAAGGTCACCGTTGTAGCCCTCCTTTAAAGGAACTCCAAGCTCTGAAGCAACCTCTTCCTTGAAACGGCTCATAGCCTCTTTTGCCTCCGGTACAGAAGCCTTTTTACTACTTGATGCTGCCATAATGCAATACCTCCTTTTAAAACGTTATACACAAGCTGTATGTGTATGGAAATATTATGCCGTAAAATGACAAAAATATGTTTTGGTATTGCTGACAATTTATGGAATTATACACAAAAGCAAATTTAATGTAAAAAACACTGGAAATAGTGGATTTGTTGTGTTATAATCATCCAATGACTGGGCTTAGCAGTTTATAAAGCATGCCCACATTACATTTGATGTACATACCATTCATATATATTTTTAAGGAGGATAACGATTGACATGAGTGTACAGGTTGAGAATTTAGAGCATAATATGGCGAAGCTTACTATTGAGGTAGCAGCTGAGGAATTAGAGAAAGCATTGGATTCTGCATATCAGAAGCAGAAGAAACAGATTAGTGTACCTGGATTCCGTAAAGGAAAAGTGCCAAGAGCTATGATTGAGAAAATGTATGGAGCAGGTGTGTTCTACGAGGATGCAGCAAACATTCTTATGCAGCAGACATACGCAGGTGCGGTTGACGAGAGCGGTGTTGACATTGTTTCACGCCCAACAGTTGAGGTTACTCAGATTGAGAAGGGACAGCCTTTCATTTACACAGCAGAGGTTGCTGTAAGACCTGAGGTTACTCTTGGTAAGTACATGGGCGTTACAGTTACAAAGATCGACACATCAGTTTCTGATGAAGAGGTTGACGCTGAGCTTGAGAACCAGAGAAACAAAAATGCAAGAACAGTTACAGTTACAGATCGTCCTGTAGCAGAGGGAGATACAGCAGTTATCGACTTTGAGGGATTTGTTGACGGAGTAGCTTTCGAGGGTGGAAAGGGTGAGAATCATCCATTAGAGATCGGTTCACACACATTCATCGATACATTCGAGGATCAGTTAGTAGGAAAGAACACAGGCGATGAGGTTGAGGTCAATGTAACATTCCCTGAGAAGTATCAGGCAGCAGACCTTGCAGGAAAGCCGGCTACATTCAAGGTTAAGATCAACGAGATCAAGGCTAAGGAGCTTCCTGACCTTGATGATGAGTTTGCACAGGATGCAGCAGGTGTTGATACATTAGCTGAGTACAAAGAGGAAATCAAAAAGAACCTCACAGAGAAGAAAGAGACAGAAGCTAAGAAGACTAAAGAGGATGAGGCTATCCAGAAGATTATCGATAAGTCAAAGATGGATCTTCCTGAGGCAATGATTGAGACACAGTGTGAGACAATGGTTGAGGAGTTCGCTCAGAGAATCGCACAGAGCGGTCTTACAATGGAGCAGTACTTACAGTTCTCAGGCATGACAGTTGACCAGCTTAAGGATCAGGTTCGTCCTGAGGCTACAACACGTATCCAGAGCAGCCTTGTACTTGAGCAGATTGCCAAGGAGGAAAATATCGAGGTTACTGATGCAGATATCGATGCAGAGGTAGAGAAGATGGCTAAGGCATACGGCATGGAGGCTGATAAGCTTAAAGAGTACATGGGAGATGCTGAGAAGGAGTCTATGAAGAAAGACCTTGCTATCACAAAGGCCGTAGATCTTATCATGGACAACGTTAAAGAGCGTGCAAAGGCAAAGAAAAAGGCTGATGCAGAAGAGTCTACAGAAGAATAAGATTTTTGAATCAAAATTTGATGGACTGGCTCAGAAGCCTATTTTCTGAGTCGGTCTTTTGAGCTTTTATAAAGGAGGTATTTTATATGAGTTTAGTACCATATGTCATTGAACAGACTAGCAGAGGAGAGCGCAACTACGACATTTACTCCAGATTATTAAAAGATCGTATCATTTTCCTTGGAGAGGAAGTAAATGAGACAACAGCCAGCCTTGTTGTTGCCCAGCTTTTATTCCTTGAGTCTGAGGATCCGAATAAGGATATCCACCTTTACATCAATTCACCGGGTGGAATGGTTACAGCAGGACTTGCTATTTACGATACTATGCAGTACATCAAGTGTGATGTTTCAACAATCTGTATCGGTCTTGCAGCAAGCATGGGAGCTTTTCTTCTCGCAGGCGGTGCAAAGGGCAAGAGATATGCTCTTCCAAATGCAGAGATTATGATTCATCAGCCATCGGGCGGTGCAAAGGGTCAGGCTACTGAGATTCAGATTGCTGCAGAAAATATTTTAAAGACAAAGAAGAGATTAAACGAAATTTTAGCAGCCAATACAGGCAAGCCATACGAGACAATTGCAGCTGATACAGAGCGAGACAACTATATGTCAGCACAGGAAGCCGCAGAGTATGGTCTCATAGACAGTGTAATAACAAACAGATAATCAGAAGTTAGATGAATTTAAGAGGGTACCCCATATGGGATGCCCTCATGCAATAAAAGGAGTTAATAATGGCAGGAAAAAACGACGGAAAGATTCGCTGCTCATTTTGCGGTAAGACACAGGACCAGGTAAATCGTTTGATTTCCGGACCTAATGGAGCTTTTATCTGCGATGAGTGTATAGATATATGTGCCGAGATTCTTGAGGAAGAAGGCGTAGAGGGCCATGAGGACAAAAGCAGCGCTAAGGATGATATAAATCTTGTTACTCCGGAGGAGCTTAAGGCATTTTTGGACGATTATGTAATAGGACAGGACCAGGCAAAGAAGGTGCTTTCGGTTGCTGTTTACAATCACTATAAGAGAGTACTGGCAGGTGATACATCAGATGTAGAGCTTCAGAAGAGTAATATTCTCATGCTTGGACCTACAGGCTCAGGAAAGACACTTCTTGCGCAGACACTTGCCAGAGTGATAAATGTTCCATTTGCTATCGCGGATGCTACAACACTTACTGAGGCAGGATACGTAGGTGAGGATGTGGAGAATATCCTATTAAAGCTTATTCAGGCGGCAGATTATGATATCGAGCGTGCAGAGCATGGTATCATTTATATAGATGAGATAGATAAAATTACAAAGAAATCAGAGAATGTCTCAATCACCAGAGATGTGTCAGGCGAGGGTGTACAGCAGGCTCTTTTAAAGATTCTTGAGGGCACAGAGGCATCTGTACCGCCACAGGGCGGAAGAAAGCATCCGCAGCAGGAGCTTATTCCTATTGATACTACTAATATACTTTTTATATGCGGTGGAGCATTTGATGGTCTGGAAAAAATTATCGACAGCCGTATGGATACATCATCTATAGGCTTCAATTCAGATGTAAAGTCAAAGACAGAGCTCAATGTAGGAGAGGCGTTCAAGCATGCACTTCCACAGGATTTTGTAAAGTTTGGATTGATTCCTGAGTTTATCGGACGTGTACCTATTACCGTTTCTCTCGAGGCACTCGACAGGGATGCACTTATCCGTATACTTAAGGAGCCTAAGAACTCGCTTATCAAGCAGTACACCAAGCTTTTTGAGCTTGACGGAGTAGGTCTTGAGTTCACAGACGATGCAGTAAATGCCATCGCTGACAAGGCACTTGAGAGAAAGACAGGAGCCAGAGGACTTCGTGCCATCATGGAGGCTGTTATGCTTGACCTTATGTATCGTATACCATCAGACAAGAGCATCAGCAGATGTGTAATAGACAAGGATATCGTTGAGGATAACTTAAAGCTTGATGGTGATTGCGTGCCTGAGGCATATATCGAGGAAAAAGAGGCATCGTAAGTACAAGGCGGTATTTTACAAAAGATACAGCATCGGATAATATAAATTGCACAGCGCTTTGTTATGCATGGCTGTGCAATAATACAGGAGATATAAGTGGAAGAACAGATTATGAATATGCCTGCAGTAGCGCTGAGAGGGCTTACTATTCTGCCGGGGATGATTGCCCATTTCGACATCAGCAGAGAGCGCTCTCTTCGTGCTGTCGAGGAGGCTATGGAGCAGGATCAAAAGATTTATCTTGTCACACAAAGGAATGTGGACAGTGAGGACCCGACTCAGGAAGACCTCTATCAGATGGGTATTGTTGCTGATATAAAGCAGGTTGTCAGATTACAGAATGATGTTGTGAGAATACTTGTAGATGGAATAAGCCGGGCAGCATTGCTTGGCTTTACCGATAATGAGAAGTACCTTGAGGCAGAAATCTGTTATTGTGATAGTAATGCAGACAGCCTGCCGGATGATCTCAGGGAAGCCATGCTTCTCGGAGTCAGAGAGGCTTTTCACAGATATGCGGCAGTCGTCGGCAAAATCAGCAAGGAGCTTATCAGACAGATAGATCAGTATGAGGATCTTGAAAAGCTCATTGATTATGTAACCAACAATCTGCCGGTGTCATATGAGCTTAAGCAGCAGGTGCTTGAGGCAGAGGATATCAATGACAGATATCAGGTTATAGTATCATTACTTCTCTCCCAGGTGGAGGTTATTTCCATAAAGAATGAGCTTCAGAAAAAAGTAAAGGTTCGTGTGGACAAGCATCAGAAGGAGTATGTGCTTCGTGAACAGCTTGGTGTGATACGTGAGGAGCTGGGCGAGAATGCTGACTCGGAGGCTGATGAATATGAGAAAAAGCTATCTGAGTTAGATGCGCCTGACTACGTAAAGGAAAAGACGAAAAAAGAGATAAAGCGCTTTAGAAATATGAGCAGCAGCTCATCAGAGAGCACAGTTGAGAGAGGCTATATAGAGACTGTACTTGAGCTTCCGTGGAACAAGATGTCTGTGGACAACAAGGATCTTGACCATGCAGCACAGGTGCTCGATGATGATCACTACGGATTAAAGGATGTTAAGGAGAGAATACTTGAGTTTCTGGCAGTCAGAAATCTGACGAGCAAGGGAGAGAGTCCTATAATTTGTCTTGTAGGTCCTCCGGGAACAGGAAAGACAAGCATAGCCCGTTCAATTGCGTCTGCACTGGAGAAGAAATATGTGCGTATTTCTCTTGGTGGTGTGCGCGATGAGGCAGAAATCCGTGGACACAGAAAGACATATATCGGCGCTATGCCGGGCCGTATAGTAAATGGCTTAAGACAGGCAGGCGTTTCAAATCCTCTCATGCTGTTGGATGAGATAGATAAGGTGTCAAGTGACTACAAGGGTGACACATCAGCCGCTCTTCTTGAGGTGCTTGACAGTGAGCAGAACTGCAGATTCAGGGATCATTACATCGAGATGCCTGTAGATTTGTCGGAGGTGCTTTTTATTGCAACGGCAAATGAGGTTTCAGGCATTCCAAAGCCGCTTCTTGACAGGATGGAGCTTATCGAGGTGTCAAGCTACACTGAAAATGAGAAATTTCACATAGCAAAGGAGCACCTGGTTGAGAAGCAAAAGAGCAAAAACGGAATTAAAAAGGAACAGCTTACGATAACAGACTCGGCCCTAAAGGATATTATCAGGCTGTACACCAGAGAGGCCGGAGTCAGAAGCCTTGAGAGGACTATCGGCAAGCTGTGCCGCAAGGCTGCCAGGGAAATCTTTAAGGACAGCGAAGCTGCTGTAAAGGTTACAAAGACCAATCTTAAGACGTATCTGGGCAATCCGAAGTACAGTCCGGAGAAGAAAAATGATCACGCAGAGGTTGGAATCGTTAGAGGCCTGGCATGGACCAGCGTGGGCGGAGTCACACTCGAGGTCGAGGTGAATGTGCTGCCGGGCAAGGGTGAGCTCGTGCTCACCGGTAAGCTTGGCGACGTGATGAAGGAGTCGGCACAGGCGGCACTTAGCTATGTGCGCTCAATAAGCGAAGGATATGGCATTGATGCAGAGTTTTACACGAAGCATGACATCCATATACATATCCCGGAGGGCGCAGTGCCAAAGGACGGACCATCTGCAGGTATCACTATGGCGACAGCCATGCTCTCAGCCATTACAGACAGAGCTGTCAGGGCAGATGTAGCCATGACAGGCGAGATAACGCTGCGCGGCAGGGTGCTTCCGATAGGAGGACTCAAGGAAAAGCTGCTTGCAGCCAAGGTAATCGGAATAAAAACAGTATGTATTCCAAAGGATAATGAAAAGGACCTGGAGGAGATTTCAAAAGAAATAACAGACGGCATGGAAATCGTGCCGGTGGAGAGATTTTCACAGGTGGAGAAGATAGCATTTGTAAAATAAGAATGAGGAAGAGATTATGGTAATTAAAAGTGTTAATTTAGAGACAGTTTGCGGAATTACAAGCACAATCCCTGACAATGAGTATAATGAAGTGGCATTCGCCGGCAAGTCAAATGTAGGCAAGTCGTCACTGATCAATGCGCTCATGAACAGAAAGTCACTTGCCAGGATCTCTTCACAGCCCGGCAAGACACAGACCATCAATTTTTACAACGTCAATGACGCCATGTATCTGGTCGATCTGCCGGGCTATGGCTATGCCAACGCCAATATCGAGATAAAAGCTAAATGGGGACAGATGATAGAAAACTATCTTCACACCTCAAAAAAGCTTCAGGCAGTGTTTCTTTTAATAGATATAAGGCATGAGCCATCGGACAATGATATCATGATGTATGACTGGATGGTAAACCAGGGCTTTGCACCGATCATCATTGCAACCAAATCTGATAAATTGAAAAAAAGCCAGATTGCCGCACACATAAAGACTATCAAGGATGTGCTTCATGTGAAGCCGGGCACGGTAGTTATACCGTTTTCGTCCATGTCAAAGGAAGGCAGGGACGAAATCTGGAATCTCATAGATTCACTCGTGTTTGACGAGGATACGCTTCTTGCCATGAAACAGGAGGAAGAAGCAAAGCGCGAGGCAAAATCAGCTGCAAAAAGAGCCGCTGCATCCCAGCCGCACAAAAAGGAGCGCTGGAAGAAGACCGGAAAGCCGGTTGCCAAAAAGACTAAAGAACGCAGAGATAAGGCCAAGAGCAAAAAAAGCGTTAATAATCATAAAAAGAAATAAAGTCGAAATAGAGTCATAGAAATAAAGTTATAGAAAGAAAGGCGAATATTTAATATATGAAGAATAAATGCAAATTTGTAGGCATTATATTTTTGTGTATATTGATAGTGTGTACGCTTGCGGTAATGGCATATGAGCACACAGCAGGTATGAAAAGCGCTGCCGGTGGAGTATCAAATGCTTCGGGCAATACAAAAAATACTGACGAAGCTGACGATATACTTACAGTCGTGACATCCTTCTATCCTATGTACATTGCCACTTTAAATATAGTGGATGGTGTGGAAGGCGTGAGACTTGAAAACTTAAGCGAGCCACAGACCGGTTGTCTGCACGATTTTCAGCTCACACCGGAGGATATGAAGCTTTTATCAACTGCCGATGTTTTTGTAATAAACGGAGGCGGTATAGAGTCGTTTATGTCAGATGTAGCAAAGGCGTATCCGAAGCTTGATGTGGTTGAGGCCTGTGAGGATGTGGCACTTCTTTCTGAGGATGATGCAGACAGTGACCACGACCATGATCACGACGCAGACACAGAATCGGACAGTGACCACGACCATGACCACGAAGCAGACGCAGAATCAGATAGCGCGCATGACCATGACCACGGTGATGAGAATGCCCATGCATGGATGAGCGTGCCGCGTTACCGCACCATGGTTCAGACAATCGCATCCCGGCTTGCCGAAAAGGATGCAAAGCATGCTGATGAATATTATGCAAATGCAAAAGCATATGATGCAAAGCTTGCAGTGCTTGAAGAAAAGATAAATAGCCTAAAGAGTCTTACCAATGGACAGAATATCATCATATTCCATGAGGCCTATGCGTATGTAGCTGATGATTTTTCCATGAATGCATGCTATCTGTTAGACCTTGACGAGGAGCGCTCAGTCAGCGCAGGTGAGATAAAACAGGTGATAGGTGCCATAAAGGATGATGGAGTGTCGGTAATACTAGCCGAGGAACTCTACGGAAAGAGCATGGGAGATACCGTATCGCGTGAGACAGATGTGCATGTGATTTATATCGACCCTCTCAACAGGGGAGAGTACGACAAGGACAGCTATCTTTATGGTATGGAACACAATATAGAGCTTATCAAAGAGGCATTTACTAAATAAAATTGGAGAAAATATGCGGAAAATAATACAGCCATGTGGCTTTCATTGCATAAAAATAAATAACCTTGGAGTGAGCTTCGGAGAGCAGACGGTGCTTGAGGATGTAAATATGCACATACATTGCGGCTCCTTCAATGTCATAATAGGCCAAAACGGTGCCGGAAAATCTACACTCATAAAGGCGATACTCGGCGAGATACCTCACACCGGTACGATTGAGTTCAAGGATACTAAGGACGGACATATGGCTAAGCTTAAAATCGGCTATGTGCCGCAGTCTGTCAATATCGAGAAAAATACACCGGTCAGCGTGTATGACCTCATAGCAAGCTATCAGTACAATTATCCTGTTTTTCTGCCAAAGAGCAAAAAGATAGAGGCAAAGATAAGGGAGACACTCGAGGTATTTGAGGCTGAGGAGCTCATCGATAAGCAGGTGTGCAACCTCTCGGGAGGACAGCTGCAGAGAGTGCTTCTTTCCATGGCAATCATGGACGAGCCGAATCTGCTGCTGTTGGATGAGCCGGTGTCTGGAATAGACCAAAACGGCATGGAGCTTTTCTATAAGACCATGGATTATTTAAAGACTCACTATGACCTTGCAATCATACTGATATCGCACGATTTGGACTATGTTGCAAAGTACGCAGACCATGTTGTGCTGCTTGATAAGACCGTTGCAAAGCAGGGGACTGTGAAGGAAGTTTTCGAGAGCAGGGAATTTGAGAGAATTTTTTACACAGGAGAGGAATCCTGGGTGAGAGAGGAGGAACACAAATGAATATAACCTCCTGGCTTCAATATGATTTCATGAGAAATGCCCTTATCGCTGTGCTCATCATCACACCGCTTTTTGGCATAATGGGAACCATGATTGTAAACAAAAAGATGGCATATTTTTCAGATGCACTCGGACATTCAGCACTTACCGGAATCGCTGTCGGAGTGGTATGCGGCATGGCAGACACCTCGCTTGCCATGGTGATATTTGCGATAGTGTTTGCACTTCTTTTAAATAAGATAGGAAGTCTGAACACTGCATCGACAGATACCATTATATCGGTATTTTCATCGTGCTCTGTGGCGATAGGTCTTGCGATACTGTCAAAGGGTGGCAATTTCAGCAAATACTCAAGTATACTGGTGGGCGATGTGCTAAGCATCACAAAGACTGAGATAGTTTATCTAATTGTGATTTTTGTGGTCACGATAGTGTTCTGGGTGTTTTGCTTCAACAAGCTCAACGCCATATGTATACACAGAAGCGTGGCAAAAAGCAAGGGTATCCATGTGCGTCTTCTGGATAATCTGTTTGCGGTGCTTGTAGCACTCATAGTTATGCTATCCATCAAGTGGATAGGTATACTTATAATAAATGCCCTGCTTATATTACCGGCGGCTTCATCAAGGAATATTTCGGAAAATATGCGTGAGTATCATTTCTTTTCAGTGCTATTTTCAGTTTTTTCAGGAATAGTCGGTCTTGCTGTGTCATATTACACCAATGTGGCAACAGGTCCGATGATAGTGATTATTGCATCGGTAATATATTTTTCGACATTTATATTTGGAAGAAAATTGAAAAAATAACGGCAAGGGCTATAAGAAACAGATAAAAACAGCCGATACACAATTGTACCAAGGCCGAGCTAAAAACAGAATATGATATATTAGAGGGACTGCGCGCAACGTGCAGTCCCTTTTTAGGTTAATTTGACTGATGAGATGTAAAAATTAACAATTAAATGAGAATATTTAAATTTGCTCTTTTTGGCAGGGTGTGTTATAATCCTTGTATACAAAAAACAGAGGTAATACAATATGGGTAGTAATAACGATATTTCATTAAAAGCATTAGCCAAGATTAACCTGGGGCTGGATGTAGTGAGGCGCAGAGAGGACGGATATCATGAGGTCCGCATGATTATGCAGACCATTCAGCTGTATGACAGGCTCGATATCAAAAGGACACAGGAGCCCGGCATACAGATACAGACCAATCTGTCTTTTCTCCCTGTAAACGAGAACAATCTCATATACAAGGCTGCAAAGCTTCTGATGGATGAGTTTTCTATAACTGACGGTGTATCAGTGAAGCTGGACAAGCGTATTCCTGTTGCAGCAGGGATGGCGGGGGGCAGTACTGATGCGGCAGCTATGCTTATAGGTGTAAACAGGCTTTTTTCACTGGGACTGACAAAGAGACAGCTTATGGAAAGAGGTGTGCAGATAGGGGCGGATGTACCATACTGTATTATGAGAGGCACGGCGCTGGCCGAGGGCATAGGAGAGGCGCTTAGTCCTCTTCCTCCAATGGTAAAGTGTCCGGTGCTTATTGCAAAGCCGTCCATCTCGGTATCCACAAAGTTTGTGTATCAGAATCTGAAGCTTGATGATACGACTATTCATCCGGATATAGACCGCCTGATAGATGATATAAAGGCTAAGAATCTGCATGATATCGCAGCGCATATGGGAAATGTCTTAGAGACTGTGACCATACCAAATTATCCGGTGATAGATGAGATAAAGAAGCATATGCTTTCAAATGGCGCGGTAGGAGCCATGATGAGCGGTAGTGGTCCGACGGTTTTTGGTCTGTTTGACGATGAAGATACTGCAAAGAAAGCGTACAAAGCCATGAGAAGCTCACATCTTGCCAGACAGGTGTATCTGACATCTGTATACAATAATCGCAAATAACGTGATATCCGGATAGCACAGCGGGTGCTTTATAGTTACTTTTTTCTTATATGTGAGAATGATAATACAAGAGATAGGAGAAGTTTGATGACTGATAATTTAACTTTAAATATGGATGCATATCTGCCACTTCGTGATGTGGTGTTTAATACACTTCGTGAGGCAATTTTAAAGGGTGAGCTCAAGCCGGGAGAGAGACTTATGGAGTTGCAGCTTGCGTCAAAGCTTGGAGTCAGCCGTACACCTATACGTGAAGCAATCAGAATGCTTGAGCAGGAGGGGCTTGCAGTCACAATGCCGAGAAAGGGCGCAGAGGTTGCCAAGATGACTCTCAAGGATATGGAGGATGTGCTTGAGGTGAGAGAGGCTCTCGATGAGCTTGCAGCCAAAATAGCCTGTAAGAAAATCAGTGATGAGCAGCTTGCGAATCTAAAAACCATAAAGGACGAGTTCAAGAGGAGCATGGACTCAGGAGATGTGAAAAAGATAGCTGAGGAGGATGTGAAGTTTCACGATGCTATCTATGAGGCGACCAACAATGCGAAGCTTGTATCTATGATGAACAATATCCGTGAGCAGATGTACCGCTACAGAGTGGAGTATTTAAAGGATCCAAAGAATTATCCGATGCTTGTGAAGGAGCATGACGCCATCTACAGGGCGCTTGAGGCAAGAAATATGGAGCTTGTGACTACAGAAATGCATACGCATGTGGCTAATCAGGCGGTTGCTGTGAAGGCTGTGATACAAAAGCAGGATGAAGAGAAGAAATAAAACAGAAATAAAACAAGATTATAGCAGACAAAGATAATAAAATACAAAATAATATAACAAAAACAGGGGCTGCCGGTTGCACTGACGTGTGAACGGCGGTCTTTTTTAGTGGCTTAGTTAGTGGCTTAGATAATAGCAAAAAATAAGTAATCAGGGATATTTGCGAGCTTGTATGGTCATACTATATCAGGGATTTAGAACGTGACAGGATATAGGAGAGTTAAAGATGACCACAAACATAGATGAGAACATAAAAAGCTTCAGGCAGATATATTCTGACTGCTCAGATATCAAGATGCAGGAGATGTATCTGGGGCGTGATGCCTCAATAAAGTGTTTTGTTGCTTATATTGAGGTGACATGTGCAGGCTCCGGTATCAATAACAGTGCATTTGGACGATTTACCTCATACCTTGAGGGGATAGAACGGGATCAGGTTAAGGAAGTACTTGACAAAAATCAGGCAGCTCTATCTGAATTTGCACATCTGCACACGGTTAATGAGGCGGCCCAGATGATGCTGACAGGAGACGTGATTTTTTTTGTGGATGGTTATCCGGATGCCTTCAAGCTTCCTGATAAGGGATATCCTGCCCTGTCAATTCAGGAGATTGATTCGGAAAAGGTCATAAGAGGCTCCAATGAGGGCTTTGCTGATTCCATAAAGATAAATACAGCGCTTATCAGGCGCAGGTTAAGGAGCACACGCTTAAAGTGTAAAGAGGTGAAAAAGGGACTTCGAGGACACAGCAATGTGGACATACTATATGTGAGAGACCTCGTAAAACCGGGGCTTGTAGAGGATGTGGAAAGAAATCTGGACAGCTATGTAATAGACCATGTGGGTGATTCGGGAGTCATTGAACAGTTTGCTGAGGCAAAATGGTATTCGCCGTTTCCACAGCTTCAGACCACAAAGCGGCCGGATGTGGCGGTAAATGCGCTACTAGAAGGGCGGGTGGTGGTGCTGTGCGATAATTCACCGATAGCGATAATATTGCCAACCACCATGAACAATTTTTTAAAAACCGCAGATGATTACTATAACAGAACGATAGCGGCAAGTTTTGCCAGGCTGATAAGGTACGTGGCTGCCTTTATGTCATTTACATTGCCGGGGCTTTATCTGGCGGTCACAAATTTTCATACACAGATACTGCCGACACCACTCATACTGGCGTTTTATGAAGCCAGACTCGGCTGCCCGTTTCCGCAGCTCATAGAGGTGCTCATGATGGAACTGTCCTTTGAGCTGCTTCGCGAAGCCGGCATAAGACTTCCCGGAGCAATGGGAAACACGATAGGCATAGTCGGAGGCCTCATAATCGGACAGGCAGCAGTGGATGCAAATTTAGTAAGCCCTATAGTGGTCATTCTTGTTGCATTCACCGCACTCTGTTCGTTTGCCATACCGAGTGAGGAGTTTGCATTTTCATTTAGGATACTCAAATTCGCTGTAATAATGATGTCGGCATGGCTTGGATATTTTGGATTTTTAATAAGTCTGATGGTGATACTTTTGCATCTCGCAAAGCTCAAAAGCTGTGGTTACCCATACATGATGCCATTTGTGGGCAGCGAGCTGACAGGCGGCGAGGATGAAAAGGACAGTATCATACGATTTCCGCTTCGCAGACTATGGAGGCGGCCTGTATTTGCAAGAGAAAAGGAGTGCAGAAAGCTGAAAGGAAATAAGGATGACTAAAAATATGAGCACAAGCTACACATTTGCACAAAACGAAAGCATATCGCCCCGCCAGCTATACAGGCTATACGTCTTTAATCTGCTTGGAGTCGGCACACTGGTGCTTCCAAACAATCTGGCAAAGCTTGGAAAGTATGCTTTTATCTCAATCGCACTCGGAGTTTTCATGGCATGGCTATTTATGTGGATAGTAAGCGAGGTACGTGAACGCAGGAAAACAATATATGACAGAAGCATTGATAAAACAAAATATGCGAAAATGTTAATTTATGATTTAATTATTGCGATATACGAGCTGTCACAGGCCGCATTTCTTGCATGGATATTTGTAAAGCTGATACGTGACAGCCTTATACCGGATGAGTCATTTACAGTTGTACTCCTTGTGATAATGGCGGTATGCGCTTATGCGCTAAGTGGCGGAGTGGAGTGCCGGGCAAGGGTATACGAGGTAGTATTTTTCTTTGTGCTGATACCGCTTGCTGCTATGCTTTTGTTTGCGATATCGGATGTGAGATTAGACTATCTGATGATTAAGGACAGAGTCGGTGTGGACTTTGGCATAGCGGATATATTTGCGGGTGCATACTATGTGTTTGCAGCATCCATTTCCGTGTTCAATGTACTGTTTGTAAGGGAACGCACTGCCTCACAGATACGAGGGAGTGTGAGTAAAGCAATATTCACATATGCAGGCATTCTTTTTTTATTGTATGCAGTATTGCTTGGAAACTTTGGAAAATATTCACTGTCGGAAATAGAGTTTCCGGCTGTCGTACTGATGAGTGATGTGCAGATAAAAGGCAGCTTCTTCAAGAGGGCAGATGCACTGATGCTGTCGGTGTGGTTTTTCACGCTGTTTTCAGTACTCAATATGAGCCTTTATTATGCGGTTTTAAGATGTGAGAATTTTGCTGAAAATACGAGAGAAATTATATTTACATTTAATAAAAACCGGCATTCCTGCAGCAATAAGCAATCTGGCTCTGACAGACGGAAAAGCCATGACAAGGAAAAGAGCACTATGAGAAGCTGGTGCATCATTTTTGTCATAGCAGTCACAGTGACCTTAGCATATATTCTTGAAAGTGGAGATGAAATCGTGAAAAAATATCTTGGATTTTTATTGTGCATAGCGATACCGGTCATAGTAGTGCTGACGATAGGTCTCATGCTCACCGGCTGCAGTGCAGTGGAACTTGAGGAGCGCTGTTTTCCGACACTTGCGGCGGTCGATATTGTAGATGTAGATACTGACGAAATAACCGATAAAGAAGTAACTGATAACAAAGCATATGTTAGCCACAGAGATGTTTCGGCAAATGAAAATAGCGGATATATAGAGTTCTACTATAACATGGACAAATCATACGAACCGGAATATGCAGATGATATCAAAACAGCAGTGGACAGCTTCGAGGATCGGCTGTCACAAAAAGCCGATACCAATCATTTGAAGGTGATTTTAATAGGAAAAACACTTAGAAAAGATAAAGCTGCTTATTCAGATTTCATGGAATATTGCAAGACATCAAAAAAATTTCCGAGAAACACATATGTGTGCATAGCAGATGATATAAACGATATCTTTGATAACATGGGTGATTATTATGAGCAGAAAATAAATAAGGAGAATCATGAGGAGGGTGAACCGATAATTACACTTGGCACCTTGCTGGATGACTATACGAATGAAATTCATGAAACCCGGTAAAATTTTCAAAAAGGATGAATAAGCTCGTCAAATAAGGCAATACTTGTTTACATGAGAAAGAAAATAATAATAACAACCATAGCAATAATATCCCTTACGGCAGCGATAGCTGCGAAAAATCATACACCTGCCGCAAACACCAATAGTATAGCGTGTACAGCCGACATGCAAAAATCCATCGCCGGCAAAATCCTGCGTTTCCACGTGCTGGCAAACAGCGACAGCGAAGCAGACCAGAATGTGAAAAAGCAGGTGCGCGATGCAGTAGGGGCTTACATAGAGCCATATCTGCTGGAGTGCGAAAATATCGAAGAAACCAGAGCCACCGTAAATGACCATATGGACGAAATAATAGCGGTATCAAAGGAGACGCTTGCAGCAAACGGTTTTACATATGGCGCATCGGCAGAGCTTACACACACCGATTTCCCGGAAAAGACGTATGGGGACTATACATTTCCTGAGGGAAATTACGAGGCGCTTGAAATAACACTGGGCGAGGGAGCCGGTCATAACTGGTGGTGCGTGCTGTATCCAAACATGTGCTTTAGGGGCAGTGTGTACGAGGTGGTGGAGGACGAAGCAAAGGAAAATCTTAAGGAGGTACTCACTTCGGACGAGTATGAGAGCATATTTGACAGTGGAAAATATGAAATAAAACTAAAAATCCTTGATATTTTCAGATAAAACAGTTAGTATATTCATGCTGAAAAAATATATCAAAAGAAAATATGTGATGACAAATTATTAAAATGTGAATTAATTTAGATATGCAAGAGGATAAGGAGAAAGAAATGACAAAAGATGTAGTAGTATCATTAAAGGGCTTACAGCTCGCTCCGGACCAGCAGTCGGATGCGGTAGAGGTGATTGCCCCGGGAGAGTATTATATAAGAAATAACAAGCACTATGTGCTTTTTGAGGAGATAATGGAGGGTGAGACCCAGACACTCAAAAATATGCTTAAATTCAATGACAATTATCTTGAGTTCACCCGCAAGGGACCTATGAGTGTACATATGATATTTGAGAAGGGAAAGAAAAACCTGACATATTATTATACACCGTTTGGAAGTATCCAGATAGGTATTGATGCCACAAGCATAGAGGTAAAGGAGACTGAGGACGAGATAAGGGCAGAGGTAAAGTATGCACTTGATGTCAACTATGAATTTGTAGGCGACTGTCACATCAATATAGCTGTGAAGAAAAAAGGCGCAGCAGTCAAAATTGCATAAAAGTCTGCCAAGCCTATGGGGTAAAAAATATATAAAGCATAAAAAAACAGAGCATGTGAGGATGAAAGCCATCCCACATGCTCTGTTTATGTACATGAAAATTAAATCATGATATTATTTCTGCTTAGCCTTTTTGGCAGCCGCTTTAGCAGCTTTTCTTTCAGCCTTTGCAGCCTCCTCAGCCTTGAGCTGTTCGTTGGCCTTGCTGTAGTTTTCTGCAATTCTTGCACGGAAGCCTTTTTTCTTCTTAGGCTTCTCAAGAGGTCCTCTGATACCGCGGACAGCTGTGATGTAGATACCGCTGACAGAAGCCTTAACCTCTTTCTTTAAAGGAATCTCATCAAAGATCTGCTCGTCTGCGATAAGAGTCATGACTCTTGGTCCGACCTTGGCCTTGACTACAGGCAGCTTTGAGCGGCGCATAAGCTTTGGTGTCTGCTCAATAATCTGCTGTGGGAGACCGGCATCCTTTAGCTTCATACGCTTTTTGTCAATGATTAGCATATTGACAGTCTGTGATGCTGCAGCTATCTGCTCGTCCTGCTCTTCCTTTCTTTTTTGTGCTTTTTTACCGAGGATTGTTAATACTATAAATGCTACCACAAGCACTACTGCGATAACAATAAGTACGATTAATGCTGGATTCAAAACGTATCCCTCCTAAAAATTTGCTTATTTAAATTAATTTTATCAAATATGCTAAAAAAAATCAATCTTTATTGCAAGAATAGGTAAAACCGTAATATAATAGAACTATATTTTGGGAAAAGTCTTTAGAAGATGCAAAGGGGTACTTATTAATGAAGAAAATTGCTCTTCTGGCTGATGGCTGGAGAAGATATGTAACATATTCGTGGGTTGAGGGTATCATGGAAGGCTCTAAAGAGCTGGGACTGGATGTGTGCATGTATTTTTACAACACCAACGGAACCTGGAGTCAGGATCCAAAGTTTAACAAAGGCGAGTATGCGCTGAACGATTTGCCTGATTTAAACAGCTTCGACGGAGTGGTATTTGACTGCACCAATACGATCAACCAGGATGAGATACATTATATGGTCAGAAAGCTTCAGTCGGTAAATGTGCCGGTAGTGAGTATCGGGTATAAGGTTGATGGGTTTTACTATGTGGGCGACGACAATAAGAGGCTGTTTCGCAAGGTGATGGATCATATGTACTATGAGCATGGCTGCAAAAGCTTTGTGTTTGCAGGTGGTCCGCCGTATCATTATGAGAACAGAATGCGTTTTGAGGCTTTCAAGAAGGCTTTAAGTGATTATGGCATACCACTTACAGCTGATAAGTATATGTTTGGTGATTTTGATTATCAGACGGGTGTCAGGTATATGAGTGATTGGCACGAGAGCAAAAAACCGTTACCGGATGTGTTTTTATGTGCAAATGACAATATAGCAGCAGGACTGTGTGCGACAGCAGAGGTTCTCGGATACAAGGTACCACAGGATTTTAAGGTCACAGGCTTTGACAATCTGGATAAGGCTGCGTACTTTAACCCACAGATTACAACAGTGGAGCACAACAGGGGCAATATAGGCAGAAAAGTTCTTGAGATATTTAAGGGGCTTTGGAATGGCACGGGTGATGCTTCTGATAAATACCTTGATTCTGAGTTTATCCCGGCTGAGAGCTGCGGATGCCCTAATACCGGCAGAGTGGATTATCGTAATTACATAAAGAATATTATCAAAGGCTCAGTTGCAAAAGAGCAGGAGGAGGATGCAGTAATGATCCTCCAGAAAGAGCTCGAGGAGTGCAATGAATACTATGATTTGTTTGAGAGATACTCTGACTATATACAGAGCATGAAGTGTGACGGAGTGTATGTGGTCGGTGTTTCTGATCTGGCAGCTGCAAGGAACAATGCACACTTTAGGAAGCATGGCTATGATATTGACGACGAGGTTGTACTCTATGCGGATGACAAGGACAATGGAAAGCTTGAGTTTAAGAGTGTAAATGACCTTATGCAGTACATGCAGAGTGTAGATAAAAACACCTGTTATATGTATTACTCGCTGCATTTCAGGGACGAGATAGTGGGCTATGTAATACTCAGGAATCCCGAGTTTTTGTACGACCATCCTGAGCAGTTTGATATACAGTCTGCCCTTCTTAAGAAGCTTGAGAATCTTTTTAAGCAAAAGGTACTTGAGAATACAAATAATGAGCTTAAGAATCTCTACAACCATGATGCGCTCACAGGCCTATACAATCGTGTGGCATGCAATGAGATGGTCATTCCTATGTTTGCTGAGCTTGAAGACCAAAATGTCGGTTGCACCATAGTATTTCTCGATGTGGATGATTTCAAGAACATAAATGATACATACGGACACCAGTACGGTGACGAGCTTTTAAAGACTGTGGCGAGGGTGCTTGATGAGAAAAAGCCTGAGGGAAGTATGGTATATAGATTCGGTGGAGATGAATTTATCGTGTTTATCCCCGGGGACAGACATGACACTGCTGAGAAGTATATAAAGTGCGTGTATGATATCATGGAGCAGCACAGCCTGTTTATCAGTCACGGCATCATATATACGAAGCCGGGCAGTGGTAAGAGCTTTGACGATTATCTCGTAAGTGCTGACACAAAGATGTATCAGCTTAAGCAGCAGCACAAGCAGAAAAAGGATAGCAATTTCTTAAAGGGAGTGGATATTTCATCCGTTCCTATGATGGTTGACAATAATATACAAATAATGGATAGGGAAGGTCATGTGTGCAGGGTATTTGATTTTTTAAAGCTGAATAATGTAAATTCAGTCCGTCTGCGCATATGGAATGAGCCTGATAAGGTGCCGGAGTCTAAGGGGTATTGCAGTCTTACATATGTTCTCGAGATGGCTCATGCAATTAAAAAATACAAAATGCATTTTCTGCTTGATTTTCATTATTCAGATTACTGGGCAGATCCGGGACAGCAGAATAAGCCTGATGCGTGGAAGAATTTAAGCTTTGATGAGCTGAAGGAGGCAGTGTACAAGTACACATATGATGTGCTATACAGATTAAAAATTATGGATTGTGCGCCGGATATGGTTCAGATTGGCAATGAAATAAGGAGTGGTATGCTGTTTCCGGATGGTGCAGTGCCACAGTACAGGCAGCTGGCTGAGCTTGTAAATGAGGGAATCAGAGCTGTCAGGGAGCTGCTCCCGGAGACAAAGGTCATGATTCATCTGGATCAGGGAGGCAGATATAACTGTATTATGCCGTGGCTTGATTCTATGTTTAATGCGGGCATGCTGCCGATTGACGCGATTGGCCTTTCCTTTTATTCGTTCTGGCATGGTACCTTCATGGATTTGAAGGATACTATGAGCAGGATCATAAAATTATATAATCTGCCGGTTTATATTGTGGAGACAGCTCATCCGTGGAGGCATTGCAAGGGAGAGCATATCTCGAAGGAACTCATGGAGACTGCAGGCCTTGATGCAGGCAGCGCAGAGCAGAAGAAGTCTCTTGAAATAATCATGCAGATAGCAGCAGAGGTGTCAAAAGATACCGGAAAGACCGGTGTATACTACTGGGAGCCTGTCGGTGTGCCTGGTAAAGGCATGGGAACCTGGTTTGAGAATATGGGTATGTTTGACGAGCATGGCAGGGCTTTGCCGTGCTGGGATGCAATCAGGGACTTTGATCCGAAAAATCCTCCGATTAAAGAGCTTGATAAGTATATTGAATCACTTTATGAGTATGAAAAAACACCGGAGGTGGAGGATTTCATGAAGCTTCTTATGATTCATGGAAATCTAATCTCAAATCCTGAATTTAAGGATGGATTTAATAATTGGCAGATTGAGACAAGCCTCGAAGAAAGACAGTATACACTGGGTAAGGATGGAGTGTTTATCTCTTCAGATGCCAATTTTGATTATTCGATAAGCCAGACGGTGGATATTGAATATACCGGTGAGTATATAGCAGCGGTTGACTATAGAGGAACCAATACAACAGGTGTCGAGGTCGAGCTGTTTATGGATGTGGAGGATGAAAGCGGCGTTCATACATATACAAGCAACATTTTCCCGGCTGATGTCAGGTTTGTGACACATCTGCTTAAGCCGGTAAGGCTGCAAAAGAATGCCAGGGTGACAGTAGGGCTTAGGATGCATACTCCTCCGGTGTTTGCAAAGATAAAGAAAATTTCACTCGTTGTAATTTAACCTGATATGTGATATTGTAGACAGGTATAGTGTTTTGCGGATGCGTTTTTGCCGTGGCAGGGCATTGTACATATAAATAACATGACTTACAGATTTCAGGAGGATTCCAATGAGTGAGAAGAAGAATACAGGTAAGAAGGCAGTCATAGCAGTGATTGTGATTGCACTTATCGTGGTAATTATTGCGCTTGCTGTTGTGATAAGCAACAAGAGCAAAAAGGATGGCTCAAAGAGCGCAACAGAGGCAGGCACCGAGGCCGGCAGCGAGACGATGCGAAGCGGACAGTTTGACATAGACTACGCAAAGCAGGTTACAAAGCTTGCAGACTATTCAGGTGTTGCAATTACAGTCTCAAACGATTATGAGATAAACGATACGGCAAAGCAGACATATCTGACCAATGTGCTTCAGTCATATGGTGCAGATGCGTACAAGCAGGTTACAGATCGTGATACAGTTGCAGATGGCGATTATGTCAAGGTTGATTACACAGGATATAAGGATGGCAAAGCATTTGATGGTGGTTCTGCTACAGATGTGATGCTTGATGTGACAAATAACAGCCAGGTCGGCGGTTCATCCTTTATTGATGGATTTACAAAGCCTATAATCGGAGCCAAGGTGGGTGACAAGGTTAAGGGTGACGTGACTTTCCCTGAGGATTATGGCAATGACGACTTAAACGGACAGACAGTTACATTTGAGTATACAGTAAAGGGAATTTACTCAGCAGATCCTGTTGCACTTGCTGATATGACAGACGAGCAGGTCAACACAGTGTTTGGAAAGGCCGGAGTGACAACTAATGCCCAGCTTACCACACAGATTGAGAAAGATTTGAAGCAGCAGCTCTACAGCGCTGAGGTGGACAAGATAAAGAGCTACATGATTGAAAACAGCACAGTCGAGATTCCTGATGAGTATCTACAGGCGAGACTCAATGAGTATATTGCTTCATTTACTAAAGAAAATGTCAAGGATGGACAGACACTTAAGAAATATTTAAAGTCCAACTACAACATGACAGTGGATCAGGCCACAGAGAAGTGGAAGGAGAATCTGACAGACCAGATAAAGACAGAGTTCATCTTTGGACTTATCGCTGAGAAGGAAAATATCAAGATGGATGATGATGCCTTCAACAGCTATGTGGATTACATCGTATCAGCCAGCAATGGTCAGTTCAGCAAGGCTTCTGAGGTATACAAGTATTTTGGAAGCGGACACAAGGATGAGGGAAAGACATACCTTAAGAACCAGTACCTTGTAAACAAGGCTATCGATACAGTCACAGAGAAAGCAAATGTGACATTTGAGGATGGCAGTGCAGCGCCGGATACTTCAAGTGGCAGCGCGGATGCCGAATAATAACGATAAATATGCTGTCTGTGGTGATGCGCAGGCAGCTTAAATGGAGGATTAGATAATGGAACTTACAAACATACGCGAGATTTTCCGCAACAAGGACAAATTCGCTGACAAAGAGGTGACTATCGGAGGATGGGTCAGAAGCAATCGTAATTCAAAGAATTTTGGATTTATCGTGGTAAACGACGGTACATTTTTTGAGCCAATCCAGGTTGTATACGGAAATGGCTTAGACAACTATGATGAGGTTGGCAAGATCAATGTCGGAGCTGCAATTATCGTAAGAGGTACACTTGTGCTCACTCCGGATGCAAAGCAGCCATTTGAGATTCAGGCCGCTTACGTGACTGTTGAGGGGGCATCCACACCGGATTATCCTCTGCAGAAGAAGAGACATACATTTGAGTATCTTCGTACAATCTCACACTTAAGACCTCGTACCAATACTTTTGAGGCAGTTTTCAGAGTGCGCTCACTCTGCGCATATGCTATTCACAAATTCTTCCAGGAGAGGGATTTTGTGTACGTGCACACACCGCTTATCACAGGAAGTGACTGTGAGGGTGCAGGAGAGATGTTCCAGGTGACCACACTTGATTTGAACAATCTCCCTATGACAGAGGATGGAAAGGTGGATTTCTCAAAGGATTTCTTTAATAAGCCTACCAACCTTACTGTTTCAGGACAGTTAAACGGCGAGACATATGCTATGGCATTCAAGAATATCTACACCTTCGGACCTACCTTCCGTGCGGAGAATTCAAACACCACACGTCATGCGGCAGAGTTCTGGATGATTGAGCCTGAGATTGCTTTTGCAGACCTTGAGGATGATATGATGCTTGCAGAGAGCATGCTCAAGTATGTTATCAACTATGTGCTTGAAAATGCACCTGAGGAGATGGCATTTTTCAACAATTTCGTGGACAAGGGACTCCTTGACAGATTAAGAAATGTTGTTGAAAATGATTTTGCCCGTGTGACATATACAGAGGCTATAGATATCCTTTCAAAGCACAATGACAAGTTTGATTACAAGGTATCATGGGGCTGTGATTTGCAGACTGAGCATGAGAGATACCTCACAGAGCAGATTTATAAGCGCCCTGTATTTGTCACAGATTATCCGAAGGAGATAAAGGCCTTCTACATGAAGCTGAATGACGACGGAAAGACCGTTGCAGCAGTTGACTGTCTCGTGCCGGGAATCGGAGAAATCATCGGTGGAAGCCAGAGAGAGGATGACTACGACAAGCTTCTTGCCAGAATAAATGAGCTTGGACTTTCAGAGGATGACTACAAGTTCTACCTTGACTTAAGAAAATACGGCTCTGCAAGACACGCAGGCTTTGGACTGGGCTTTGAGAGATGCGTAATGTATCTTACCGGCATGGGCAATATCCGTGACGTTATCCCATTCCCTAGAACAGTTAATAACTGTGAGCTGTAATCACGAATGAATTTCATACATGAATAATTACCGCCCTTTGCACATATATATGATGTGTGGAGGGCGTTTTTATGTGGAGAAAAATCAAAGGTCCTGTGATAACAATATGTATCATGCATCTTACGGCGCTTTTGTGCCTTATCATACTTTCTATAGTACAGTGCTTTGTTGACATGGCGGAGTGGATAAAGTTTGCACTTGCCATGGCGGTCAATATAGTGGTGGGGCTTGTGTGCGGATTTTTGCTCAAATGCTGCTTTCACCGCAGACGTTTTATCAGGGTGACGGTCGTAGCATACTGGATAACGTATGTGATAGCAACAGTGGTCATAGATATAGGTGAATCAAAAAATATATTCGAGCTTTTGATAATACTCCTTCTGGTAATGTTTTCAGCGCTTGTTTTTCGCTAAAAAAGGACTTTTCATATTGATAATGCTGTGATATAATGTTGAAAGTAAATATGATGTGTCAATCAGACATCGTTAAATGAAAAGGAGATAAAAATGAAACACGTAAAGACATTAAATACAAGAAAATTACAGAACACAGTTAAAAAGGGCGGATGTGGCGAGTGCCAGACATCATGCCAGTCAGCTTGCAAGACATCTTGTACAGTTGGAAACCAGACTTGTGAGCAGTACAAATAGTCATAGGTGAAGCGGATTTAAAGAGTGTGCGCTGATAGGTGCACACTCTTTTCGCAGTGTAATTTTAAAATGTGTATAGAAAGAGAGGAATATTGTAGTGGTTCATCAGTACAAGAACAACGGCTATAATATTGTCTTAGATGTCAACAGTGGCGCAATCCATGTGGTGGATGATGTCACATATGACGTTATTGAGCTGTTTGAGGACAACTCAGCTAAGGAGATTATTGAAAAGCTTGTGGACAGGTATCCACAGACGGAGATAGAAGAAGCAATACAGGAAGTAAATGAGCTTAAGGATAATGAAGAGCTCTTCACAGAAGATACATACAAAGAGCGTATCATAGATTTTAAGAAGCGCCAGACAGTTGTAAAGGCACTTTGCCTTCACATAGCGCACGACTGCAACCTTGCCTGCAGATATTGTTTTGCAGAGGAGGGCGAGTATCACGGCAGACGAGCTCTCATGAGCTACGAGACAGGAAAACAGGCACTTGATTTTTTGATTGCCAATTCAGGCAGCAGGAGAAACTTAGAGGTAGACTTCTTTGGAGGAGAGCCTCTTATGAACTGGGATGTGGTGAAGCAGCTTGTGGCATATGGAAGAG
>ULVV01043758.1_pt1 | contig 27953 bp, 25 predicted proteins | sample 1959761 | NCBI WGS metagenome assembly ULVV01 (sample SAMEA4835795, study PRJEB28245) | human gut metagenome | biome: gut microbiome; material: fecal sample | place: Denmark | collected 2008
CGCCGCGGCGGCAGAGCCGAGCCACGCCATCGCGCGCGAAGACAGCGAGCGCAGCAGGCTGTCCGCGTCCGTGACGGCCCTGAAAAGCTGCTCGTGCAGATAGCCGCTGAGCCATTCGGGACTCGACGCGCTGAACTGCTCCAATCGGGAGAGCAGATCGTCCGCTGCGGCGGGGATCGCGTCGAAAAACGCGGGCGCGGCGGCGAGCAGCGCGTTCGTCTGAGAAAGCAGCGTAGACCACAGGAGCGACAGCAGCCCGCCGAGCAGAAACAGCAGCGTCAGCGTCAGGATCAGCGCGGAAAAGCCACGTTGAAAGTGAAATTTCCGCCGCAGATACAAAACGACCGGTTCCAGCAGCGCCGCGACGAGCAGCGCGAGCAGAAACGGCAAACACCACGGCAGCACATAGCGAAAGCAGACATAAAAGAGAGATGCACCCATGAAAAGCGCGAGCGATAAAGTGAGGAAGCGTCTCAGCCGTTCTTCATTCAAATTATGCAGACCTCCCACCGAAAAAAGTGTTGCAATATGCGTTAAGATATGCTAAAATCCTGCCATATAAAGACAGATGACCGCGAAGGAGAAACATTATGGCGCCTGCAACGAAATTTTATTTGGTCTCGGCAGAGGCCCTTCCGGAAATTTTTATCAAGGTGGCGGAGGCGAAGCGCATGCTCCAGTCTGGCGAGGTGCGCACCGCGGGCGACGCCGCCCGCGCCGTCGGCATCAGCCGCAGCGCATTTTATAAGTACCGCGATGCGGTGCGCCCCTTCAACGACATGAAGACCGGCCGCATCATCACGTTCTACACAATGCTCAAGAACAACCCCGGCGTATTGTCCGACGTCCTTTCTATTTTTGCCGGTTCAGGCGCGAATATTCTGACTATCAACCAGAGTATTCCCACCAACGGCTGTGCCGCGGTGACGATCTCGGCTGAGACGTCCGAAATGCAGGAGTCGATCGAAGAGATGATGGCGCGGGCGCTCGCGCTTGAGGGCGTGGTGCGCTTCGATATCCTCGCGGCCTGAGTCACGCGGGCTTGTACAAGTTCATACGATGGATTGGCAGCGGCTGGGATGAGCGCTGTCAATCCATTTTTGTTGGAAGTGGTTCTTATGAGCCTGATCGTACAGAAATTCGGCGGCAGCTCCGTGCGCGACTATGCGCATCTTCTGCGCATGGCGCGCATCGTCAAATCGCGGGTGGACGAAGGCGACGACGTGGTCGTCGTTCTCTCCGCGCAGGGCGACACGACGGACGGCCTGCTGCAAAAGGCAAAGGAGATCAGCGAGCGGCCTTCGCCGCGCGAGCTCGACATGCTGCTCTCCGCGGGCGAGCAGATGAGCGCCGCGCTCGGCGCGATGACGCTGCGGTCCATCGGCGTGGCGGCGGTATCCCTCTGCGCATGGCAGATCCCCATCGAAACGGACGGTACACATGGGAACGCGGAGATCGAACTGATCGACACCGCACGTATCCGGAAGGAGCTGGCCGAGGGCCACGTTGTGGTCGCGGCGGGCTTTCAGGGCGTTGACGAAAATGGCGACGTCACGACGCTCGGGCGCGGCGGCTCGGACACGAGTGCAGTGGCGCTCGCCGCGGCGCTGAAGGCCGACGAGCTCATCATTTATACCGATGTGGACGGCATTTTTTCATCTGACCCGCGCATCTGCAAGAACGCTGTGCGGCGCGAGGTGATCTCGTATGACGACATGCTGCTGCTCGCGCAGAAGGGCGCACAGGTGCTTCACGACCGCAGCGTGGCGCTCGCGCAGGCGGGCGGCGTGCCCATCACCGTGCGCTCGTGCAGGGAAGGGGGTAATGGCAGCGTCGTTTGCGAAACGGATGAAGACGCAAGCGTCGTCGGCGTGACGCAGAAAAAGAGCGGGCGGAGCCGCCTTGCGGCCATCACGGCGGTCGGCGGTGCGCTGCCGAGCATCGAGAAAGAGAAGATAGCCGTCACGGCGCTCGAACGGGCGGAGATCACCGTCTTCGCCGTTGCGGCGGGGGAGCGGTTCATGAGCTTTTACGTCCTGCGCGACGACGCAGAGCGCGCCTTGCAGCTCGTGCACGACGCGCTGATCGCCGCGAAAGAATGAAAAAAGACCCGTTGGAGCATCCAACGGGTCTTGCCTTTTGCAAGCTGCTTATTCTTCGGCGTAGCGCTTTTTCGCCTTTTCGATCTTGGTCGAATAGCGGTCCTCTTCAGAGAAGATGCAGCCGCAGTATTTCTGCATGTAGAGGCCCATCTCGCGCGCCTTGGCCTGCCCCTCGCGAAAACCGGGGCGGAAGTCACGGTAGTAGAATTCGACGCCGTACTTCTTGCCCATCGTCTCGCCCACGGCCTTTAAGAGCTCGTGGTTCTGATACGGAGAGATGAGCAGGGACGATGTGAACGCGTCGTAGCCGTGGTCGGCGGCGTATTTGGCCGCCGTGCCGAGACGAATGGTATAGCAGTGCGCACAGCGGTGGTCGATATCGGCACTCACGGCGCGGACAAAGTCGCGCAGGCCGTAATCCTCCAAAATGTGCACTTCTACGTGCTCTTTTTCCCCATATTCGAGCAGCGTGCGGCGGCGTGCATCGTACTCCGTCCAGGGGTGGATGTTCGGGTTGAACCAGAGCGACGTGGGCTCGATGCCGTCGGCGCGCAGCGTGTCCACGCAGTAGACCGAGCAGGGCGCGCAGCAGGAGTGCAGCAGCAGTTTATCCATCAAAAAAGACCAGCTTTCCTTGTGTCGTTTCTGCCAGCATACCACAAGCGCGCGGCAAAGTCCACGGGAAAAGAAAATTAAGCGAATGGCGCAGGATCGTTCACGATTTATACATTGACTATTCAATCGAATGCGTAGTATAATACATTGATTATTATGAACAAGTATGCCCATGCGGCAAAGGAGAAAATGTATGTGGATCGCGGACGGTTGGGAAGATTATGAGCTGCTGGACTGCGGCGGCGGAGAAAAGCTCGAACGCTGGGGAAAGCAAATTCTGGTGCGGCCTGACCCTCAGGCGATCTGGGAGACGCCGCGCACGAACCGCGGCTGGCGCAACGCGCAGGGCCGCTATTACCGCTCGTCCTCGGGCGGCGGACATTGGGACAAGGAGAAGCTGCCCGAGAGCTGGACGGTAAATTACAAGGATCTCAAATTCCAGGTCAAGCCCATGAATTTTAAGCACACGGGACTGTTCCCCGAGCAGGCCGTCAACTGGGATTTTGCGCGCGAGAAGATCAAAAACGCGGGCCGGCCCATCCGCGTGCTGAACCTCTTCGCCTACACCGGCGGCGCGACGGTCGCGTGTGCGGCGGCAGGCGCTCAGGTCTGCCACGTGGATGCGGCAAAGGGCATGGTCAACTGGGCGCGCGAGAACGCGCGTGTCAGCGGCCTTTCCGATGCGCCGGTGCGCTGGATCATCGACGACTGCGCGAAATTTGTCGAGCGTGAGATCCGCCGCGGCAAGGTGTATGACGCCATCATCATGGACCCGCCGAGCTACGGCCGCGGCCCCGGGGGAGAGGTCTGGAAGTTGGAGGACAATCTTTTCCCGTTCGTGAAGCTCTGCGCGCAGGTCTTATCGGACAAGCCGCTTTTTGTCATCATCAACTCGTATACGACGGGGCTCGCTCCCTCGGTGCTCGGCTACATGCTGCACCTGCTCGTTGCGGAAAAGTACGGCGGCAAGGTCACGTGGGACGAGCTGGGCCTGCCCGTGACGGAGACGGGGCTCGCGCTGCCCTGCGGCGCGACGGGCCGCTGGTTCTCGGAATAAAGGAATCCGCCGCTTTGCGGCGATGAATCCCCGAAAGCTCTTTCGGGACAACGATTAAGGAACGCAACTTTTATGGAAATGATCAAGACCCAAGACCTGGCCTTCACCTATCCGGGCACGGAAGACCAGGTGAACACCCGCGCGCTGCGCGGGGTGGATGTGACCATCGAGCGCGGCAGCTTTGTCGTGATCCTCGGCCACAACGGCAGCGGAAAATCGACGCTTGCCAAGACCTTCAACGCAGTCCTGCTGCCAAGCGGCGGCAAGGTCTATGTCGAGGGCATGGACACGATGGACGAATCGCTCCTGCTTGAAATTCGCAGGCGCGTGGGCATGGTGTTCCAGAATCCGGACAACCAGATCGTGGCGAATGTCGTCGAAGAGGATGTCGCGTTCGCTCCCGAGAATTTGGGCGTGCCGAGCGCCGAGATCAGAAAGCGCGTGGACGACGCGCTCGAGGCCGTCGGCATGACGCAGTTCGTCAAGCACGCGCCGCATCTGCTCTCCGGCGGACAGAAGCAGCGCATCGCCATCGCGGGCGTGCTGGCGATGAAGCCCGAGTGCATCGTGCTCGACGAGGCGACCGCCATGCTCGACCCCATCGGCCGGCGCGAGGTGCTCGCGGCCGTCGAAAAGCTCAACCGCGAGCAGGGCATCACGGTCGTCCTCATCACCCACCACATGAACGAAGCCGAGCACGCCGACCGCGTGATCGTGATGAACGACGGCCTTGTCGTCATGGACGGAAAGCCGCGCGAGGTTTTCACCCGCAAAAAGGAGCTGGAGGACATCGGCCTTGCCGTGCCGGACACGGTCTCGCTGCTCTTTTCCCTGCGCGAGGCGGGGATGGACGTCCCCGTGGATGCCATCACCGTAGAGGAATGCGCAGACGCCATTGCGAAAAATTTTACCTAAGAGGACTGTAACCTTGGAAGAGATCATTCGTGTAGAAAACCTGACGCACACCTACGGGGAGGGTACGCCCTTTTGCCGCAGTGCGGTGCAGGATATGTCGCTCGCGATCTATCGCGGCGAATTTTTGGGCATCATCGGCCACACGGGCAGCGGCAAGTCGACGCTGATCCAGCACTTGAACGGCCTGCTCAAGCCGACCTCCGGCCGGATACTTCTCGGTGGAGAGGACATCTGGTCGGACCCGAAGAAAATTCGGGACGTAAGATTCCGCGTGGGCCTCGTGTTCCAGTATCCGGAATACCAGCTTTTTGAAGAGACTGTTTACCGAGATATCGCGTTCGGCCCGACGAACATGGGCTTATCCAAAGACGAGATCGACCGCCGCGTGCGCGAATCCGCGCACTTTGCGGGGCTTACCGACGATCTGCTGGAAAAATCGCCGTTTGCCCTCTCCGGCGGACAGAAGCGCCGCGTCGCCATCGCGGGCGTCATTGCGATGGAGCCCGAGGTGCTCGTGCTCGACGAGCCGAGCGCGGGCCTTGACCCGCAGGGCAGGGAAGAGCTGCTTGCGAATATTCGCGAATTCCACCGCGCGCGCGGCACGACCGTTGTGCTCGTGAGCCACAGCATGGAGGAGATCGCGAAAAACGTCGACCGCATCGTTGTCCTGTCGGACAGCCACGTGCTCATGAGCGGCACGCCGCGCGAGGTCTTCGCCCGCGGCGACGAGCTGATGACCGCGGGCCTCGACGTGCCGCAGGTCACGCGCGTCGCGATGGCGCTGCGCGATAAAGGCATTGCCATCAACCCCGCCGTTTACACCGTCGATGAGCTCAGCAAAGAGCTTGTCGCGCTCAAGAGAGGGGGCGGCAAAAAATGCTGAAGGATATCACGCTCGGCCAGTTTTTCCCGGGCGACACGCTCGCCCATAAGCTCGACCCGCGCACAAAGCTCCTCGTCACGGTGTTTTACGTCGTGGCGCTCTTCACGGCGAAGAGCTACATTGCCTACGGCCTTCTCATTCTGACGCTGATTGTCGCCGTGCGCATCTCGCGCGTGGGCGCGAAGGCGCTTTTCAAGGGATTAAAGCCGGTGCTGTTCATTATCGCGTTCACGGCGCTTTTGAACCTCTTTTACACCCCCGGCACGGAGCTGTGCCATTTCTGGATCTTCCGCATCACGATCGATGGCGTGCGCGCCGCTATCACGATGATGCTGCGCATCACGCTTTTGATCATGGGAACGTTCCTGCTCACGTATACGACCTCTCCCATCCGCCTGACGGACGGTCTGGAGAGTCTGCTGGGCCCGCTCAAGAAGATCAAGGTCCCTGTGCATGAGCTCGCGATGATGATGTCGATCGCGCTTCGCTTCATCCCGACGCTCATCGAAGAGACGGATAAGATCATGTCCGCGCAGAAGGCGCGCGGCGCCGACTTTGAGACTGGCAGCCTCATGCAGCGCGCCAAGGCGCTCGTGCCGCTGCTCGTGCCGCTGTTTGTCAGCGCGTTCCGCCGCGCCGACGAGCTGGCGACGGCCATGGAATGCCGCTGCTACCACGGCGACGAAGGCCGCACGAAGCTCAATGTGCTGCACTACCAGACGCGCGACTATCTGGTGCTCGGCTATTATGCCGTGCTCGTGGCCGCGGTCATCGCGCTGCGATAAGAAGAAAGGACGCTTTTATGCGAAACATCGCCCTCAAGCTCATGTATAACGGCACGGCCTATCACGGCTGGCAGGTGCAGAAGACGGTCTCAAGCGTCTGCGAGACGATGGAAAAGGGCCTCTCAAAGGTCTGCGGCGGGAACGTCAAGCTCGTCGGCTGCGGCCGCACGGACGCGGGCGTGCACGCCGAGCGCTACATCGCCAATTTCCATACCGAGTCGCGCATTCCAGTCGAGCGCCTGCCGTTTGCCATCAACACGCACACGCCGGAGGATATCGTCGTGCGCGAAGCGCTTGAGGTGGCGGAGGATTTCAACGCGATCCTCTCGTGTCAAAAAAAGGAATACACCTATCGCATCTATAATTCCCGCATCAAAAACCCGTTCTATGTCAATCGGGCGTACTTTTACCCCAAGCACCTCGACGAAGAGGTGATGGACCGCGCGGCGCGCGCCTTTGAGGGCACGCACGATTTCCGCGCCGTCCGCTCTGTCGGTACGGAGACGAAGACCACCGTGCGCACCGTGCACTACTGCCGCGTGTCGCGCTCGGGTGATCTTTTGGAACTCAAGGTCTGCGCGGACGGGTTCCTGTATAACATGGTACGGGCGATCACCGGCACGGTGCTCTACGCCGCCGAGGGAAAGCTCACGCCAGAGGACATCCCAGAGATCCTGGCCTCCGGCGACCGCTCGCTCGCCGGCCCCACGGTGCCGCCGGGCGGACTGTACATGACGAGACTTTGGTATGAGGATGAACGGCTCAATGAATGATCTCAAAGAGGAAAAGGGAACACGCGAGGAGCTGAGGCGCTCGCAGGCGGCCCCGCGCCGCTCCGGCGGCGGGCTCAAGCGGGCGCTGATGGTGATTCTGGCGCTTGTGGTCGTGCTGGCCGTGGTCGTCGCCGCGGCGTGGAAGGACCTGAGCAGCCTTGACAGTGTGCGCCGCCTTTTCTCCTACAATAAGGTCACGCAGGATGAGCAGGGCAAGGTGGAGATGTACTCGTTCAGCAACGACCGCAGCAACACCTTTGCGCTGCTCGGCGACCATCTGATCGTCGCTTCGACGACGGGCGTGTCGATCTACAGCAGCAGCGGCAGCGTGGTGGACAGCATGAGTGTGAAGCTCACGAATCCCGCCATCGCTGTTGGCGGCCAGACCGCCGCGGTCTATGATATCGGCGGGCAGACGCTTCTTATTTACTCTGCAAGCGGCCTTGTGCGCGATATGAGCGGCGAGTGCAGCGGCAATATCCTGTCGGTCAGCGTCAATTCCTCGGACTATCTGGCGCTCAACGCCGAAAAGAGCGGCTACAAGTCCGCTGTTACGGTGTACGACGCTTCGGGCGAGAAGACGTTTGCCTTCAACTCCTCGGAGCACTATGTTATCGACGCGGTCGTCATGCGCGACTGCAAGCGCATGGCGGCGGTGACGCTCGGCGAGTCGGACGGCATATTCGCCGACACGGTGAGCATCTATTCCCTCGGCAGCGATAAGGCGGACTCGGTCAACACACTCACGGGCTCGCTCCTGCTATCGCTCGACAGCGTGGCCGGTACGCTCTCGTGCCTGACGGACGAGAGCTTGACGCTCTTTTCATCGGACGGTACGCTTTCCGGCAGCTATCGCTACGAATACCCGTATCTGCGCGGTTCGAGCATGGGCGGCGACAACTACGCGGCGCTGCTGCTGAGCCGCTACCGCTCGGGCAGCACCTTGAAGCTCGTGACTGTCTCGTCCGACGGTACAGAGATGGCAAGTCTCGACAGCAGTCAGGAGGTCCTGTCCATGTCCGCGGCGGGGAAGTATATCGCCGTGCTGTACAGCGACAGTCTGGTGCTCTACACGCCGCAGCTGCAGGAATACGCGCGGCTGGACGGCACGGAGTACGCGCGCTCTGTCATCATGCGCGAGGATGGTACGGCGGTGCTGATCGGCTCGTCGTCCGCCTGGCTTTATATTCCGTAATTTCTGTAAAACGCTAAAAATGTTACAATTTATGACTTGAAAGGAGCGCGGGAAACGTGAATAATGGCCTTATGATCGATGCAGTCTTCGCGCTCGTGCTCATTTTAAGCGTCGTGTTCGGCGCCAAGCGGGGGCTGTTCCGCAGCTTTATGGCGCTGGCGGCGATCGTGCTCGCGCTGATCGGCGCGTCGCTTCTGACCGACGCTTTGACCGAGCCCGTGACCGACATGCTGATGCCGCGCCTTGAAAAGAGCGTGGAGGAGTGGTTTGATACCGAATCGCAGACACCGCAGGGGGATGTCCCGCAGATCGAGGGGGAGACCCCGGCGGAGAGCGACGCCTCGGGTGAAACGCCAAACGGCGACGCCGCGCAGGACGCGGAAAACGTTCGGCAGGACGATTCGCCGCTCGCGGTGACAGGCCTTCTCAAAAAGCTGCTGCGCTTCGATTTCGACGGTGCGGTGCGTCAGTCGCTTCGAAATGCCGCGCGCGACGCAGCGCTTGCCGCCGTAAGGACGCTGCTCGGCAGCGTGGTGAGGACGCTCGTGTTCGTGCTGTGCTTTTTGGTGCTCACGCTGCTGCTCCGCTTAGTGACAGGCGGCATTGACAAGGTGTTAGACTTGCCAGTGCTGAACGCGCTCAACACCATCGGCGGCGGCGCGCTGGGCCTGATCGAGGGCGCACTTTTGCTGTTTCTCGTCTGCGATGTCGCACCGAAGCTCGGCGTCAAGGCCTTTGCCGACTACGAGGGCACGTATCTGTTATCGTTTTTTATGAGTCATACTCCGCGCGGGCTTGTCGCCGCGCTGTTACCCTGATCTTTACCCCAAGGAGGAAATACTATGCAGCCGCAACTTTGTTCCAGATGTAAAAAGAATATCGCCGTTGTGTTCATCACCCGTCAGGAAAACGGGCAGAACGTCAACGAAGGACTTTGCCTCAAGTGCGCGAAAAATCTCGGACTGCCGCAGGTGGACGAGATGATGCGCCGCATGGGCATCACGGATGAGGACCTTGACAATATCTCCAATGAAATGATGGGCGCCTTCGGCGGCGCGGAAAACCTCGAAGGTCTGACCGACGCCGACGATCCGGACGCCGATAACGAGGACGAGGACGGCAAGACCGCCACGTTCCCGTTCCTGAGCCGCTTTTTCGGCGGAAATCCCGCTGCGAACGACGCACAAAATGGCAACGAGGCCGAGCAGACGCAGAGCCCGCGCAGCAACAAGAAGGTCGAAAAGGGGAGCAAGCACAAATTCCTCGACTCCTACTGCATCAATCTCTCCCAGCGCGCACGTGACGGCAAGCTCGACGCGGTCATCGGCCGCGAGGAGGAGATCGAACGCGTCATCCAGATTTTGAACCGCCGCCAGAAGAACAACCCCTGCCTGATTGGCGAGCCGGGCGTCGGCAAGACGGCCATTGCCGAGGGCCTCGCCCAGCGCATCGTCGCGGGTGACGTGCCCTTCAAGCTCAGAAGCAAGGAGGTCTATCTTCTTGACCTCACCGCGCTCGTCGCGGGTACGCAGTTCCGCGGCCAGTTCGAGAGCCGCATGAAGGGCCTCATCGAGGAGATCCGCAAGATGGGCAACGTCATCCTTGTCATCGACGAGGTGCACAACATCGTCGGCGCGGGCGACGCCGAGGGCAGCATGAACGCCGCCAACATCTTGAAGCCCGCCCTTTCCCGCGGCGAGATCCAGGTCATCGGCGCGACGACGTTCACCGAGTATCGTAAGCACATCGAAAAGGATACTGCGCTTGAGCGCCGCTTCCAGCCGGTCACGGTCAACGAGCCGAACATGGAGGACACGCTCAAAATTTTGAAGGGCATCGCCCACTACTACGAGCAGTTCCACGGCGTCAAAATTCCCGAGGGCATTCTGCGTCAGGCGGTGCTGCTGTCCGAGCGCTATATCACCGACCGTTTCCTGCCCGACAAGGCCATTGACCTCATCGACGAGGCATGCTCGGATCTGAACCTGCACGACAAGAACATCAACCGCCGCATGGAGCTGCGCCGCGAGATCGAGGATTACGACAAGGAGCGCGAGCTTTTGCAGGGCGCAGAAGAACCCGACTTCGAGCGGCTGGCCGAGCTCAAGAGCCTTACCATCAAGGCGCAGACCGAGCTCGATGCGCTCTGCGCGCAGGGTGACCCGCAGCTCACGATGGACAACCTCGCCCGCGTGATCGAGCTCTGGACGAAGATTCCCGCCTCGCGTATCCGTGAAGACGAGTTCCGCCGTCTGAGCGAGCTTGACAAGCGTCTCAAGGAACACATCGTCGGCCAAGATGAGGCCATCGAGGCCGTCGCCGCGGCGATACGCCGCAACCGCGTGGGCATTTCGCCCAAGCATAAGCCTGTGAGCTTTATCTTTGTCGGCCCCACGGGCGTCGGCAAGACCGAGCTTGTCAAGCAGCTGGCGCAGGACCTCTTCAACTCGCCCGACGCGCTCATCCGCCTCGACATGTCCGAGTTTATGGAAAAGCACTCGGTCTCCCGCATCGTCGGCTCGCCCCCGGGCTACGTCGGCTATGACGAGGCCGGCCAGCTGACCGAAAAGATCCGCCGCAAGCCCTACGCCGTCATCCTTTTCGACGAGATCGAAAAGGCGCATCCCGACGTGATGAACGTCCTGCTGCAAATTCTCGATGACGGAGAGATCACCGACTCCCACGGCCGCAAGGTCAATTTTGAAAACACCGTCATCGTGATGACATCCAACGCGGGCAGCGAGCGCAAGGAGGGCACCGTCGGCTTCGGCCACACGGTGAACGAGCAGAACCGCGATCGCGCGATGAAGGCGCTCGGCGAGTTCCTGCGCCCCGAATTCCTGAACCGTGTGGACGAGGTCATCTGCTTCAACCGCCTTGACGAGAAGAACTTCGCCGGCATCGCCCACATCATGCTCGATGAGCTGCAAAAGAGCCTTGAGGACAAGGGCCTGCACTTTACGTGGGACAAGGATGTTGAGGACTACCTCGTCAAGAAGTCCTACTCCGCGACCTACGGCGCGCGCAATCTGCGCCGCACCATTCAGAAAGAGCTCGAAGACGTCATGGCCGCGCAGATCATCGACTCCTACGAGCACCCCGTCACGCAGATCCATGCATCGATGGAGGACGGCAAGCTCGTCGTCCGCAGCCTGTAAAAGAAAGGGGAGGGAGACCATGTTCCATCTGTTCCGCAAAGACATTGAAAAGCACTGCGCCTACTGCAAGAGCGGATCTGTCATCAACGAAGGGCAGGTCATCTGCTCCCGCCGCGGCGTGGTCGACTCTGCTGACCACTGCCGCCATTTCTGCTATGATCCGCTCAAACGTGTGCCGCCGAGACCCGCCACGCTGCGCGATCAGTATACCTCCGAGGATTTTTCCCTGTAAGGCCGGGCAGCGCCCCGAACAATAAAGAAAGAAGGCCGATTCCCATGAACATTTCTCAGGTTTACGCAGTCTATTTCAGCGCCACCGGCAACACCAGAAAGGTGACCACCACGCTTGCAAATGCCCTTGCCGTCAGCTTCGACGTGCCGCTCGAGGTGCGCGATTTCACGCTGCCCGCCGCGCGCGAGGAAGCGTATGAGTTTGCCGTGGGCGACCTTGTCGTATTCGGTATGCCAACCTACGCGGGCAAGCTGCCGAATAAGCTGCTCGACTTTGTGAAGTCCGGCTTTCACGGAAACGGCGCGCTGGCTGTACCGGTCGTGACGTTCGGCAACCGCAGCTTTGATAATTCCCTTGCCGAGCTCTGCGCCTGCCTCGAAGGGGACGGCTTCCATACCATCGGCGCGGGCGCGTTTGCCTGCCGCCACGCCTTTACCGACGCGCTTGCCAACGGCAGACCCGATTCCGACGACATGGCGGAGCTTGCAAAGCTCGGCTCCGCGGTCGTGGGCCGCATCGTGCGGATGACCGAGTATCCCGCGCCCGTCACGGTCGACGGTGACGCCGACGCGCCGTATTACCGCCCGCTGGGCCTCGATGGCGAACCGAAGGTGTTTCTGAAGGCGAAGCCCAAGACCGACCTCGGCAAGTGTATCCACTGCGGTGTGTGCGCCTCCCTCTGCCCGATGGGCTCGATCAATCCCGATGATGTCACCGAGGTCGTGGGCGTGTGCATCAAATGCCACTCCTGCGTGCGCAACTGCCCGATGGGTGCGAAGTATTTCGACGATCGCGCGTTCCTCTCGCACCGCGCGATGCTCGAACGCGACTACACGCGCAGAGCGGCGGACAAGATCTTCACGGCGTAAGAAAGTACATAAAAAGGCTCTGTTTGGGAATCCCAAACGGAGCTTTTTTCATTCCTGAATGACGGAACGTTGCTGCCTTACAAACAAAATTTGGGAAGGGCGGGAAGCGGGGACAGCCACGCACGCATACGCTATGGAGAAAGCACCAATTTTGGGAGGGATCTTATGAAACCGGTGTACTTTTTCCTCGGCGCAAACAGCGAAGAGGGCTTTTTCTCGCTCTATGACCAGCTTTTGGGCGGTCGGCTCGACGATCTGATGATTCTGAAAGGCGGCCCCGGCTGCGGCAAGTCGACCTTCATGCGCCGCGTGGGCGCGGCGATGGAGCGCGCGGGCGAGCGCATCGTGTACATCAACTGCTCGGGTGACCCCGATTCGCTCGACGCTGCGATCTTTCTGGACCGTAACGCCGCTATCGTGGACGGTACCAGCCCGCATGGCATGGCACCATTAGGACACCCTGCGAAAAAAGTCAGTATTTGCAAGGGTTTGCGGGGGCGAAAATAATAGGATTCCATCACCCTTGATGGTATCTAAGGACACTTTTACAGGACAAGCTATCAAAATGACCGGCATAACTGCTCAAAAAATAACTGCCTACTAAATGTAAGCAGTTGAACGGTGCTTGTATGGTTGGTTTGAGTCAGCCACTAAAAAGCAGGGGAGAAAATACGAGAGAATTGACCAAAATCCAGAAAAATGCCGCTTCAAATAGAAAATTTGCTGAGCGGTAGAAATGCAGCGGCGGCAATGGTTTGCGGAGGGATTGCAAAATGGACTCGGACCCGTTTGCAGTGGTGCGCGTCGGATTTTGAGTCCGCTGCGTACAACAGGTCTCCGTGGTACATGGTGCCAGGGTGTGTGGATGATGATATTTTTAGCGTGCCATAAGGGTAGATAACCAACAATAATTTCGACGCCTAAATTTTAAAATCGACGCATGAAAAGGAGAGTTGCTCATGGTTGCCGGTCATTTGCAACAGAAAAAAGGTCACTGGTACATAGTGCTGAATCTGCATGACGAAACAGGAAAGCGAAGATCCAAGTGGATCGCTACGCATCTGCCTGTGCATGGAAATAAACGCCGCGCGGAAGAGATGCTGCTACATGCCAGACAGCAGCACACCGATCTCTATCATAGGACAGGCCCGGGCAATCTGCTTTTTTCTGACTATATGCTGCAGTGGCTTGCTGGAATGGAAGGAAAGGTATCTCCCACCACTTACCGCGGCTACCGTTCTGTCATCGAGAACTGTATCTGTCCGTATTTTCGGGAGCGGCAGATTACTCTGGCTGGATTACGGGCAGCAGATCTGGAAGCATACTATACCTATTTGCAGAAACAGGGTACGTCGCCCAACACCGCCATCCATCACCACGCCAACATTCACAAGGCTCTGAAGGATGCAGTCCGGCTTGATTTGGTGAACCGCAATGTGGCTGAGATCGCAGAGCGGCCTCAAAAGCAAAAGTATCTGCCTGCCCACTACTCGGCCGAGGAAGTCAATTTGCTGCTGGACAAGCTGCATGGGCATTGGATGTTTATGCCGGTGACGCTGTCGGTGTTCTACGGTCTGCGCCGCAGCGAAGTACTGGGACTTCAATGGCGAAGTGTTGACTTAGAAAACAAAACAATTGCCATTCAGCACACCAGAGTCGTTGGGACGGTTGACGGAAAGGATATTGCTTTGGGGCGGGATGTACTCAAACGGAAATCCAGTTATCGGACGCTCCCTATGCCAGATGCAGTGCATACGATGCTTAACGATTTGAAGATTTCCCGCTACGGAGAAGATACAGTGACAGCCGATGACTATATCTGTCTGAATCGGGAGGGGAAACCCATCCCGCCCAACTATTTAACCCAGTGCTTCAAGCGGTTCCTGCGGGACAACGGCCTGCGCGAGATTCGTTTGCACGACTTGAGGCATACCTGTGCCTCAGTGTTGGTTCAAAACCGTGTACCGCTGATTGAAGTGCAGCAGTGGTTGGGGCACAGCACTCTGGAAACGACAGCAGACCTGTACGCCCATCTGGAATATGGAACCAAAGTGGGCAATGCAGAATTGCTTAAAAAAATTTAACTGGAGGAATGGAATATGACGATCAAAGAATGTTTGGCCCAGCTTTCCGCGGAAGATCTGGCTTATGTAAAAGAGTATTGCGAGAGCATCCAGCCTTTTGAAGTAGAACCGAGTGCCACTTATGAGTTTGACGGCGAATTCAAGGATAGTGAAGGCGAACGCATCGGAACGGAGATCACCCTGTCCGGAGATTTTCAGATTGAGGATATGTTCTGCACCTGCGGTGCCGGTGGCCTGTGTGCTCACCTTGCGGCAATGATGTTTGATATGGAGGAGCGAAACATCCTGTTCTTTTCAAGCTATCTTGCTCAGCAGGATCTTAATATTCGTGCTTGAAGCCTGTTTTGTAATGAAAGCTATATAGTTTTCATTACAAGGAAGTAGAATTGCCGAGGTTTGATTTTCGCCATGAAGAGGGAGAATCACGTACCAAAACGGCAATAAAGGCCTTCTATTGCCGTTTTGGTACGCGCAGGTAGTGTGACAGCCTCTTGATAAAGCGGCGGAGTGCATTCAAACGCCCGGGCATCTTGCCATCTATGAGGTCTTGAATACGCTTTTCAAATTCCGGTGGAATCTCATACTGCTTTTGAGGATCATAGTCTCTCTCATAGTAAGCAGTTAAGACTTCGCTGGCTTTATGAGCAGCTTCTCGAAGCATTTCTTCTGTAATCATAAATATCCTCCTCTCATCTATCTAATACGATGGAGGCGGTGCGTTTTGGACACCCTAAATAATTTTTCTTACAAATTTTTTCAAATATGAAGGAGAGCCTTGCATCAATCAGGTGCAAAGTCTCTCCTGTTTGTTGTGGCTTATTCCGACTGTGTGGTGTCATTGCTGTCGGCATAAACGTGGGGTTGCTCTTGATAATTGGAAACATGGTAATCACCGAGAACAGAATAGTCCTTGGCTTTTGTTGGCTCGGTTTCCGGCTCATCGTTCAGCAATCCGGCGGCGTCATAATAGATGTTTTCCAAATACTCGTATTTGGAGTACATTCCCTGTGTGCACCAGACCAGCGCATTTCGCACATAGGCTGCGTGTTCGGCAAACAGGTCGTAGTCCAGTTCGATGCCCATTTTCGCAGCGAGCAAAACGGAGAATGCGATTACAGCGCGGGTATTGCCCTCGCGGAAAGGATGTGTCTGCCAGATTGCTGCAGTAATACGAACGATTTTGAACAGCAGCGTCTTGGGATCTTCCGAATATTTGAGCTTCGAAATCTCCTTGGATGCCATATCAAGTTGCTTTTTGATGTCCTCCGGCTGAGCATAACGGACCGTATCACCACCCAGGACGTCTTCGGGCTTCATGATGTTGATGGTGCGGAATTCGCCGGCCCATTCATAGATGGCGCCGAAAATTGTGCGGTGGATCTGGCACAGCGTATCGGTGTTGAATTTGGGATATTCCTGAGCATAGACGATCCCCATGGTCATCCGTGTCAGATCGCCCTCGATGCGTTTCAGCTCCTCGCTGGTTTTGACTCCCGGGATATTTTTTAGAACTGGGACATCGTCATAGAGGTACGGGTCTTTATGCCAGTTGTTTTTCATCTGGATACCTCCATTACACGATAGTCCTGCAGCGCCGAAAGATAAAAGTCAGCAAAGGATTTCTCTCCCTTGGCCCATAGCTGAAGATTTTCCTCGGTAGCTTCTTTGGCAGGGAGGCCCTCCAAAGAAGTCATTGCTCTTGCAAAAGAAAGTGCCTTATCTCGTTTGGATATTGGCAGAGCATCCATATCGGCGCATTGGCGCAGGTAGAAGAAAGAGCGACTAAGTTGTTCGTCTAATATCTCAGCTGCTCTTTCTAACCTACCAAGGTTAGTTTGGTTATCCTTAATTTTTTTACATAGAATGTCTCTAAGTGGTAGCTTTTCGCGAACTGCTTCCACTTCTGATTCTCGAATGTATTCGCTCTTTTTTTGGCCAAAAGAGGTGTACTGCAAATAGCTATACTCTTTACCAGAGATTTTCTTAGTGGTGATATATCCTTTAGAAATAGTCTGAATCTGTCGGCGGAGCTCTGTCTGAGAATGTAGGAGTGCAGTATATTCATTGTAAAGTTCCAGATATTTCATTAAGGCACCTTCTTTTCAATCTCATATAAGACAGCATACCACAGTTAACCTCCAAAAATCAATATTTTTCTTTTTTGGGGGGTTAACTCTTGCGAGTAATCATATATCCCAAGGGAACACGAAGAAAGATACAGCAGAAGTGTTCAATAAAAGCACTCCTGCTGTATAAATTGCAATTCAATTTCTGTATCGATAACTGTCTGTATCTCCAAACCCAATACACTGCACCCTGATGAGTTTATAAAAAAGTTCTATTAAGATCATTTTCTGCGAATAAGTGACAATGCCTGCCAGGATTCTTGCTCGGCCTTGCAATTATGTTGTTCCATATATGCGAGCACATTCTGATATGGTGCAAGCTGCGGAAGATGTAACATTTTCCTGTCTGCTGCGCTTAATGGCTGCACAAGCTGATAGCGCTCATATTCCTGTAGTATTGCCAAATCCATTTCAAGAGGGACAAAAGGAATACCTGTTTTTGACTTCAGGTTTTCCAGGATCATGAAGCCATATACATCAATATCTCCCTTGTGGAAATAGGTCTTTCCCGGATTCTTTTCATAAATCCTCTTCAGCAATTCAGTTCGAACGGAGTTATGGAAGCCACCCAAATACACAACAGCATTTCCGTCAGTAGGCTCGTCATGAAATGTGGTTAGATTTTCAACTGTAACCAACGCCTGTCCCTCAATTAATACATTGCTAATGGAGGGAATAGCCATAGAAGGTAGTGCAACGCCTCCCGGAATACTACTCACCTTGATTGTTTGCTCGTTAACAGTTATGTGCATACCACCCTTCAACAAGATGTATGTAGGGTTATCCAACAGATTAAATGTACTGAGAACTGTTCTCTTGGTCAACTCCTGCCCACCGTACACACATAGGATATTTTCCACTGAACTGCGAATTCTCTGAAATCGTTTTGAATCAGCAAAGACCGCTTCAGAAAAATTACGGATATACGTCTCTGACTCCAATTTCATTAATGCTGATAATGCTTTTAGGACATCGTTAAGTTTTTGTATATCATCTGCAATTCCAAACTCGACCGCTTTGTTTTTACAGAGTCGATCTACCTGCGAATTTCGAAAGCGTTCCAAAATTTCGCAATTCGCAACATCCCATTGGCATAGAGCCTCCAGCATAGTTCGGCGTATTTTTCCGAGTGCTGGACGCCCTGCTAGTTGATGGCAACGTTCAATTTGCGAGAGATTGAATTGTAATCGTCCATAGTTGCCGCGGGCATCTTTTTTTCCCTGAAGAATATCTTGCTGACGAAGATACTCGATGGCCTCATTAATGTTCTGGTATGCGTTACCATCATAGGTGTCAACATATTCCGGAAACACTTTTTCTACATAGAGGAAAATACCTTGGCGTTTTTGGCCATCAAAATCGTTATACATCCCGCGTCGCTCGTATGTATCGATCAAATGCTCCAATATGGCAACTATATAATTCATTGTGTTTCCGTCCCTTCATATAACTTCTCAAAGGGGGCAAGAACCGCGCGTGAACCGGTCTTTATAATGGAATAGATGACATCACAATAGGGATAGATTGCACTACATTTTTCAACTGTAGAAATCAGAACCAACTGAAGATGTGCGGCTTTAAACATTTTCATCATAGGCTCGATGCGGTCACTAGTCATGTTATTAAATGCTTCATCCAACAGAACTAAGCGGATGCTGTTTGGACTTTGACGATAGATTTGCAGCAGAGATGCACAAATCGCCACATAAAAAGGCGCTTGGTTTTCTCCTCCGCTGCTATCTCCACTTACTTGGGAAAGAGGGACACTCATGCCAGTAATCACATTTTCTACAACAATGTCGTATTCTAAAAATGTACGATAATCTACATATTTTGAGATTTGGCTACTGACATTCTTTTTTCCAGTAGAACGATCTTGTGCGGCTTGGCTCACATCGGCCATGATTTTAGCCATCAATTCGTCAACCTGAGCTTCATAGGCGGGTTCATTCATAGCGGCTTGTGTGAACAAGCTGTCCTCATCCATGATCTGAACATTATTTTTGTCCATAATAATCTGATTAAAAGCCGCCAGTTCTTTGTCGCGAGGATCGTTGATAACAAAATGATATTTTTCTTCTCCGTATGTTAGTTCAGACATGACTCGATCTAGATCACGGAACTGAATCCTAGCATTTTTGATATCATCTTTCATACGAAATAGGATTTCTTTGCGAAACCGCTCTTTGCACCGGATTTGTGCACGCCGCAAATTTTCCAGTGACCGTTCTAGTTCAATGTGAACCAAATCCTCATAAGCATCCTGGTATGCTGTAAGTCCTTCCAATCCAGTAGGGTAATCAGAAGCATATTTTGCATTATAGTCCCGCTGCAGAGGTTGCAATTCCGTAAGAATGTACTTATCTCTAGCATTAGTGCACTGTATGCGATAATTAATTTGGTTGCGCTCAATCTCAGTTGGCATTCTGGTACGGGCTGCCTCGGAGTAACGGCCAGTTACTACCTCAATCAGATCAGGATGAGATAGCTGAAACTGCTCATACTCTATTTTTGATGACTCTAAATCTACTATACTTTGCGAAATTTTCTTTTGTGCATCTTCGACAATCTGTTCCTGTGACCAAATCTTTTTGTTTAGGGCTGAAATCTCATCGTCTATGACTTTGCAGGCAGCCTCACAAGAACTACAGCGGTCAAAAAGAGCCGCCAGCAGGGGATTAGTTTCATACTCTTTTAGTTTTTTTCTAACCACATTTAGCTGCTTATTCAGTTCCGCAACCTTTGCTCCAGCATCTAAATTATTAATGAGAACGAAAGCGTGCTTTTCAAACACAAATTTCTGATATGCCTGCTGTAGCTTGTTTAACTGCTCCGTTCTCTGCTTCAATGTCAGCTGTCTTTTCCCAATTTCTTCTAGCTGTGTTTCCAAATACGCTATACGCTGTTTTCTCGCATCAACACCAATGTAAAGTACCGGACACCGCATCCGTTGCAACCGATAACTTTGGTGCCGCAAGAGGTCTTTTGTGACGCTACGGGGATATTGCTCCAACTCTCCGGCATCTTCGCAGCATACGATTCCGTGCAACAGATAGTTCACATATTGCTTTGCACTATAATTTTCGCTCCCGACCTTATAGGCCAACATATTTTGTTCAGGTTGAGACCATTTCCGCGAATCCCGCGCTAAGCTAGGTGTATCTACCAAAGATACATCGCCGACTTTATCTCCCATAGAGGTAAATATACTTTTAGCAGCCTGATAATGGGAGGGAGAAACAATGATATCAAACCTTCGGAAACCCAAAGCCGCCTCAGCACACTCCTGCCAGCTGTCGTCTTCCATATAAAGTAATTCGCTCAGAATTTTTGCATCGCGTTCCATTCCGCGTTTCTCGAATTCCGAATTTATGGCACCTCTAAGTCGTTCGGCGGCTTCAGGATAAGACATTTTCCCATCACGAAGTTTTCGCAGTTCCTGTGAATATGTGGAAATGGCCTCATCGGCATCGTCTTTCTCTTTACGGCACTGGTAGATAGAATCTTCAACGGTGCGTTTTAGCTGTGACACCTCTGTGTCAAGTCGCCTCAAAGCTTCTTCTTGCTGCTCCAGAGCCCACTCAGCAAAGCCACTACACGGCAGACTGATATTATTGGACAGGTTCACAGAGTCAATATGCTGTATAAGGCACTCTAACTCCTGCAAGCTTCCATACCAAGATTGTTGGCGGCTTACCTGAATGCGGTATTCTTTCTGATACTCTTTTTCCTGATCTTGATAAAACCGAGAGGCTTGAATCTCAGGATCCGCATCTTTCTCTTGAATAGCCTTAAGTAACGCATCCTGCGCACGCTGCTTCTTGCCTTTCAGTAGTTCTAGCTCCGGCTCCAACTGCTCAAGTGCACGGTTGGCAGCCTCTGAAATGCTCTGAAACTCTTCTTCGAGAGTCAAATTTTTTTGTAGTCTAGCAAGCAAAATAAAACCCTCGTTGACTTCCACCTGTGTCTGGAGGTCGGATGCCTGCTTTCCGCTTTCCACAATTGCCCCAAGACTCTGCGACCTCTGCTGAGCTTCACGCAATGTTTCCTCAAGTCGTTCTAACTCTCGCATATCGCTTTGAAGGGCTTCCACGCGGATTTCCGGCTCAGGAAGGATGTAAGTATAGATGAACGTACGAATGTCCGAGATTTCCTTTAGGGAAGTCCCCATATGAAAAACCTCGTTAAATTTCTTTCCGAGATTAGATTCTGCATCTCCTATGCCGAGAATGCGGCAAATGTATTTTCTGGCATCTTTTTGTGTTGCGGGCACCCGCATGCCAGGGCTGGAGGCTTTAAAAGCTTCCTTTTTTGATGGACGGCGATTCTTGTCTACAAATAAAAGATCCTCCAGGCGCACACCGGATTTCGTCAAAAACCAATCTTGAGAAACGTGACGAAGCTCTTGGGCAGGGCTTTCCGACTCTACACGCACAGCAATGACAAAAGGTGCATTCTTTTCATGATCCATAAACTCTACACCCACGTAGGCAACCGTATGTCCTGGGCGCAGGTAAATGTTCTCGCCGCGTTGCTTGCCGTGGATAGAGCCTTGCAAAGTTCGTCCGCTGCGGCGGTTTCCAGCGGCATTAAAATCCTTATTGGTTGTAAGACAATAGCGGATCGCATCCATGATGGTTGTCTTGCCCACTGCATTGACACCGATTAGGTAGGTGACCATGTGAAATGGAATACACTCATCCTGGAAATTATGCCAATTAATTAGACGCAAGCGTGTCATTTCAATCATTGGACTGATCCTCCTCTGCAAAACTTTGGTTAGTCTTCTCGTATTGCAACAACAATTCCTTTGTCTTCTCATACGCCTTGGTGATGGCCTGCTCTGGCATGGCTAACATGACAGACGGAAGGATCTGTATGCGGGCAGAGGTGTTTTCAAGCCGATCGATCATAATGGCCAGATTATATCTTTTGAAGGTGCGCAACGCATCTTCCAGCATACGGCGGTCCAATTTCTTGGGCAGATTTAGCTTGTTGTACTCATCTTCAATTTCTTCTACTGTTACTAGCACCAATTGCTCACTAACGGAGAGGGTTTCGCGCTTTTCTACATAAAGCAACCTAAAAATCAACAAGAGGATACTTTCGTATTTCCGCAATTCAACGCGGCCCAATTCATGGAGATTGACGAGCTGCGCAACTCGCAAATTTCGATTTATGACAATCGAGTATCCGAGAGGACGAAAAATCTCCTGCATTTCTTCCTCGTTGTTGGTGAGTAAATAATATTTTTCTCTGGTGGACTCTAGGTTTCCGATAATAAAGCAATGGTTCAGCAGATAGTTTGCTAATTCCTCCCGCGTTTCGCTTCGCATATGCACTACCCCCTTCTCTGTACGGTAAAGTCTTGGAACCGCAGGCCTTGACACTCTACAAAATTTGGCTTCATGGTAACATCGTAGGATCTCTCTGCAGATGTAGAATACGTATGAAGACCGATGATCTTTACAAGTTCGTCGGTCTGTGGATGCTGTTCAACAAGTGTCTGCGCCGTAATAGCCCGATGATGCTTTAAAACAGTATGGGCAAACCGGTTGACATTTTCAGCTGTTACTGCATTTCTCACGTACCGAAGCAGTTGCTCTTGACGCTGCATAACAGCATCATCATCCATATCTTCCAATATAGGAAGTTCTCCTATGGGGGTCGGTTTTCGAGAAAGTACCGGCTGTTTCAATGATTTAGCATCAAAGTACCCCTGGGGAAATAGTTGAAAAATCGAGGATAGAACCTCACTGTCCATATCATATAGATATAGCTCATCTGCATCGTGAATAGTCGCAGAGCAATAGCGGAGAATGCGATTAATTTTGCTTTTGACAGTTCCATCCGATAAAAGTAGGAACTGTGCTCGTTGGACTGCACGAGACCGATAAAGAATATGTCGCTCATCGATCGCTTTCATTATCTCGCCCATTTCCCTCAAATCATCTTCTAATTTGAAAACGAGCCGCCCAATTGCGAGACTTGCATCTTCGTCGGATACCTGTTCAACCAAAGAAAAGTCTTGGGTAAGCACCTCAAGGTATTGTGTACGGCATAGTTCAAGTTGCTCGAATAGCTCTGATTTATAATAGAAAAGATTGTCATTTGTTTTGAAGCGGTGATAGGCACCTACGACAATTTTTTCTTCATAGGTATCAAAGAGTTCCAAAATTTCCTCTGGTGTTTTTCCGCGGGTTAATTCATCCATATAAGTACCAATAGATGCTGCTAACTGCCGCAGAGCTGCGTTTAATTCGTCTAAGTCACTGGATACCTCACGCAAAACATTTTCATATGGACTTTCCGACTCTGCAATACTCTGAAGTAATTTATAAACTTTAAACAGCTTACCTTTGTATGTAATCAACTGAGGAGAAACGACATCATTAAACGAGCGAATAATGGGAACAATCTTGTGATTTATGACAATCTGTGGTTCCTCCTCATAACCCCCCTCCCGTTCTTCCAACCATCCAGTTTCCTTAAGCCGACGCAAAAACATGGTTGCAAAGAAGCGGGGAGATCGAACGATAGGGCTGTCAGACCCAGAACCATCAAATTCGTCAGAATCGAAAGAAATCTCCTCGTTGAGACCACAGAAATAATCTTCCAACCAATCCAACATCAATGTCTTCGACTCACCATATAGAGGACTTCGCTTGCAACGCAGCCAGATTAACGTAATGATATCTACGTATTTGCGACGATTAATTCCTGTGAGCGGCTTAAAAAAGTCTTGTGAGACCACATCAAAAAGTTGCAAAATGTACCTCCGATCTGCTACCGAGAGATTACTCAAGCATCCAAAGAGTTAACATGGAGCTATCTTGTAATTTCGCCTAATTCCATAATAGAAATAGGTTAAACTCAACCTAAGGGGTGATAAAATGATCGATTTGCTACGAAAACAACAACTGGATAATTGTTTCTTTCAAAGCAATCCATTCCCAAGTGATTTGAGCAACGAAGAAAGAGAATATATAAGCACATTATCTGCGCAATGGAATCACGCATTGCTTTGTCTTTATGAAAAAATTATACAAAGAGACGAAACGATTAGCAATATTGATGAATAGCCCTGCGTTTTGCGTTGCTTGACTATATGCGAAGAATGTTCGCAGGGACTGCGCAAATTCTTTACAAACACGCAAACCCGCCCTGCCAGGTGGCAGAACGGGTTTGCACAACTGGCTGCCATCCGTTTTGAACTTCTATTCCCATGTGTCAATTTGTCTGTAGATTATTTCCATTATACTGGAAAAGAAGTGCATTTCAATGCCTTCACTTTGTATTTGCAACCTACTTTCCAAATTTAAATTCTTCTTGCTACATGCTTAATTAAGTTTCTTTTTTTACTAAGCATACTGAACAGCTAAAATGCATTCTATCTAGTTCTTGCACTGCCAGCATTAGATTCACTTTGCTAAAAAACGGCAGCTTATCTTCAAGCGAAGATTCTTTTTCGTCGATAATGGCGTATACAACCTCGAATTCGTTCGACTGCGGTTTTGCTGTATAATCAAATATGGTATCCCCGAATTTTGCTATAACAAGGTCTGAAACCTGTTTTCTATACTTTTCATCGATAGCAAAACATTCTGCGGATACCTTGCCTTGGGAAAACAAGTGGCTTAGTTGGGCAGACTGCCCTTTGTTCTTTACGTGTATGAATTTTTTGTCTTTGGAAAACAAATCGCACGCTTCAATTTGTTTAGGGCCACCTTCTACAGATACCAGTTTCTTATCCATTAAACAAAGATTTGCATCAGCAGAAGCCACCTGTTCATTGTAGTCACCCTCGTGTTTGTCCTTAGGACAATTAGGTAGAACAATGTCTGAGATAGTCACACGAGTTCGAATAAAGTTATTCACTTGATTAAAGAACGATGTTTCTACTTGATACCATGTTCCAGCACATAAAATATAGTTCTGTCCCTCATATTCTGTCTGAAATACAAGCGCTGAATATATACTACAAATTGCAAAAGAAGTACCCTCTACATTCATTGCATATAGTCTATCTCTACGAATCTTTTGATATATATTTGTAGTAGGATTGATTTTTTCGATGTATTCAAACAAATTCAAGTTAAGCTCATAATTTTCTGCATCACTTAGCTTTTTTCCTATACCTGAATAACAAAAACCAATGATTTTATCCCAATCAGTTGTTTCTGGGGGCGCAATATGAAGGTGCTCAGTTTTCTTCTCTTGTATTGCATTTACGAGTTCAAAGTCCAGAGTTTCTGAAAGCAATGAATCACGTATTTCCGCAACGTTATCAACCCATTCAAAACCGATCCTTTTATAGCGATTATCACTATATGCGGTGTAATAGAGCAACAATTTATCTTTGAGTTCCGACAAGTCCATAAACACAGCAACGACTAAAGAGTCTTTTCCGCTGATATGACTTCCATATCTGATATCATATGGTTCTCCTGTGATACCTTTCATAATATCATTTGTGATATTTAAGCCAAACTCATCCTGTGTGGTACTGTAACTTGCTTGCCGCTGAGTAGTCACAACCATGTCTTCAATAGTGGCTGCATTCACACTACGCATTTTGTTTGGGTTGATCGTATTTAAGGCAACTTTAAAACCAAAATTCCGCTCAATGCAATCTTCTTTTAAAAAGGATCTTCCATACCCAAATACAACAGCCATGATTCTATGCTCTATTCGCACCAATAGAATTGCTTTATTTGAAGCGTTATCAGAAATATCCAAACTTCTTTCTGATAGCGTCTCTAAATAAGCCTTCCAACGGGGTGGTTTTCTTTTGCTGTCACAATAAAAAATAGTTCCTTCCATTCCATATTCGTGTTTGATGTTGGAAGAGGAAAGAGTATCAGGTGCTTTGAGACAATCTTTCAAATCAGTAATGTGTTCCTTAATTAAAAATATGGTTAAGTTCACAACTTGCTTTTCCACGGAATTACCTCCCAAAGCACACTTGGTTTTTTGTTCTCTACCGAAGAGCTGTATCTGACTTGCAAAATAATTTTACCAGATATTGTGTCCTATATCAACAAAATACCACAATGTTCGCAATTATTTTCGATAATTCCATATATAGAAAAGTAGATGTGTAGTTGCACATCTACTTTTTCATATCTGTTGATGTTAGGTCATAGATTTCCTCGGAGGTGTTTTCGTGAAAGAACCGATATTTATCTTAGCAGAAAAATGGCAGTCCAATACTGAAGAACCAAATAATATTGTTATCCAACAAGCCATCACCGCATGGCTCACAAAAGAACTTCGTAAATGATCCCTACGCTGCGTTTTAGCGGCGTAGGGATTTCAAATAATTTCTTGCCGGGTAGCTGCTCCCGTGTTACGATTTTGGTGAGCAGTTATGCCTTGAAGGAGGTGTAACTATCCTTTGCGCGATTTATACACGATTGAGTAAGGAGGACGAAGATAAGCAGCAGCCCGAATCCGAGAGCATCCAGAATCAGAAGTCTCTGCTGATCAACTACGCCGTGGAGCGCGGCTGGGATATCTACCATATCTACTGCGATGAGGACTACTCCGGCGCCGACAGCCTGCGGCCCGACTTCAACCGCATGATCGAAGCGGCCAAGGAAAAGAAGTTCCAGATCATCCTCTGCAAGAGCCAGTCTCGTTTTACCCGAGATATGGAGCTGGTAGAGAAGTACATCCACGGCCTGTTTCCCGTTTGGGGCATCCGTTTTATTGCGGTGGCCGACAACGCCGACACTGAGATCAAAGGCAACAAGAAGGCCCGGCAGATCAACGGTCTCATCAATGAGTGGTATTTGGAGGACCTGTCCGAAAACATCCGCATGGTCTTTGATATGAAGCGGCGGCAGGGTCAGTACATCGGCGGATTTCCCGTCTACGGCTACCAGAAAGATCCCAAAAATAAAAACCACCTCATCATAGAGCCGGAAGCGGCAGAGGTGGTACGGCAGATTTTTCAATGGGCGCTGGAGGGCCACGGCAAGCAAAGCATTGCTTTTATGCTCAATAGCAGGGGCGTCATCAACCCCACCCGTTACAAGATGGAGCGGGGATGGGACTGTAACCATCCCGTTAAGAACGACTACGGCCTTTGGAACAAGACAACGGTATGGCGGATCCTACATAACGAGATGTACATCGGCAACATGGTGCAGGGGCGGACGAAAAAGGTGAGTTATAAGTCCAAGACTCTCATCACCATGCCTCGGGAACAGTGGTTCAGAGTCGAAGGAACTCACGAGGCCATCATTGATGCCGAGACCTTCTACACGGTGCAAAAGCTGATGGCGCTGCGCACCAGAGAAGATGGAACAGGAATGGTTCATCCTCTGGCCGGTTTGGTGAAGTGCATAGACTGTGGCAGCACCATGAGTAAGAGCTCCAACGGCAAAAAGGGGCATAAGCAGGTCTATTACTTGCGGTGCAAGCTATACGCCGACAGCGGTGTGGAGAAGCTGTGCACCCGCCATTCCATCCGGTTGGATCGACTGATCGATTTGGTGCTGGAGCGGCTGCGGCACTATGTTCAGACCTACTACACACTGGAAGATCTGGACATTCCGCCACCGCAGGATACCCGGAAGGACGCTCTGCTGCAGGAACAAAAGGCATTGAGCTCCCAGCTGGAAAAGCGGAGCCTTGCACTGAAGAACCTGTATCTTGATAAGATCTCCGGCGTTCTGAGCGAGGGCCAATTCGTGGAGCTGAACCGGGACTTTCTGGCGGAGAAAAGCCGACTGGAACTGCGGCTGGCCCAAATCGGCGATGAACTGGCCGAGCGGGAGCAGCCAAAGGAACAGGAAGACCTGATGGAAAAAGCCCGGGAGCTACTGCAGCTGAATACCCTACCCAGAGAACTGGCGGTGGCTCTAATCGAAAAAATTGAGATTGGAGAAACTAATCCGGATACCGGCGAGCAGGAAGTCAGAATCACATGGAAATTCTAAAGTTTAGGTATCATGACCACGGCCTTGTGCCGTCCACCACCTGCCGCAAAAAGGTGTCCTAAAGAGACACTGCCCATGTGCTCGAGCCGACCTACGCGGTCGCGAGCGAACGCTATGTCGACCTGACACGCTTCTACGATGTGGACGCGGCTAAGGTACGCCGCGCGGAGATCGTCGCGCTGAGCGACGAGTACCGCGCGCACTACCGCAGCG
>ULVV01055380.1_pt1 | contig 27334 bp, 24 predicted proteins | sample 1959761 | NCBI WGS metagenome assembly ULVV01 (sample SAMEA4835795, study PRJEB28245) | human gut metagenome | biome: gut microbiome; material: fecal sample | place: Denmark | collected 2008
CATTGTGGTAAATTTATGGGCACGCATCTTTGCGTAGCAGCGATTGCATACTTTCCGGCAAAGAACCGGTGTTCGACCGCATACGATACAAGGCCCCTGTTGATTTGCAACACGGTCTTTTTGCGTATGCCCCTCTGACCTCAGAACTGCATTGTTTGAAAGAGCTCGCCAGCATTTTCTGCAAAGTCCTGATGTTCCGCAAGTCTCTCCACAAACAACGCATTTCTTGGATTTTGGATACCGTTCTGTGTAGATTTTCTTGATTGCGCTCCGAACCAGCATTTTAGATTTTTGGATTGTCTCGTCATCCTGGGATTCAATGCCCTTGTTCAGCGTATCCCAACACGCCAACCACTCGGTTTCCGTCAGCTGGCATCCAGGCAGCGGTTTCCGAACCTTTCTATCCTGTCGAATCGCATATCTCATACAAAATCACCATTCAGGGTCAAGCACAGACAATCCTGTAAAGATATCGCGCTTCGAATCAATCGACACGATTTTCCAAGCACCATTGATGATGCGCATACCAATCGTTGCCTTCATATGTGCATCGCCGTTTGTTGTAGATACTTTCAGCTTTACGTTCATCTTCACGCCGTCGTTCCCGTCAAGCCGATAGGTATACGCATCCGGGTATCCTTCAATCGTATCATCGGGCGTTACCGTAATTGACGTAACAGATGCGCCGAGGGCTTTCTTGTCAGCGTTAGCCTGAATTGCTTCCACATCATCATCGCTGTCAACTGGTTCCGGAACACAGTTCGAGATTTCATTGGAATCCAGCAGAACGTTTGAGAAGTCGCTCTCCCCTGCCCCAATGGAAAGGAGACGATAGACTTCCTTCATGACAGCAGAGAGCTTGCTCTGATAAGCGTCTCTTGTATCGGAATCGATATCCGCAAGCAGCATCTGCTTCTTATTTCCATCAGCGGCAATCTGATAGACGCGGCCGTTGAAGTCGCCCATATCCGTAGAAATCACATAGGCAGCATCGCTGTCGAGGTCCAGAGCGCGGGGTAGCGTAACAGTCCACACGCCGGTTTCAGCGTTCTTTGCCGTGTAATTTGAGAGGTCTGTTTCCTGGAAGCTCACCTTGTTGTTCGGAACAGTGAAAGAGTAATCGGTAAGAATTCCTGTCGGCGGGTTCAGGACCCAGGCACCGTTCGTGTATTCTGCTGTCAATGTATAGTCCGGGGATGTATCAGCCGTAACTTCACCCGGAGTTTTCATAAACACATTGATAACTGCTTTCGAGCCTTCCTTGGCAGAGTTCAAGCAGATATTGGTCATATCCGTTTTCTGGAACGTCTCAAAGTCATTGACAACGACCCAATCCTGAAGCTTTTCCCCGAAAGTGTTCGGAACGCCGAGTGCCGTTGCCGTCTTCTCAGCATCCCCATCCTGCAAGCCTTCGATAAAATCATGAACCGGCTGCTCATACTCAGTCAAATTGTTGCTGATAAGCCGTTTCAAGCCGGTCTTGTTCTCTTCATCCTGCAACTGCTGAGAGATGGCGGCTTCCTGAGATGCTGCCTCTTCCTCAGGGGTCATCTGTTTTCCACACCCTGAAAACAGCACCCCGCATGTCATTACCAATGCAAGTGTTCCCGCAAACAAACGTTTCATTGTGTTTTCCTCCTAGATGACAAATCATCCGACTGAACTGACATTACCATCTTTGTCAATCCAGTTATTTTCATAGTAGATTTCAAACATCGCTTTAACGGAATCGGCTTTGCAAAGCTCCTGTCTTTCCGTATCACTGTCAGATGCATAGACGGAACAGCTTCCGTCATCCGCAACAACCAGCTCAACTTTCGCGGAATCATCCGTCTTATTGATGTTTTCCTGCAGTGCTGCAGTCGCATTGTTCAGAGATGTAAGCATTTCATCATTAGACAGTGAAACCTGCTGCATCGGGTTCGAAAACGTTTTATCAGTACTCGCGGACGCACACCCTGCCAGCAGCATCATGGCCATAACAAACGACAGCAAAGCAGCCATCAGTTTCTTCATATACTAAATGCCCCTTTCAAATTAAAAATCTCAGTGCTGCACCGAACAGCGTATCTGCCAAAACCATAAACACAGCAGAAGCAGCTACCACGCAAAGAATCACACCCGTACGTTTCGTTGTTTCCCCGACACTCAGCCAGGTCACATTTGACGGATGCAGCATATCGGCTACCTTGGCCGGAATCGACCGAACTTCAATCTTTTTCACAGCGTTTCTCCTTAAAAATGGGCACCGATGATTGTCAGAGCCAGAATCGCAATAGTCAGAACAACGCTAACCTTCACAACAAACTTGTTTACTTTCAGGTTGTTGTCATTCCGGCGTGTCGTCATAAAATCGCTTGCGCCGCCGAGAGCCGCGTTCAAGCCACCCTTTTCGTTTTTGACAATATAACATGCACAGCTCACGACAAGGCTTGCCGCCAGCACCACAAAGCCCAAGATAAATTCGATAATACTCATTTACCTTTCCCCCTTTATTCCAAGAATCCTTTATGATGACGCACAGTCAGATATCCTTCCATGCTGCGAGCAATCTCAAGTGCCACGCTGGACATAATCATCAAGCTTGTACCACCAAAAGAAATCCGAGTTCCACTGATTAAACTAAACACCATCGGCATCAGAGCAATGATGGCCAGATAGAAGGAACCAGTCAGTGCCATTTTATGCAGGGCCTTGTTCAGCATCTCAGTTGTCTGGGGCCCCGGTCGATATCCGGGTACAGCGCCACCTTGATTGCGCAGATTGCTTGAAATCGAAACGGCATCAAACTGAATCTCGATATAGAAGAAATTGAAAAGAGCAATCAGGATAACGTATACGGCATAGTAAATCCAGCTGCCGGAAGAAAATACAGAAAGGACCGAATGAAGTCTTACGTGCTTCGTGGCGTCTACGAACATATCTACCGTTGCCGGGATACTCATAATAACGCCAGCAAAGATAATCGGCATCACACCACTCATCAAGAGCTTTACGGGGATATAAGAAGCCTGGCCTCTTGCATTGTATTTACGTGCTGCGTATTGAACGGGGATACGACGTTCTGCCCCATCACTGTAGGATACGAACCACACGGCGAAGAGCATTGCAACTACCATCCCGATACCCACGAGAGAGTACAGCCAGTTGCCGCTCTCGACCTGAACGGCAATGTTATGGGCAATCGTGTTGATGTCGGTCCAGCGAGACACGATACCGGCAAAAATCAGAATTGAAACGCCGTTGCCAATTCCGAACTCATCGATTCGGCCGCCAATCCAGACAGAAAGCTGAGCCCCTGCAAGGAAAGTTGCCATAATAACAACCGCCGCGAAGAACCCACTTTTCCCTGCCGTATACTCAAGAGCTCCGTAATTGCGGAGCACGAAGTAATAGCCGATGCTCATGATTGCAGCCATTGCCAGAGCAATTCGTTTGGTGTACTCGTCTAGTTTGTCTTTTCCAGTTGTTTCTTTTTGCAGTGCTTCCCAGCTTGGGAGTGCCACGCACAAAAGCTGAGTGATGATGGACGAGTTAATGTAAGGACTCACACCCAACGCAAAGAACGCGCATCGAGAAAGAGCACCGCCAGACAGCATGTTCATGTATCCGAAGATACTGTCATTGGAAAACATCGAATCCAATGCGGTATTGGATACAAACGGAACCGGAATGCTGCATCCAAGGCGAAATACCAAAATGAGAAGGAGCGTAAAGAGAATCTTTTTTCGCAAATCCTCAATCTGCCAGATGGATTTCAGTTTATTCACCGTTATTTCCTCCAAGTGATTGTGATTTGATTTACTCAGGAGCTAATGGCTTGAGTCTGGTTCGGAATCCGGATACTTCTCTGCCGCGTCTCACTGCTGCCAGTGGATGCCGGAAGTGCATTCGGTTTCTTCATTTCAATCTTTGCTGCAATCTGAGCGCCAGGTTCGACTTTCAACATGCTGCACCGGATATAAGTCCCTGCCACGACCGCATGTTCGCCAAAAGCCGCAGTCTGTTCAGAAAGACATTCAATGTCGCCGTTGATTTCACCATTGATGTCAGCCTTCTCACGCACCGTGACATGACCTTTGATTTTACCGCCGTGCATCCGAAGCTTGTTGCAAGTCACATTCCCTTCGATGTAGCTGGTTTCCCCAACGCAAGTCACAGTCGATGCAGAGATATGACCCATTACCTTTCCGGCAACCATCAAATCACCTTTAACATCGATGCCTCCGCCGATAACTGCATCTTTGGAAATAACACATACGCTTTCCTTCACAACGCCCTCCGCTTCCAGTTGCCGCTGATTCTGTTTCGGCATCAGGATTTCAGATTCTTCATCGAGCCCGGTTCCGTTCTCGCCAACGCCCAATGCTTCCATCACCTGATTCCCAATGCTCTGCTTATGTTCCTGAGCTGCGATAGTCTCAACCGGTTCCGGCTGAGTTTGTGATTTCTTTGTTCCAAACAACTGTATATTACCTCCTAACGAATCACGAATAGCAAATATGTGGTATATCCACATTTTTATTATCTGCGACTCGCAAGCAGGGTCAACCCATCGGATGGTCGATTTTATACTGGATTTCCGCCTGCTTCCTTACCGCTTGATAAAGCTGCGGATAGTTTAGAGCCATCTCCATCACCGCGTCTTTGCCACTCTGCTTAACGCCCAAAATCTGACCGGTCCCACGCAGTTCCAAGTCCTTTTCAGCAATCTTGAAACCGTCATTGGTCGCCTCCATAGTCTTTAAGCGCTCATTCTCCTTGTCCTTAGACAGAAGCACGCAATAGCTCTGCAAGCTGCTGCGTCCAACACGCCCTCTGAGCTGATGCAGCTGTGCCAATCCGAAGCGTTCCGCGTTCTTGATAACAATGACCGTAGCGTTCGGGACATTCACGCCAACCTCAACAATCGTGGTAGAGATAAGGATGTTAGCCTGATTTTGAGCGAATGCTTCAATTCCTTCCTGAACTTCTTTGGCTTTCATGTCGCCGGAGATTGCCTTGATTGTCACTTCCGGGTAAGGCTTAAACCATTCTGTCAGCTTTTTGTAGGTCGTCTCAACCGAATCAACGCCTTCCAGAGTTTCCGAATCCGAATCTTCAATCAGAGGGCACACGATATAACACTGATGACCTTCCTTGATTTGATTGTATACGGATTTATAGCAGCTGTTTTCATTAGACCAGATAATGGTCTTTACAGGCTTGCGCCCGGCAGGCATCGTATGGATATTGACGATTTCGGTGCCTTCCCCATACAAAGTGTTCGCCAACGAGCGCGGGATTGGCGTAGCGCTCATGCTGACATTGTGAACGCCGTCTTTTGCTTTCTGCTTGAGTGCTTCACGCTGCTCAACGCCGAACCGATGTTCCTCGTCTACAATCGTTAAACCCAGCTTATGATACTTGACCTTCCCGGAAATCACAGAATGCGTTCCAACAATGATTTGAGCCTTGCCGCTCTCAATCTCTTCGAGAACCGATTTCTCTTCTTTTGCTTTCATGCCACTGCGCAGGAAAACCGTCTTGTACCCGAACGAGCCGAGGATTTTCGAGAACTCCTCATAGTGCTGCGTGGCAAGAACCACGGTCGGAGCCATAACGGCACACTGAAACCCATTCATTGCCATAGCTAATGCACAAATCTCAGCAACGACCGTTTTACCGCAGCCTACATCACCCTGAACCAGGGTATCCACACGTTCTCCGTGTTCCATCTCGGTGAGCATATGTTCAGCAGCGTTCTTTTGGTCCTCTGTCAGCTTGAACGGTAAGACTCCCTGCATCTTGTTCAGAACGTCCCGCGTACTCTTAATTCGACAGAACGACACCTTTGCGGCTTCTGCTTTCTTTGCTTCCAGCTCATAGCAGAACGGATACAACACATCGACCGCTCTGCGTTTTCGGGAAAGCCTGATTTCCTTTTCATCTATCGGCTGATGGGCCATGTGAATGGCTTCAGCAATCGGTGGGACCCGGAGTGCCCGCATTTGAGATACACTCAAGGTTTCAGTCGAACATTCCCTGGTATACGGCAGAGCCAATTTGATGGCATCTTCCAGGTATTCCACCGACATTCCTTTGATTTTCCGATAAACCGGCTGGATAGAGAAAGCTGACGCGATATCCGTCGTGACAAAGTCAGGCGTTGCCATTGTCATGTTGTTGTACTGCTCGTTCCAGGAAACGACTCCGCCAAGCGCAATGACGTCGCCGACTGAAAACTGCCGTGTGCGGAACGGTTGATTGAACCAGAATACCGTACAAAAAGTGTTCCCGTCCGTAAGGCGCAGCATGTAATGCTTGCCATCAATCACTCGGCCACTCACGACCTTACCCTTGATGGCAACATGCTCTCCTTGATGATATTTTCCTTCCGCAAACGAGATAGGATTCCTGAAATCCAAGTATTTGGTCGGATAATACCCGAGCAAGTCTGTCACCGTTTCAATTCCCTTACTAGCAAATTGACTTGCTTTTCGCGGCGTAATACCAATGTCAGTCAACGGCATGTTAGCCATATCGTTTACTCCTCTGTCATTCCGTAAAACAATCTGTTCCGGAAGTTCCAAAATTCGTCATGTGAATGTCAAGGTATTTTTCGTTGTTATAGTGCTGTAACCTATTTTTGAGCAATGAGTTGCGGTTTTCAATGTCGTTCGTATCGATTGCCACATCGACCGCGTCCATATTGCCTACAATTCTGCACTCATTCTTCGAACGAGTCACTGCGGTATACAGAAGATTTCGCTGCTGCAGCTGTTTCCAGCCAGTATCAAACGCCACCACGACTGCTTTGAACTCAGAACCCTGTGATTTATGAACCGTCATCGCATATGCCAACGCAAATTCAGATTGCATCGTCTTTCTGCTGACAATCATCTCAAAGCATTCGCCATCCACATCGCAGGGGTTATCAAATCTTACGGTATAGGCATTGCAAATCATCGCGCCATCCTGGCCCAGGGCTTTCGGTTCAAAGCTCGTGATGAAACCCATATCACCGTTTACAAAGCTGCCTCTATGGTTCTTGCACAGCATCACGCGGTCACCGATTCGGTAATCGAATCCCTGTTCCGGTACGCCTTTCAAGGATTCAATGAATCCGCTGTTTTCATATGTTGCCGGATTAAGCTTATCCCGAATCAAAAGATTCAGGTCTGTTGCAGAAATATACCCACTTCCCTTTTTACGGACCGGTGTAAGCAGGCATATATTCTGAACACCTTTACGAATTCCATCCTCCGCATGTCTATTGTCCAGGTCATTCACTTCGCCATATTTTCGAACGAAATGAAAGTAGTTGAACAGCGCTGTTGTTCTGATTTCCATACCTTTGGTGGCCGGAATCAGCAAGAACGATTCGTCTTGTCTGAAAGTACTCGTCTGCTCACCAGCATTGATGTGTATTGCATTCTCTACAATCGCGCCCATATTTCTATGGCAGGAGGAGAGCTTACATACATTCACTTCTCCACTGTCAATCAAGTCCCGAAGAACGTTACCCGCTCCGATTGCAGGAAGCTGGTCAGGGTCTCCCACAATGACCAGTTTGCAGCCATGGGAAGCAAGTGAGAATACCATATGCGCCGTTTCAAGGTTACACATCGAGAATTCGTCAACCACAATCACACTCGCTTCATTATCAAAGCAGCCAAAATACGCTGACTGAATCGTGGATGCTGCGTGTCCTGTTGCTTCCCGCATTCTTGCCGATGCTCGACCAGTAGGAGCACAGAGCAGAATGTCTTCTTCCTTATAGTAGCTTCCTTTAGCAACCATAAACGCTTCAATGATGGTTTTGATGATAGTCGTCTTACCGCTGCCGGGGCCGCCAGTGATTACCGTCACGTTCTGGCTGTCACTGCCATACACCGTGTATGCTGCTTGCTTTTGAGTGTCGTCCAGCAGAAAGCCATCTTTCATCTGCACGTTCTGGATAGCTCTATCCACATCGGCTTTCGAGACTATGCCGCACGCTGCATTCATGCAGTGGTGCAATGTATGGCAAAGGAACGTGATGTCGCATTCAAGTGCCCAGTATCGGCGCAGATAAACGCAGAAGAGAGGTTTTCCGCTTGCGTTCCCGCTAGACTTTTCTGCCACCAGCAGTCCTTTTCGTCTCGCGCCATTCACAGCATCTCGTATTGACTGTTCAGGAATTCGTGATTCGTTCAGTTCCTTTTCCACGGTCGTTGCCACGCAGGCCATCAACTGATTCAGCCAAACGAAAGAATGGCCTTCCATCTGTGCCTGCACCTCAAGCGAATGCAACACGATAGCTTCCACCCTGCGCTGGTCTTTCCTGTCCATTCCCAGCCCGACCAACGCAATGCGGTCAGATGCAGCAAACCCGATGCCACTGACATCTTGATATAGGCAATACGGATTCTCCTTGATGGCGGCTAATGCCTGCTTGCTGTCCCCGTACTCTTTCAGAACGGCATTGATTTTCTGCATTGAGATGAAGGGAAGTAGAAAAGAAATCAATTCCTGGTCTTTTGCGATATGAATATAGGCATCGTGGATTTTCTTTGCTGCCTTTTCTTTGATTCCGGCCAGTTCCGTCAGCTTTTCCGGGCTTTTCTCGATTATTTTGAGGGAATCGGCACCAAATGCTTTGATGATTTTCTTTGCCGTTACGGGTCCGACCCCCGGTACGTATCCGCTGGTCAGCAATTCATATATCGAATCTGTGCCGCCCGCCTCATAGTCAATCTCGGAGCTTTCGACCTTGACATACTGTGTTCCCCGCCGTGCATCTTGTTCCCAGTGTCCTTGATAGGTAATATAAGCATTCTCAACAGGGTTCGGAATAATGCCTTTGAGGACAATGCTCTTACCGTCTTCTATCCGAGATGCAATAAGAATCGCAAAGCCGCTCTCAGGGTCACAGAATGGAATATCAACGATTTTTGCCTTGAATTTTGTCGCACTTTGTACTGCATATCTGTTATATGTTATTGTCTGATAACTGCCAACCATTTGATACTCCTTAATACAACACGAAATGATAACCCGGATACTTTGATTTGAGTAGTTTCCACTTTAGGCGAAAAGCTTCGGTTTGAATGTACTTGCCGTTCTTTTGGTCGTATCCCTTTACATCCTCTACCACGACCGTGCCATTTTTATCTCGATAATAGAAATCTGCTCGGTAGTCGATTTTCTGAATTCTTTTTCCCTCATACTGAAATGCTTCCTGAATTGTTAACGGGACCTGTCGTTTCAGCTCCGTGATACTTCCGCCCTTTTCAAGTATCTGCAAATCTAACCACCGACAATATTCTTTCGTAGAGTCAAACACATCCACGATATTGCCATGCTCTTTTGCATCCTTGTTCCCTGCCACAAAGCCGTCCTTATACGCATACACCTTATGATTCCCGTATTTCGGATGCGTCACTTTAGGCTCTTTAGGTTTGCTGACCTTGGCACAGTCTTTTCCTCCCTGTACCTGAATACTCAGCGCAGGGTTCTTTGCTAATGTATCATTCAACCATTTCTGTGTCAGCTGCATTTCGTGTGCCTCGGATGATAGTGTAAAAAGAAAACTCTTATACTTCAATTATACCATTCCTGCACTTTGGTCACAACAAATTGTTGTTTTGTTAACTATCATTTCACAATTACAATTTCTTTCAATGTGTAAATCACTTGCGTACCTGTTATTGTATTTCATTTATTTTCTTGTCCCTGTTATTGCGTTCCTGTTGTTGCAATTCAAAATTGCTTTGGATAAACATAACGGAGATTATTTACATCGACTTTTCTTGCTGCTCTCAGGCGAAGTGGGCATTCAGAAAAACTTGCATAAATACATTATCCTTGGCCTTTGTGGTATTCTGAGGTTCTCACTGTTACTTTTTTTCTTTCCAAACCAATCCATTCAGCTCAACTAAACAGAGATTATTTACATTCCACTTTTTCTGTTGAGACTATAACAGAGATTGTTTTCACTCATCTTTATACTTACCCACAGTTTAGCAATTCACAATTTCAGTGCTATCCAGGTCCAGCTTTAACGGAGGTTATTTTCGTATTTAGCTTCTTCTTTTGTTCATAAACCTTTCTATAAGCAAACGGAGGTTCTTTACGTGCAGTTTTTAGCTTGCAGTGTTTTTGTGTCTGAGCAATTAAACCGGAGATTATTTTCGTTCCAATTCACTCAGTAATATAGTTTGAGAATGAAATACCGATATATTACCCCGAGGTTATCTACGTTTTAATTTCGGTTTTACAACAGTCGGGTTATCTGAGATGAGGCAAACCAAGTATTGTAGAGTCCCCATAAAACAGAGGTTATTTTCGTTCAATTTTACTTTCCAGCTCAGTCATTATTCAATTCTCTCCTTCTCTCCCTTACTATCAAGTGAGCTTGACTTTGTGAGTCGTACCAACCGGAGATTGTTTTCTTTCCGTTCTGGATATGATGGCAGCCTTCACTCTTTCACAGGCGTATCGTCAACCTGAGGTTTTTTACGTTCGTTTTCGGGAGTGTCACTTTGAGAGCGGCTTGGCGGAGGTTATTTACATTGATTTTGGGCATTCCTCTACTCTCGACTCGTTTTTTCTAAAACAGAAGTTATTTACGTTAATTTTTCGCTGTATTGTAAAACGAGGTTATTTACGTTCAACTTTCTGAACTTACAAATTACCCAAACGCTTCATGGCATTTCCTGAACGTAGAATTACACAATATTTAACAGGTTGTAATTTATACCGCATAGTTCCCATGCATTTTTAGCTGTTTTCATCAGTATTCATCTGTAAGTGCAAATTCAAAACTGCTACGTTAATTTTCTCTTATATAGCTTCGTCATTCTTGTTTCCACATCAGCATTATTATCGTGTTATCGTGCTTTTATTTCAGCGAAGCTGAACCAAATTTGCAACGTAAATAATCTCCGATTCCTTTGATACATTACCTTTTTTGTGAGTTGCGTCTACTATTTGTATAATATGCTTATCATTGTCCATTTTGGATGTTTTTTTGACCCATAGAATAATGACATTTGCCATAAAACAAACTATTATATTATAAGCAGCCCTGTGTGAGCATGGTACGGTAGCTGTTCTGTTAGGAATTGCTGTAAGCATTTACCAGAGATTCTTTTTATTAGATTTTGAGGTTGAACGAGCAAAGCATCAGTCATTTCAAACGGAGGTTCTTTACGTTCGTTGTTTTTTCATGAGAAATTAGCGTAAGTCAGACCGACCACCACAAATTTGGAAGTTTCACACTTTCTTAAACGGAGATAATTTACGTTACGTTTTTGTCTCTGGCGTGGTTAAAGAACTTTTCCAGAAGCATATAAAGTCTCAAGCGTGATGCACTGCAAAACTGAGGTTATTTACGTTGCATTTTTGGGTAATGATACTTGACCGAGTGCTACGACTAAAACAGAGATTATTTACGTTCGCTTTTGTCAATACTTTCTTCAATGTAAGACCGCAGCTGGAATGCTACTATAGTCTGACCCATCATTTTTGTTCCGAGTCGTACCAGTTCTCCCCTCCCCTGCTAGTCAAAGAACCCGACATTGCATAACGGAGATTATTTACGTTGCATTTTTTCTCCGCCATTTATGCGAAGAAATAGCTTTGAAATAATTCTATTCAGGATAAGCTTGTACTCACAATCAAAAGCAGAGGTTCTTTTCGAGTCAAACAGAGGTTCTTTTCGCAGGTTAACCAAAATAAAGCTCTGTTCCCAAAACAAACAATCTACTCCGAAACACAAAACAAGCTCCCGTGAAGAGCAAAACAAACTCTTTTTACAAGCAAAATAACCTCCGTTTCTTCTATATATAATAAATTATAAGTAATTAAAGAATAAAATATAAATTGCATCTAAAAAGAAATAAGAGAATCGTAATTCTAATCAATAGAACCTTGACATTATGTGACATTTGTTGTAAACTAAATTATAATGTACGTAGTGTAACCATTTTTAGGAAAAGCTTTCTTTGATGGTTTGCTGCATATTAAAAGAAAGGCTGAGCAGCCATCTGGCTTGTCTCAAATCGACGATGAAAAAGAAAGACAGCAACGCAAAAGCTAATGATAATGTTGAGTCAGTTGTTGGTGAAGTTCTCAGTAATGAGGAAGTTCAAGAACAGATGGCATTGGCTCAACTACCCGAGGTTAAAGCGCTCAATAAGTCTATCATCACGAAAAGCAATGACTTGATTCAAAAGACAAAATATTCATTGCCTCGAAATGAGCAAAAGATTTTGCTGATTATGCTATCCAAAATCGACCAGCGTAATGATAGAGATGCATCGAAATATTACACCATTACATTCCAGGAGTTTTCAAAGCTTACAGGCGTAGACATCATGCGCAGCGGTTATAAACCGCATCTACAGCAGATTGTAGAAAACCTGGAAAACCGTACCTTCTGGGTTCCCGACGGGCCGGACCAGTTAAAAACCATTTCTTGGATTAGCAAGGGCTCTCGCGTTAATTTCAAAGACAAAACCATTCAGATGCGCTTTAACCCAGATATCTGGAAAGACATCGCACAGCTGACAAGCAATTATACTTCTTATAGTATTGAGTATTTGCTCACGATGCAAAGCACCTATTCGATGCGCATCTATGAGATTGTGTTGTCCTATGATAACGGAACCAGAGAATACAACTACACGAACGGCGTGATATTCGAACCAGTCACGGAAGCTGTGCTTCGTAAATTCCCAGACAAGCAAAATGAGCTGAAGGGTTACAAATACAAAGTCTTTGACATGGAAGAATTCAAAGGAATGCTTTCCATGCCGTCCAAAGATGAAATACTGCGCAGTAAAAAGAGCAGAAAGACGGAAAGCAGCTCTGAGCCCAAATTCAGTAGAGAAAAAACTGTTTCTGAAAAATATAAGGTCTTTTCTGATTTTGAAAAGAACATTCTTGCACCTGTCAAAGCCGAAATCAATGAAATGACGGACCTCTGGTTCGACTACGAACCAGTTCGCCGCAAAGGTGTCAGAAAGTACGAGTTCCTTTATATATTCATCAAGTACAAGACCAAGGAAGAGATGAAAAAGGTTCGTGCCTTTCATGAAGAGCGGCAGAACCTTGAAACCGAAGTTGGCCGAAAGCGTAAATCCCGCCGCGTAGTGAGTCTTGAAACTCTTGAGCAATACAACCTGCCGCTTTCCGAAGCTGTAATGAGCATGAGCTATAATATGGCGCGAAACGAAGTGAAAGCCAAAGCTCAATACCAGGACTATGAAGAAAAGCTGACGCCGGAAGAACGCAATATTTTTACCGATGTGTTTACCATTGTCGGCAAAATCTTAACCAGCACTCGAAATCCTGAACATAACAAAGAAGCTTTTAACGCTCTGAACCGAATCATTAAGGATAACAACGGGTTAAAGACCTGGACGTTCGGCATTGCCACGAGGTACAAATCCTTGCTGGAAGCAGACGGCGGAACAAAGACCGCCAACTATTACCGCAAAGTCATCTTCAATGATTTGATTGAAAGCTCGGCAACCACAATCGCGTTGGGTGAACGGGCAATCAATGCTCATGAGAATGGCCTGAACAAGCTGATTGATTTTACTACAGTGTTCGATGAGGACACAAACGAATGAAATAGGGCCCACCATTTGGTGGGCTTTTTTTGTTTGCCAAACATCAGAAATGAATTTACACCAACAGGAATTTAAGTTCTGGACCAGAGAGAAACTTTCATTTGCAATGTTATGAGATGCCAACCCAGGTCGTACACTAACAGGTACGCGAGGTCTCATATGTATCAGAGGTTCGGTAGTATAGTGAACCTGTAAAAATCGAAATCACACCAACAGGAACGTGCGTTCCAGACAGGGAATGAATAGTACTCTGTCCACTGCCAAAAGCAGCGGCAACAAGGCTCTAACAATTAAGATTGGATTTATACCAACAGGGATGTGAGTTCTTGACGGCTTGTATAGAATATCAAAAGAAGCAGTCTCAAAAGTTCGCGTTGACATTTAGCTAAAGCATGTTATAATTGAGTTATTGAAATTGTGGGTGTTGACATTTTGTGCGATTTGTATATTCAAGCAGAGCTCGTAATTGAGCCTTACAAGACAAAAATCACGCTGTCAGGTCAAGCACCACGTTAAGACTAAAATTACAATAACAGGTACTCGAGTAACTCAACTCTTGAGTAATGAGGTGCGTAACATGCCAGCGAAAGTCATCACAGTCGCGATTGAAAAGGGCGGAACAGGGAAGACCGTCACCGCTTCGAACCTAGCATATCTGATGGGGGAAGATGGAAAGAAAGTGCTGTGCATTGACACAGACCCCCAAGGCAATTTGACCAGTGCTCTCAGTGATGGGAAAGGTGAAATCACAGAGGGTCTGTATGAAGGACACGCACTCTATGATATGTTCAGCGGCTTCCGATATACGAAAACCCGCGATTTCATTGTCCCGACCGAGTATGGTGATAATGTGGATATGATTCCCGGAAGTGCTCAAACGCCGAAAATCAATCAGAGATTAGCTGACTTGTTTGATGATGCGAATATCCTGGCCAAAAGTGGAGCCATGAAACGCATTGATAAGATGTCGGACTTCCTGTTTTATTTCTTGGAGCAGGTGTTGGACGATTATGACTACATAATTATCGATACGCAGCCGACCCGTGACTCATTGCTGCTTACCAATGCAATTAGTGCAGCCGATTATATTCTGATTCCCATGATGTGTGATGCAAACTCCCGTGGGTCTGCTTTCAGAACGTTCGCACTGTGCAATGAGCTGTGCAATGCACCAGGGAGCCGAATCAAAGGCGTGGGTGTTCTCTTGACAGCGGTGAATAAAAAGGCGAAAGCTGCAAGGCTGATTCGCACACAGTGTCAGGATGTTTTGGGCCCTGCTCTGTTTGAGCATGAAATCCCGAACAGCATCAGTGTCGGTATGTCTGTTACTAATTATCAGCCAGTGTGTTTCTATGCAGCAAAGCAGCCTGTTTCAATTGCATATCAGCAGGTTTATAAAGAATTGATGAAGCGTTTGGCAAAGCTGGAGGTGAAGTAAAATGGCATTGACAAAGAAGAAGGGGCCTGTAACCACACCCAAGTTGCCTAATATTGAAGCTTTGAAGAAAGTAAATAACAATAACGCCGGTGCATTTTATAACGACTTACTCAATGCAAAGCACAAGATAGAATACGAGAGCCGCGACATATCCCTCTTTAATATCCGAACAAACCCTGATAATGAAATATTCCGTGAAATAGATGACGATGAAGATATTCGGATTCTTGCGGATGACATCAAGCGCAACGGCCTGTTGCATAACCTGGTCATGTTCCCATCCACAGAAGAGGGGAGAGAGGTCTATGTTCTTCTTTCCGGTGAAAGAAGATATCGAGCTCTCAAGCTGCTTGTTGAAGAAGGGGATACGTCCTGGCAGATTGTTCGGAACTGCAATGTCATTACGACAGAGCTTTCCGATAACGAAAAGAAGGTATTGCTTTACAGCGCAAACCTGCAGGTGCGTGGTGGCCTAAATGATGAGGCAGTTCGCAGAAAGGCTGTATCAGATTTTATCGAATGTCTCCAGAAAGAACCCTATAATATGAATAGGGTAGACGCTCTGAAAGCAATCAAGAGCGTGAGTTCTGTAAACCCGAAAACCATCGACAGAGATGCACGGCTCGAAGATAAACTGAAGGGGAGCCTGAAAGAGCTTCTCGACGCAAAATTCCTGAGCCGAAGCGAGTGTGAAAGCTATCTGCGATTCGATGATGAGAAGCAGGAAGAGATTGGTCAAAAGTATCAAGAGCTCAATGCAGTGGATTGTCACGGCGATACCGGGGAAGAAGCAGGGAAGAACCACATCGAAGTGATGCGCGATACGCTTCACGATACGTTCCGGGAATACCTGTTCAGTGCCTTGCAGCAGCGTACCAGAGCAGAGCACGAAGAAACCTATAAGAAATCCATCGAGTATTTTGACAGTGAATTACAGGAGCTCAAAAAGAAAGCCGAAGAGTTTGGGATTATCAAAGAGTGCAACACCCCGGAAGAAGTAGCAGATTTTGAGTATGATGCCCAAAAGGATGCTACCAAGGACGTTGCCAAGAAGGAGAGGGAAGCGGCAGATATCAGTGTAAGTGCCGTATTAAAAACCACTCCGACAATCATCAAGAAGTTGCAGCGAGTCTATTCAAACAAGAGCTATGAAAAAGCATTGCGCCATGTTTCACAGGAATCGAGAGATTCCGACATTGCAGCACTCGAAGAAGTGATTGAGATGGCTACAAAGCTGAAAGAAAAAATCAAAGCCGTGGATTGATTAAGGGAAACCTAAATGAATAGTGAAAAAAGTACGATTTCAGTGCGGTTCCGTTCAGACTTTGCGGAAATACTCGAAGTTCGGGCGTGGTACGAAGGAAGTCGCTTGGGAACACTGACAAACCGATTGGTTAGAAGTGAACTTCAAAAGGTCAGCAGAGTAGGGGAGAAGTACATCATCTCTAAAGGTTCTGCTGAATACGACGAGCTGGTAGCTACCGGGGGTCTGGATGAATCGTACTATCTCTTACCAGAGATTGATGAAATCATATCCTTCATGCCGACCAACGAAGGTAGACGAGGAACAAAGTTAACGAAAAACAAACAGGTCTCGTTGTACTTGACCGAGGATGAAGTAAGCCAGCTGAATAGAGTTGTTTATGCACAGGATGTATTCGGAACCTATGACAGCGAAAAGATTCTATCGTATCGTTACGCAATCCATGGGCTGCTCCTAAATACTGAACTTCTGAAAAAGCAGATTCACAAGGATTTCTAAACATGCAGCGGATGCACTACCAAGAAAACGCTTGGAATGAGCATTCGCTGTTTGCTTTTTTTGTAAGAAATGAATTTACACTAACAGGTATGCGAGTTCTGGATGAATAGTATGGCTTGCGGCAAGTTGCATCGCAGGATGCCTGTAAAGATTCCAAAAGCTAAAAGTCTTCCCTATATTTCGCTAAACGGAGATTTAGCGAAACTAGAAATCAAACAAAATACAGTCCCCTTTTCGTTGATTTTCAAAGCTAAACCATAAAAGCGCAAAACAAAAAGCCCCAACCAGAAAGGTCGGGGCTTTATTGTTATTTAGGCGAAGCTGTAGTTTGCAACAACTCCCACGAGCTCTTCACGAGTCTGCGGGTCAGATGTTGCACCGCTCACAACGGTCCATTCGGCAGCTTTAGCATAATCGCCAATCAGCATACCTACCTGAACCCAGTTTGCGAGAGAGCGCATCGAGTTTACATTGCCATCTGTAGCGCCACAAGTTTGGCACTTCTTGGCAATTTGGTGAACGCAATCTACCATCGTCTGCAGCGGGACATCATTTCCACAGCCGGTCATACCCTTGATACGTTTGATGATAACCGCATCATCCGGGCATTTCATGTCAACGATGAGATGGTGGCGGTCGATGAACGACTGGTTCAGCGGACGGCAGCCTTCCAGGTCAACATTCAACGTGGAGATGATGATGCAGTCAGGATGACGATGCAGCATCTCACCTGTCGGCAATACAACGCAGCCAGTTTCATCCAGCAGGCCATTCAAACCGGGCATGACGGACGGACGCGTAATCAGAGAAGGCTCCTGCAGCTCACATACCCAACCATTGCGGATGGCGCGAACCAAAGGACTCTCAACATAACGGAAGCCCTGGCCGCAAGCCTCGGAACAAAGCTTCATCTGCTTGCGGAACAGCTCGGTCATGCACTCTGTTTCGGTAGCGTCTGCTTTGGCAACACCAGTGATAGCTTCATACGCGGTCACGGGGTCCATACTGATATCAGTCGCGGTCGGCAGGTCTTTGAATAGCTCCTCATTGATGCTATCGTCAGAATCAGAAGCATTGACAGGCATCATATCGCCTATCAAGTTGTACATTTCAGTACCGGCATTGCAGGTAATGAAAGTGTAAGGCAGGCCAAGACCGGCTGCAATCGCACGAGCACCAGCAGTCTTGCCGACAGACGGGTCGCCACGCAGCATGATATTAGTCATGGGGCGCTTGGTGTCACGAGTGTTAGCAATCAAATAGCAAGTCGTTTTTACCTCTTCAGGGAGAATGTATCCGTCATCCAGCTGAGGAATCAGGCTCTTCTCTTCATCAGAGAGAATACGGTTGTTGTCCGCAAAATAGCCAACGAAGTCCTTCACGGACTTAAACTTGAACTTGCTGGTTCCGGAGCCTTTTTGGTCACTCAAAAACTGAAAAGTGCCCCAAACCAAATCGGGGGAAAATTTCTTGCTCTTGGCAAGGCTCTGAGTAACACTCTTCAAATTACCGTTGTTAGGATATTTTGCCTTGAGGTCCGTGTCTTGCTCTAACATTGCGTCACACGCAGTACCAGCCAAAGCACAAGCGTACTTGACTTTTTGGGTAGTGTCGGTTTCTGCAACATACTTCTGAAAGATGTCCTCAAAACCGTCAACACGATTTTGAAAATCGCCCCACAGAAGCAGAAAGAAAGGTGCAAGGCCAGTCTTAGATGCGTCTAAAGGATTTCCATTCAAGCCATTAGAAGCATACATCTGCCCAGTGCCTCTATCGTAAGCCAGGCAAAGCGTATTTCCCAAATGGTCAATTTCACATTCCTTGTAGATATTGTTGTCTACCCACTCAGCCATTGTTCGACCATCTTTATTACAGGAATACGCGCCTACCTTGCGCCCATTCTCAATCATCTCAGCGCGGCACAATGCCTTCGCGAAATCTGCTGTTATTTTGCCGGGCACACAGTGCCCATTGGTCTGGTATACCCTGGCCTGCTTTACACTGGCAGCGGTGGGGTCATCAATGAACTTTACGCCGATGCCTAGCTGAACATCATGAAAAATGTCAGGCAGCGCAGGGTCAAGCAAGTCATTGGTCTTGCCGGTCCACCACATATTTTGCATATTCATAGTTTTTTACCTCCGATTAAATTAAAATAGTCGAGACCAGCAAGAATGCCAGTCTCGACTTAAATTAGTGTGTAATCGCCCGTATAGCCTGTTAGCACAGCTCACGGGGCTTAGAATAGATTAGAAGGGCAAATCGTCCTCTTCCTCAACGGCATCAAATTCATCAGCCCCATACTCACCGTAAGTCGGTGCAGAAGGAGCAGGAGCCGAAGCAGGAGTTGCTGCAGGAGCAGGATTGCTGTTCTGAGCAGTGTCTTTGCCACGACTTGCAAAAGCTGCTTTGTCAGCCCATACGGTGTAGGACGTACGATTTTCACCGTCCTTATTCTTGTAAGAATAGCTGGACAAAGTACCAGCAACCATGATGGGGTCGCCCTTATGGAATTTGCTTGCGATAAACTCCGCAAGTTTTCCGGAGGCAGCGACAGCCACAAAGGAAGGAACATCAACCCACTGCCCATCCTTCTGGTAAGAGCGGTTGCTGGCAACCGTAAAGTTTGCAATGTTATTTCCGTTCTGAGTAGAACGGGTCGTAACATATGCGGTCAGGTTACCCATCAGCATGCCATCGGCAAAGTTGCCATTGACATCATGCTGAATCGTTGCCGCACTCAGATAAGAGTAGTATTTCTTCTGCCCATCCTTGTCATAGGAACCAGATTCGAAGCGGCCAGTGACCAGAACAGGAGCGCCTTTGATAAGTTTAGCGCGCAGATTGTCACTGATAAACTTTTTAGGAGCACGAACAGGTAAAAAAGAGCTTTCCTTATTCTGCCCACGGTCTACTGCGACACGGAATCCAACGTATGTGTTGTTGCCAATAGTGAATTCTTCTGCGTCAGCAGTAAGACGGCCAATGATAGTAAAAACATTAACGTTAGTCATGATAATTGTCTCCTTTCAAAAAGACAGTTAATAAATAAAAAAGGCAGGCTTCCCAAACAAATGAGAAGTCTGCCTTACGACAAGATTGTGAATTGTACGAGCACAAATAGTGCCTAGTAGATGGTATCTATCGTACAATATTCATTGTATTGAGTTCGCATATATCGTCAAGCATTTTTGAAGCAAAATCAAGCAATCGTTGCGTGAGAAGTGAGCCAGTCACCTACTTTGTTGTACAGAACCGTCTGGTTCACATATTCTTCGCCATAGTATTTCTGAGCCTGCTGAACACTCAAGGAATCATCACCGAAATAATCGCTCACGTCGGCATCAGTGACCTTAATTTTCTCCGCTTCTGCCACAGCCTGGAAAACCAGATATGCCTTTACGCTTTCTTCAATGCGGTCATTGTAGCTATCAAGCAAGGCATCCTCAGTATCATAATCGGTGGTTTCCAGGTATTCGTCCATAGTTTTGCCCATGTTTTCAGCGCTTGTTTCGATTTCCTTGCGGTAAGTATCACGCTGGTCATCAATGAGGTTCTGCGGGATTTCAGAGACAACGGAGTTGTCCATCATATAGTTATAGATGGCAAGGCCCAGAGCATCTTTGGTCAAAAGCTCATTGTAATACTGTTTGAAAGTATCCACGGAATTGACCAGAGTGCCGTCCTCGGTGTAATACTTGTTATCGCCGAAGCAGTTCACGATAGAGTCATCCGTCAAGGTCAGCTCAGAGACATCCTTGAGTTCGATGCGGAATTGAACATCCTGACCAGCCAGGCTCAGAGTGTTGCCCTCGGAATCCGTGGTGTCGGGGTAACTGTCGGGGAAAGTCACAGTGATATCGAACTTTTCACCAGCAAAATGCCCTTCAATCTGGCTTTCAAAACCATCCACGTAAGACCCCTGGCCCAGCACGATTTCAGCGTCCTTTGCAGAACCATTCGGGAATTCATCACCATTGTAGGAGCCGGTATAATCCACAGTTACGCAATCGCCTTCCTGCGCTGCACGGTCCACGGTGGTATGTTCACCGTAAGTCTGCTTAATCTGCAGCAAAGCGGAATCCAGAGCGCCGTCTTCCATGTGCAGGTCTTCAGTCTTAAAGGTCATATGGTCATAGTCATCCGGAAGAGTAACAATATTCTTGGCCTTGACACCAGCATAGTGACCGTCCTTTTTTAGACCCGCACTGTAATCAATGTCCAGCGCAGTCTCGACGGTTGCAGATTCTTCAGTGGCAGTAGAAGAACTGTCACTGCCGGACACAGCAGTCGATGCACAGCCAGACATGATGATGGATGCGGCCAGAGCAGTTGCAAGGATAAAGGAAGTTTTACGGTTTTTCATGTGTTATCTCCTATTGTTTAGAATGTTATTATTTATTGAATTTGCAGGATGCTATTCAGCAAATCTTCATTGTTCGTGACGGCCAGGAAATTGCGGTCAGTGCCTTCCACGAGATAGGTCTTGCTGCTGTCAGAGTCAGCATAATCAGAGCGAGCAACTGTAAAACCAGAAAGTGTCTGCTTGGTATCCGTGAACTGAATATCATCAGCGTTGTAGGATGCAGGTGCAAACACGACCTCAGAATCGCCATCTTTGACCAGAACGCGCTCATTCGTCAGACTCAAAGTGCGTCCATCAAAATCGGCAGGCACATTATCAAGCAGCAAGGAAGCACCATCATTGGCAGGTGCGGCACTGCTCAGCAAAGCGGTTACTTCTTCATTTGATGCATCGTTGATGCTCTCATCGCCGGTAGCACCGTATGTAGCAATCACAACAAGTACTTTACCGTTCCCGATACCTTCAATGCCGGTAATCATATGAGTGGCACCGTCTTCGTGTTCGGTCATTGTACTATTGCCCAGATAAGAGCTGTCGCTCACCATACGGACAAGATAGGTTACTCCATTGCGCTCATACTGCAAGGCCGCGCCATCGTACTTGATGCTGTCTGCACTGTCTACAGCGACCGCTACCTTGGATTCGCCATCAGTAATCAGGAAAGTCGAGGAACTCAGCGTCCAGGTGTTTCCATCCGAAGTCATAGATACTACAGGAGTCAAGGCTTCCTGATTTTCAAAATTAGTGTCGGTCGTCGCAACATCAGCCGAGATGTTCAGAGTACTTCCAGTAGACGGATAAACGATAGAATCACTCTTACGGCTTTCAGCAATCGTCATGCCCATAACGACCACGGATGCGGCAAGAACCACACAGCTGACACCCAGAATGACATTGCCGCCTTTGTGGGACTTAACAGCTGCTTGAGGTTTAGCAGCTTTTTCCTCCGCAGCTTTCGGTTCAGACTTTTTCTTTTTCTGTTTCTCTTCCGGTTCTTCTTCATCCGCATACGGGTTCTTGAATCCACCAAATGAAGGAGAGACAAAAGAGTCGCTGTCATCATCCTGCTGATTGCTTTCGGGTTTAGCGACAGGCTTTTCCTCAGTGGCGGCAGGAGCCGCTTCCATAACGGGTTTCGTTTCAAACTCATCGGAAGGCTTGCTCTGCTGAGAAGAGCCTTTCGGACGGAATTTATGTTCCGGTGTGGGGATAGGCGTTACGTTCTGAACGTTCCCTTTATTCACGGTGTCTGCCTTGTCCTTCTCGGCTTCCGACACGGGAGCGGGAATGGGCTTATCGTCCTGGACCTTTTCAACTTTCACGAACTGAGAAAGGTCGAGTTTGGTTTCAGCGGGAGTATCCTCTTCTTTCTTCTTGTTCAGGTCCTCCGCAAAAACCGTGGTCCAGGGCTGATTCGTCCGAGTCACATAGGGCGGTTTCTTCAATTCGCCAGACTTGTTCTGGCTGTTCTTTTCGTTGCTCATTGCTTTTCCTCCTCAAGCCCGGTTGAAGCAGACAATGCGAACATTGTAGGCATCGCTCAGGCAGGTATATACGATAAGGTCCGCAGTACCCCAAACGACCGTTCCGTCATTTTTCTGCAAAGCATCAAAACCAGTCACATCGTTGTGTCCGTCAAAGGCATCCACACAGACGTAGTTGATTTGTTCGCCAGACGGAGTGATGACATATGCGGTCGAGCCGATTGTCACGGATGTCAGGCCAGGTATTTCGTTATCCGCGACGATATTGCTGCCGCCATCCTGCGGTGCTTTTGGGAAAACACATGCGCTGTCTTCACGGTTGCAGGTTTCCTGGTCCGTGTTGTTATAAAGCGCAACGTCTACCCCGGCCGCAGGGATATGCAATCGGCCGCAGAAGTTCGGGTAATCGTTATCGTCGTTATAGTTCGGACCTGCCGGTGTCGCTTCTGCCTGCTGCTCGGCCTTCGCTTCTTCTTCCTTTTCTTTTTCGGAATTCTTTTCTTCCTGGATGTTCTTCAGCTTGTTATCGATTTTCTGAATAGAAGCCTGAACATCAAGAGTCTGACTGGCGGGTGTTAATTCCGTGTTCCTAACCTCAGTAGAAAGAAGTTCAAGGCGGCTGGCATCCACATCAAGTGTCGGCTCCAGCAGCGCAGATGACTGAGCCGAAAGAATTGCCTGTGTTGCGAAATCTGCTGCCTGCTTATTTTGCTCAGCATTTCGTTTGACATCCATCAGAGAAAAGATAGATGCGAGCAAAGCAGCAATACCAAGCAGCAGCGCAACGATTTGTTTGAGAGTCTTCATTATTTTGCTTGCCTCTGACTTGCAACCATTTTACGGATAATACGATTGAGCTGGAAAATGGGAGACCGGCTCAACATTTTCCATTATTCGCGATTCGCACATTTCCGCAAGTTTCGGAGCGTTTGGGCGAATTTTGTACTCAATGAAGTTCTTCAAAGCTGATTTGACCATTGCTCTGCTGGGCCTTTTTGGAAGAGCCTCTGCCACGCTTTCGGAAGCTCTGGTCAAACGGCTGAGCCTTTTTGGGTTCGTCAGAATTCTGCTGCTTTTCATTTGCCGGTTTCTTTTGCGATTTTGCAGGAGCCTCTTTGGATGGCTGCTTCTGTTTAGGTGCCTTTGCCGAATCCTCCTTGGGACTTAATTTTGAAGTGCTCGTCCGCTTATCCGTGATGGGTTTCTTAGGCTTCTTCACTTCTTTTGAAGGTTCGACCTTGCGAGTAATGTTAAAGCCTGCGAGAGCCGCTTCCCTGTCTGCTTTTGGGCGCTGAGCTGGTGCTACCGGTTCAGCTTTTGGTTCAGCTTTTGGTGTCTGAGGAACATCAGGCTTTTGGGGTCGGGGCTGAGTCGGATGGCTCTCAACGGGTTTTGCGGATTCGTGAGGTTCAACTTTAGGCTCGGTCGCTGCTGCTTTGAGAGTGCCGAACGCGTTCGTCTTCTTTGCGGGCATTTCAGGGGCGTTGTCCTGCATAGATGGTTCTTGTTCTAATGTGGGGGCGTCAACGATATCAGGTTCAGGAGGAGCAGGGATATCGAAGTCCATCATATCCATATCCGGTTTCTCTTCATGCTCATCCACATCATCGGGAGGATTGAATACGTTAGCATCATCGTCCGCGAACGGGTCCTTTTCATCATCCATGTCAATGCCGCTGGGGTCAAATGACAGACCAGCGTGGGAATCAGAATTTTCGGCGAAGGGGTCCTGCGTATCGTCATCATCCACAGGCAAGTCAAAGACCGACTCTTTTTCGGGCTTCGGTTCAGGCTCCGGCTCTGGCTCAAAGATGTCCGCAGAATCAAAAGGCTCAGCGGTATCTGCATTTTGGGGAGTCGATGCTGCTTTAGGGGCGGGAGGAACGATAGGCTCAGATTCATCTGCCAGAACGTCAAGGATTTCGGAAGGCTCCGGATTGATTTCGGTGTGGATATTTACATTGACATTTACAGGCTCTTTGTCGTCGATTAGAGTGGCTGTCTCGACCGTTCCAGGACTCTTGGACGGTTCTTTTCGAGATGTTTCAGCATGTGCTTCTTGATGCTGCTCATAGTCTCTATCCGACTTGCCTTTGTCCTGATATTTTTCAGAAATCCCTTCAAGGATAATAGACGCCTGAGATGCGACAACATCAGAATCCGAGTTCTTCCCTTTTACCTGTTTTGGACGCTTAATGAATTCACAGGAATCAAACCAAAGCTCGTCATCTAATAGCGGAATGTTCAGATAAATCAGCAAAGAGGCAGATACTATCGTGATTACCGATACCCACCACGTCAATGGATACAGGATAAGAGAAAAGCCATAGAGCACGAAAGCAATATTGCGAGCTGTGCGGCAATTTGTTTTGAGCGTTTCTTCTTTCGCGCCGTCAAATTCCGGGTATGAATCGTTCTTGCCGGGTTCATGATAAATAATGTAGCAGTGCTTGCCGTTGACTTTGTATTGAAGCAGAGTTACGACCATGGGCTCGTTTCCGCACGCTATTAAGGCTTCCTTGAATTTCTTTACCTCGTGGCGATTCAGCCGCAAAGCAACATAATCCTTGCAACCAGGAACTTCTAATTTAAGAGCCGTGTTGCCGGTATCCGTCACAACGATTTCAAGTGCCGTTGCTTCCAACAATTTACTGCGTCTTTTATAGGTTTTACCCATAACCACGATTTCCGTCAGAGTTCTTGTATCCTTGGTTACCCTGCATGAGAACAGGCAGCATACGAAGCATAAAAGAACAATCATCGGAAAGTTCATTCCGTATCACTGTCCTTCTTGTGGTTTCTGTTATCTAACACAATCAGCCTGGGTTTATTGGCAACGTTCTGGAAGTTCACTTTCTTCACGCTTGCGCCAACTTCTTGCGTTGCGGTCTGCTCTTGAACCGGTTCCTGTGCCTTTTTTGCGGTCGAGGAAGCCGGAAAGCACTGCTCGATACTGACGAGCGTTTCGTTGTTCATTCCCTTATCGTCTTCAAGGCAAAACAGCATGTTGTAGGTTCCACCAATATGGTAGTCACGGTCCTTTTGCTTTACGGTGAGGAAGATGTCGTGGGAAGCTGTGTCGCGAAGCGGATTCCCCTCTTCATCTACCGGGACAAACCTCCAAGTCTCTTTAATGCCGGTCATGTCACGCTGCTGGTCAGCCGAGACGGCCAAAGCCTTTACCGTGACATATTTCCCGTCTTTCGCCCTCTGTACAACTCCAAGATATTCCACGACAAAATACCCGGCCACGAAAAGTCCAGCAGCAATGAGCACAATCCTTCGTGTATACAGAGCAAAGATAAGGCCAAGAGCTGCACTGCCAGCAGCACAGAGAGCGTATTTGATTTTTTGCGAGTTAATCATTCTGTTCATTTTCTATTTAAGCGAGAAAGCCCAACCGACGCAAAATCGGCTGGGCTTTTTACTGCTGCATTCTTTACTTGTTGGCAAGAAGCGGCATCAGCCCCGCTTATCCTCCTTTTTGAAGTTGATTTGTGTAAGCTGATACCGATTCACTGAGCATTCTGAGTCAGAGGATAGCCGCCGGAATCCAGAAGTGCAGTCAGAGTGCCATCGGTGAGATTTGCGGTAGACAGAGGAACATTATATTCTCTACCATCTGCGGTCTTAACGCTGGCGTAGAATTCAATGGTGACATCGCCGCTCATGTCGATATCGCCGAGAGCCTTCGTTGCAGTGTCGGTATTACCCGATGCAGGCTGATTAACAGTGGGCTGAGGCGTAACGACATCATCACTATTGGAATTTTCAGATACGGGAGGTACGCCAACCTGATGTCCAGTCACAGCGGTCAAAACCCCATTCATGCCATCATAGATGGATGGAACAAAAGCATAACCAGCCACGCCGCCAACGATGACGATTGCCAGAATCGCTGCAATGACCTTATTGTTCTTCTTCCGCGTAGGCTGAGCCGGTTTCGCAGGAGCCTGAACCGGGGCCTGTGCCGCGTGATGAACGCTGCTTGCAGGCTTCTCTTTCTTACCCTTGCCAAGCCCAAACTTCTTCTTAGGAAGCTCTGCCGCCGTTTCCTGCCGCATCAGCTCCTGAGCAATCATCGTCTGGCGAGTAGCCGTCATCTGGTCCGGAAGGTTATCGGGGTCAGGAATATAGGGAACAGATGTGGTTGGTTGGGAAGACTGCTGAACGGTGTCCGCTACAGGTGCTTGATACCCGGCCGACTGTGCATTCTGTACGTTCTGAGCAGGCACACCATACTGCATTGTGGTCTGCGGAGCCTGAACAGTGGGCTGAACTGCAGGCTGAATGACGGGCTGAGACTGAACGCGGGTAATATGGGGCTGAGACGCGGCAGGCTGCTGTACAGGGGCCTGAGCCGGAGCTTCTGCCGCGCGTTTCTTTGCGAGCAGTGCATCAACTACTTCCTGCTTGACCTTTCGAATCGTACCGTCCGGCATAACGCAGGTGCGGTCTGCGTAGACATTGGCCGGAACTTTCTGGCCGTTAATGGTAACATGGACAACGCCAATAGGCTCGCCCAGAATCGGATTCGATTCCATGGAAAAAATCTCCTTTCAATAGTTGTGGGGTTATGTATTAACGCGAAACATTTGAGCAATCGTGTCAGCAAACCAGTGCAGCAAAACATTTGCAATATCTGCAACATATGGAATCAAAAAGCCACGTTTAAGAGTCCCA
>ULVV01024059.1_pt1 | contig 27307 bp, 18 predicted proteins | sample 1959761 | NCBI WGS metagenome assembly ULVV01 (sample SAMEA4835795, study PRJEB28245) | human gut metagenome | biome: gut microbiome; material: fecal sample | place: Denmark | collected 2008
ACTGCCGCCGCCTGATGGACGGCAAAGTAGATGCCCGCACCTTAGCTGCTGAAATTCTGGCACGCCGCAGGGCGCAGCGAGGGTAAAATGCTATGGCAAACTATGCAGTGGATTCTTTGCAGGATGGGTGCTATCCGGGCACCGTGGTGTTAATAAATATACTTGGCATTCAAAATCAGTCCGACTTGGATGCCGTGGAAGGTACGATCGTTCCAGCTAAGGCTGCTTTATGGGAAGAAAAACCTTTAGCAGAAAGTTTCGATTTTGCACATTACTGTGCGATTCATCGCTTTTTGTTTGAAGATTTATACGAATGGGCGGGCAAGCCGCGAACGGTGGATATTTCGAAGAAAGGCACACAGTTTTGCCCCGCTGCGCAAATTGAAAGCACAGCGAAAGCCATCTTTGCCAGATTAAAAAAGCAGAATTTTCTTGTAGGCTTAGACAGAGCGCACTTCATTTCTGCCATAGTAGACTTTTACGAGCGAACGAATGAGCTTCACCTATTCCGAGAGGGCAACGGCAGAACCCAGCGTGTTTTTCTTTCGCAGCTTGCCCGCCATGCGGGATATGTCATTGATTTTGCCCGTGTTGACCCGGATGATTTAATGATTGCCACAATTCAGGCTGCAGGCGGCGTGGATGATTTTTTGAAGGTTCTGTTTGATGAGATGGTTGTCTAACAAATCCGAATTTGTGCAACAGGCTGCTGCACAAATTTCAGGGATATAAAACTGTGCTAAAATAACGCTGCTGTAAGTGATTTTTACTTAGACATTGCAAAATTCATAAAATATTAACCCTTATGTACTTGCATCGGAATGAGATTTGCTTTATATTGAATATGCTATATGTGTAGGCATATAGGAAAAGAATTGTTGTCAACTGTTCGACTATGAGATTTGAAAGAATTTCATCGAGAATCTTTGACCCTGACCACAGCCGCGCGGCTGCGACCAGTGCGAAGAACAAGAACATCTTGATAGCACCTCTTTCTTCATCAATTATACCATAACTGATGATTGAGTGCATTTGGATAGCCTGTGTTTCAGGTTCACAAGCATTGAGTATTCAGTGAGCAAAACCAAATACAGAGTTTTCACGTATACCCGCCAACTTAGGAATGCTATCCTCTGTGTTGGTGGGTATTTCGCCTTTATGGGAGGAGAATACAATGTCGCCATCCGAATGGGTTCACAGCGATTTTGCTATTAGAAAAAGTAAACGCTCATATGCGCATTTCGATTTTCGAACTGATTTAAGCAAATGCAGCGATTATATTACTTCCCCAGAGAAAGTAGCCACTCACGCCTTTTATCCCTTTATTCACTATACAATTGAATTTGAGAAATATTCAAAAGATAAAGGCAAGAAAATAAAGAAGCGAGAGATATGTTATGCATCACATATAGACCGATGCATCTATCAATATTATAATCATCTACTTGATGAAATGTACATCAAAAGGGTTCATGAGATTGATATTTCTGATTCAGTTGTAGCTTACAGATCTGATTTGAAAAAGAATAACATCCATTTTTCTCACGACGCTTTTTCTTTCATCAAAAAAATGCGCCGTGCTATATCATGATTGGCGATTTCACAAACTTCTTCGATAATTTGGATCACCTCTATCTCAAGCAACAACTTTGTCAATTACTTGGGGTATGCCAACTGCCTGATGACTATTATGCAGTCTATAAGAGTGTTACAAAATATTGCAAATGGGATTTAAATGATTTACTGACTTTAAATCACCTCAAGTCACACGAAGAACTAAACAAGAAAGATCGAGTACTATCCCCCTATGATTTTCGCAAATACAAGCATGCATTTTTGCAAAAGAACCCTAATGCTTATGGGATTCCACAGGGCTCGCCGATAAGTGCATTATTGGCCAATGTCTATATGCTTGACTGTGATAAAGCTATTGTTGATTATGTGTCCGCTTTAAATGGATTCTATATGCGTTATAGCGATGACTTTTGTATCATCATTCCGTGTGAAGAAAAGCAAATTGCAACGGATGCTTTTAGCCACATAAAGAGTATTTTGCATGGTGTCAAGCATTTGACATTACAGCCAGATAAAACGCAATACTTCTATTACAGTGGAACTTCCGTAGAAAATGTAGCAACAGTATTTGATTCTAACTCAAATGGTCAAAATCGATACATTAACTTTCTTGGCTTTACCTTTGATGGTACACACATTCATATCAGGGGCAAGACTATTTCAAAGTACTACTATCGCATGGGAAAGAAAGCCCGATCAATTGTCCTTCAGCGAAAAGCTGGGCATAATCCTTCCTTGCGCAACTTATATATGTTATACTCACGAAAAGGAGCAACGTCAGGTAGAGGAAATTTTTTAACCTATGTAAATCGCGCGCAATGTGAATTTGGAGTGAACGAACCTATCGACCAACCAGTAAAAAACCACATGGTAAAAATCCGCAAGCGATTAAATTCCTAATATTTTCAATTTCTACATTTTCCGTACTTGCTTTTTGACCACCATTTGACCACTACTGTGCAATCACATATCAAAATGCCGAAAAAGCCTGTTGTGACAACCAACAATGGGCTTTTTCTTGTTTTGGCGGTAAATGTGCAGAACCAACAAAATTTACGTTTCCGCGTCTGTTTACGCCGCCTTGTCGTAGTTCTCCGACGCCAGGTGCCGGGGGTTCGAATCCCTTCGGTCGCACCAAGAGCAGCACCTTATGGGGTGCTGCCCTTTTTGTTTTGCACAGATTTTATGGGGCAGTAAAAGAAGGGATTCGAACAGCCCGTGCCCCGCGCTTTGCGTCCCGCGGGGCAGAAACGCCCCAGTGGGGCGTTTCTAGGGCGCGGCTCGGCGAATCCCTTCGGGCACACTCAAAAACTTCATTGCAATGTGCTTTTGCAATGAGGTTTTTTTCTTTAATGTTATTCTGGTTTTAGAATCATTTTAGCCGCATATCATCTGCCACATCCGTGTACTGACCTTTTGCCAGCCGTTCGTTTCTCAGCCGATTTATGGTGATTCGCATAAGGCTAATTTCTTCTATGGAGAACGTTGCTCCTTTATCGGCTGGGAGAGAATCGATTTTCAGTATCAGACTTCCCACTTCTTTACAGTCTGTACCGATGGCACGTCTGCTTTTGCATCATACATCCCAGTGCATCCTACACAGCAGAAGAAACGTTATTATTCCCGGGAACCTATTGAAGCAACAACTGCTATGCAGGCCTAAAATTCCCGCATAGCAGTTATTTTTTATTCTATATGTTTTCTAAGGTGTATTTGAAAACAAAGAAAATGACGGATATTTCGCAAACACAAGCAGAATTTAAGGCAAAGAGCCGCAGGAATCCTTTGTGGATTCCAAGGCTTTTAACGCAAAATTCCGCTGCGTTTGTAGAAATAGACGATATTTTTGACTTTTCAGATACCCCCTAATTTATTGAATTTCAAACTTATCCTTTACCAAATCTGCCCTCAACGCAATCATATCCGCACCATGTTTCCAGCAGATGCTCAGCACCGGTGCACTCCACGTAGTCGTGATCTCAGCATCCGAGTGGAATGCCGGGTGCGTTTTGCGCAGACGCAGTAGATCCAGCTGGCGCTGGACTACATCACGCTGCAATGCTGTGTTGATCTGTTCCGCATTCAGGTTGGTTCGGTTAATCTCCTTGTGGCCGCCCGCACCGGCATGGCGCACGGCCTCCACATCGTTCTTTCCAGCAAACAGATCAAGATACCACACCTGTGGTTTGCCGGGCATGAAGAGTTGAATCGCACGGGCCAGCAGCATCTTGTCATCATCAGCACCTAGGGCGCTGTAATAAGTAGCGTTGACCTGGTAATAAATATTTTTCTGCCCGTGCAGATCTTTCACCATACCGCCGCGCGCTACAATAGTTCCGATCAGGCTCTGAATACGCTCCTCCGGCAGCAGTCCTTTCAAATCCAGCAGCGGAATGCCATCATGGCAGCCCAGCATATTTACGGTGTGGATCTGATGATCGCGCAATTCATCAGCCCAAGCGGCCAGGTAACTGCCATCCTTATTTTCAATGGCATCCAACACCAGCCCCGGCAGGAAGAAATCATAGGTCATGTAGCCTTTATCTGCCACTGTCTGGTAAATTTTTTCGCTGTAAGATGCATGAATTTCCGGCAGCAGCTGCAAACCATATTCATCCGCCAGTACCTTTACTTTGTCCAGCAGCTCCCAAGTAGCCGGGTCGTTCAAAAAGTTTTTCTCTCCCGGTTCCTTGGGGGCATAGGCAAAGGCATCCAGCCGCACAATGGATGCTCCATATCCAGCCAATGTCTGCAGGGTATTGCGGTAGAACTCCCACACTATGGGGCTTTTTATGTTCAAGTCCATCTGCCCCAGGTATTCACGGTGTTCCTCCAGCCAATTGATCACAACAGATTTGCAGGCTGCATATTTACCAAAGTTGATTTCATCCGGCTTTTGGCCCGCATTCAATGCTGCAGTCAGCATTGAATGCAACCGTACAGCAGCTGAATACTGTAAGCCGGAAATCTGCATCAGTTGCTGCACCGTGGGGCGCAGATAATCCACCTGCTGGTAGAATGTATTCCAATACGGCTCCTCGGTGCCGTCCGGCATGCGTGCCATCAGGATGGGTAGACCCGGCTTGCGGAAGAGCATTTTTTCCAGGTATTTTGCTTCCGGTTGGATATATCCTTGCTCCGTCATGGAGCCACACCCTTGCCAGAAATCATTCCAGTCAATAAAAAAGTCTCGGTATGCAGAGCTTTTTCCGTTTTTTAACAGGTCCTGGAACTGTGGCGAAAGCACCGAAGCATGGTTCAGGATAAAATCCAGTTTAAGCTTTAACCCCAGCGCCTTTAGCCCCTCCATATCCTGCGGACCAGCAAGTTCCCGGTTCAGGGTATAGTCAATAACTGAAAAACCACGGTCCAGATCGGTGTTGAACACGCTGGGCAAGATGTAGAACGAACCGAACACATTCTCAAATTCCGGCCGGGCCAGCAGTTGCACAATGTCATGCAGGGTGCCGCCCATACTGTCCGGGTAGGCATTCAGCATGGGGGAAATATCAAGTTTCATTTCCGGATTCCTCCAATCTGTTCAGCTCACAGCCAGCTTGCAGTATTCCGACCAGCTCAACACTTTACCCTCGCGTGAAAGGATAATTTTTGCCTTGTGCGCCTGAGATTCCAGCAGCCGCTGCTCAATTTGCAGCACCATAGTAACAAACGGGCTGTCAGCTGCACCATCCCTCGCACGGCTGACCCGGTAGGTCATAGTTTCTTGCGGGGTGCTGTACAAAAACACCGGCAAGTCCACTCCGCAGTAAAAATCACTGTTGCCATGGGTCCATTCCACAATCAAGACTTTCACCTGGCTGAAATCCACTTTATCATACCACAGAGCGGCATCATCGCGCCCCATGCGCTTGAGCCAGATGGCATCTATACCATTTTTAAACCGAGCCAGGGTCTGCCCCAGTTCGTCAAAGTCCTGCTCGCTGGGGGTCCCCAAATATCCAGCCAGTGCTTTGCGCCCCTCGGCCTGGTACACAGCCAGCCAAGGTACATCAGCGCACAAAGTGGGATCTGCATCCCGCTGTTCGATTTGCCAGGTGTGCAGTTGCTGCCACACATCCGGGTTCAGCAGTGCCCCACTTGTCAGGCCGTGCATGCCTCCCTGACGGAAAATCCGCAGCCGCTCGGCATCGTTCAGCGCCGGATAGCGGCGGGGATAGTTATCTCCACTGAGTACATAACTGCCGATACCGATCTGCTTAAAATAATAGCCCAGCAATGCCGCCGCACCTGTTTTACCGGAACCAGACCCACCGCACACGGTAATCACTGCACGGCCATAGGGGTTGCGAGCACAGATCTCTGCCAGCTGCGGCAGCAGCAGCGGGAAAATTGCATCCGCCTTGGTGCGGTGTGCTTCACTGATATGCACTGCATCGCCGGGCATATCACCCTGAGGCATATCTGCTGCCTTTTGGGGCAGCGTTGGGGGTTTCCAGTCCTTTTGCGCAGCCTGCAACAAGCTGCACACCTGTTTGCTTTGTTCTGTCATGGTCGTCTTTTCCTTTTATGTCTGCGGCAAAAATTCTGCGCGGGCGGCGGTTTCTTCTGGCCGCATGGCGTCAAAACCGCCCACAGTGTTTTCGTGGGTAATGGCCACACCTGTATGGTCAAACGTAAAATGCACCGTCACTTCAAAACAGGTTTCCACCCAGCGCGCTGCCACGGCGAACGTATTTTTCTGCTCCCACCAACCGGCTAGTTCTACCCGGCTGGTGGGGCTGCTCTGCAGCGGCAGAATGTTCTGGCGGCGGGTGCCATCAGTACCAATGATCAGCTGCTTTTGGGTTCCACCCTGCGTAAAATGCAGCACCGCATGGTCATCCGCAAAAGTAAATTCTGCGGTTTCGATCGCCTGTTCTCCGGCCGCACCGCTCAGGCTGCTCATGCCCTCATTCCAAAGGCGCAGACGCCCCTTGGTTACAGCAAACATCTTGCCATTTATGGCACTACGCAATGGGCTAAACGGGGCAAATACCGGTGCCGCGATTGCCAAATGACGCATCCGCGTTGCCAAGCGGGCCGCTTGCTCAGGGTTTTCTTCCACATGCTGCACTGCTTTTACGCGGTCCAGGTAGGCCCACAATGTATCCAGTGTTTTTTGTGCCCAGTGGGCGCCGGTAGCGGTCTCATTCAAAGATATCTGCATATCCAAGTCGGGAATCACCACACTGAACTGCCCCATGGCACCGTCTGCACGGTAAACACCTTTAGGCTGGCACAGCCATATCTGGAACCCGTACCCCAAAAAGTTATCGCTCGCTTCAGGGTTGCCGATAGCCTCCGTGGCCGATTCATTTTGTAAGCTGACTGCTTTATGCGCGTAATCCTCCGAAAGAATGCGTTCTCCGTTCCACATACCGTCATCGGCATACAGCTTCATCAGGCGCAGGTTATCCTCAGTAGTAGCAAACAGGCCACCGCCGCCCACTTCCATGCCATCCGGCATCGTCATCCAGCGCAGGTTAGCGGCATCAATGCCAATTTTATCAAACAGGCGCGGGGTCAGATAATCCTGCAGACCCAGCCCTGTCACTTTGCGAACCATAGCCCCCAGCAGCGTAGAACCCATGGAGTTATACATGTAAGTCGTGCCCGGTTCATGCAGCACAGGCGTTGCCAAAAAGCTGCGGATCCAGTGTTCATCCGCCGGGGACATGGTATCCATACCGCAGCCCATGCAGAGCACATCCCGTACCGTCATTTTTTTCAGGTTCTCGCTGGGTTTTTCTGGCGCTTCATCTGGGAAAATATCAATCACTTTATCATCAAGGTGCAACAGCCCTTCGGTGCAGGCAATGCCAACCGCTGTGGCCGCATAGGTCTTGCTTAAGGATTGCAGCCCGTGCCGCACACCGGGGCCATAAGGGGCCCACCACCCTTCGGCACATACTTTGCCATGCCGCATAATCATCAGGCCGTGCATCTCAGTAAAGCCGCTTTCCAGCTCGTCCAGCAACCATTCAATATCTTCGCTGCGTAGCCCCACTGCTTCGGGGGTGGTGCGCTCAAACTCTCTGCGTTTCATCGTCAACCTCCTGTTTTTTGGCATTCAACATCCAGGGCACTGCCTTTTTGATTTCCTGGTCCCAGAACTGCCAGCTATGTGCGCCCGGCCCCTGGAACCAGGTCACATCCGCACCAAGTCCTTCCAGTTCCTTGCGCATAACAGTGTTATTGGGGAAAAGCGAATCCTCCGTTCCACAGGCAAGGTACAGCCGGGGCAATGTGCCCGTCTGTTTGGCCTTTTGGGCCCAATATAGCGGGTCTCGCGGACCGCCTGCCAAGGCATCCAGGTCACCGAACACACGGCGGTAATAGCCATAGTTGCCCACCCCGCTGGGGATCACAGCACCCGGCTTCATTCCTGCAATGTCCTGAATGATAAAAGCGGAGGAAAAACACGCCGCAGCGCTGAACGTTTCACTGAACTTGCAGGCGTTCAGCAAGGTACCGAACCCTCCCATCGAAAGCCCAGCCATCCAGGTGTGCTCCCTATCCCGGCACAGCGGGAACGCGGCACGGGTCAGCTCCACCAGTTCCTGACCAACAAAAGTGCTGTATAAAAATCCAGCTTCGGTATCATCCTCATAAAAGCTGTTTTCCCCACTGGGCATTACCACGGCAATGCCGTACTGGCGGGAAAGCTCGGCAATACAGCTGCCGTGCAGCCAGTCCTCGCTGCGGCCTGTATAGCCGTGCAGCAGGTACAACGTGGGGAACGGTCCCTCCTGCGGCTGGGGTTCCACCAGATCCTCAATCGGCAGGCAGATGTCCACATCCACCAGCCGCATCAAACATTTGGAAAAAAACTCCGCATGGAAAATCGCCATTCCAGTCCAGCCCCCTTTTACAGATAAACAAACGGTTCTTTTGCATCAATAAAGATTACCGGGCAGCAGTGATCAATCAGATCCGGCAGCCAGGTTACCATATATTCCATTCCGGCTTCCTCGCTGCGCTCATGGCCAAGTTTGATCATGGCCTTGTTCTGCCCCAGCTGCATGGCATCCCGGATGTACGCACAGGTGGTCCATTCTGTCACATCCCCACACAGCATCACATCGGCGTGGGTTTGCTCCATGGCCTGCATCGGCATCTCTTCCACGCCAAGGCCCAGGCTGCCGCCGCCCACCAAAATCAACACTTTGTTTACCGGCATTTCCGGATCACCTATGGTTTGCAGGGTGGTCATATCCAGCTTGCGCTTTAAGTCTGCGGCCAGGTCTACCAGCGTGGTTTGGGGGATTTCGTACAGCCAAGGGGCTTTCTGGCCGGGCACCAGGTATTGGTTCCAGCCCAGCTTGTCCGCTACGCCCCAATAAATGCGGTCCCCTGCCGCGGCGTGCATATGGTCATGGTAACGCCAGATCGTCATACCCGTCTCATCGATCAGGCGGCGTTTGGCAAGGTAGGTCGAATCTTCCGCACACCAGTCCGGTACATCGCGGCCGGTGAACCAGGTGGGTTCGTGCGTAATGATAAAGTTCACACCTTTGGCAGCAGCTTCGCGGATCACCTCTACCGTTGCCATAAATGTAACGGCAATTTCCTTAACTTCCTGCTGAGGGTCGCCGGTCATCAGCTGGTCGCAGGTAGGGGCAATACGAGTTTCGCCGGTGGAATCCGTCAGGACACGATCAATTACTTCCTGAATTTTCATGATTTTGTCTCCTTTAGCCTTTGACTGCGCCCATAATAACGCCCTTGGTCAGGTACTTTTGCAGGAACGGGTAGATGACCACAATGGGCAGTACACCTACAACAGCCAGCGCCATGCGGATACCGGTGCTGGGCAGGGAAGCCATGCCGCTGCCCACCATCGCCGCAGCGTTGCCACTGGAAAGGAACTGGATGTTGTTCATCATGCGCACCAAAAAGTTCTGAATACCGTAATATACCGGGTCATCCACATAGTAAAGGGCATTGATCCAGTCATTCCAGTAAGCCAGGCCGGTGAACAGGCCAACCGTCACATTGACCGGTACGCTCAGCGGCACCATGATTTTCCAGAAGGTTTTCAGCTCACTGGCTCCGTCGATCTCGGCAGCTTCGACCAGCTCAAAGGGGATGCTGTTTTTGTAGTAGTTGCGTACCAGCATGATGTTCATGGCGTTCATCAGCAGGTTGGGCAGCAGCAGGGCAAAGTAGGTGTTCTTGATGTGAAAAAACTGGGTCCACATAATGTAGCTGGAAACAATACCGCCATTGAACAGCATGGTAAAGAACACAAAGAACGAAAGCTGATTGCTGTACTTGAAATCCTTGCGGGACATGGGATAAGCCAGCATGGTGGTAAATAACAGACTAACCACGGTACCCACCGCCGTAATGCCCAGGGAGGTCAAATAGGAGCGACCAATCTGTTTGCGCTGGTTCCACATGTACAGGTAACTGTCCATGCTGAACTTTTGGGGCCAGAAGCTGTAGCCATAGGTAATCAACGTGGTTTCATCCGTCAGGGAGCTTGCCAGAATCAGCACAAAGGGAGCCAGCGTTGCCACGCAGATCACAAGCAGCAGCACAAGCGATACCCATTTGAAAATGCGTTCGCCGCGGGTATAAAGTTTGCTTCCCATTTGTTTGTCCTCCTATCAGAACAGTGCACTGTCGCTGTCTGCTTTTTTGACCAACCAGTTCGCGGTTACAACGGTCACAAAGCCGACAATGGACTGAATCAGGCTGGCTGCGGCCGACATGCCCACATTGCCGTTTTTAATCAATGCGCGGTACACATAGGTATCTACGGTCTGGGTCACATTGTACAGTGCGCCAGAATCCATAGGCACCTGATAGAACAGGCCAAAGTCCGAAGCAAAAATGCGGCCTACGCTCAGCAACGTCATCAGGATAATCGTGGATTTGAGCTGCGGCAACGTAACACGCACAATCTGCTTCCACTTGCCTGCACCGTCAATACGGGCTGCTTCATACAAACTGGGGTCAATACCGGCAATGCTGCCAATGTACACAATAGAAGCGTAACCGGCGTTTTTCCAGGCGTTGACGATAACCAGAATCATCGGCCAATATTTAGGTTCCGAGTACCAGTTGACAGTGGGCAGGTGCAGCAGTTCCAGAGTATTGTTCAGCAAACCGCTTTCCGGGTTCAAGAAAGCGTAAACCAGGTAAGAAACAATAACCATGGAAACCAGGTTGGGCAAGAGCAGGCTACCCTGAAAAAACTTGGAGATTGTCAGCTTGTTCAGCTCATTCATCATGATGGCCAGCGTAATGGCAAGCACCGTGGTGGTAATAATGAACACAACGTTGTATGCCAAAGTATTGCGGATCATTGTGAATGCGGCATCCGAACGGAACAAAAACTCAAAGTTCTTAAAACCGCACCAGTTGCTCTTGAACGGGCCTTTGATATAGCTGTAATCCTTGAACGCAAGAAAAATGCCGATCATGGGCAGATAGTTATTGATGAGCAGATACAAAATGCCGGGCAGTGCGATCAGCAACAACGGCTTTGTGTTCTGGCGCAGCGCGCGCTTTTTCTTTGCTGCTGTTGGTTTTACAGCCTGTGTCGCCATGGGGACCATCCTTTCCGGTAAAACATAGTGTGGATTGTCTGATAAAATTGGGCCCTGCTTGCGCAGGGCCCGCATAAGGTTTTGTTTACTTCTGGGCGGCGATCCATGCATCAAGCTGTTCCTGCTTTGCCTGGATTACGGTGTTGATACCGGCTGCATCCAGTGCATTCAGGAATTCCGGCATGGTGGTTTCGGGATCGACCGTACCACAGATCAGGCCCGGAACATACTGGTTGTAAACATTGGCAATGGCGCTCATCTCAGTGGTAACTCCGGAAGCGTCAAACATAAAGCCAAAGAACGGGCTGCGCTCAGATTCCTTGTTGTGCTTCAGCTTCAGCTGGATATCGGCAATATCTGTGCCAACCGGCTGGTACTGCAAACTCTCGGAGCCGATAACGCCGGTGCAGAGTGCTGCGGTGTAGCCAACGGTAGTAGCATCCTTTCCATCGGGGTATGCCCAGTGGTCAGCATCAGGCTTTACATAGTCAACGCCCTCTTCGCCATACAGGAAGGTATTGATGAGGTATTCATCCGTCCACAGGCGGTTAATCATCTTCATGGCTGCTTCAGGCACCTTACTGGTGCTGGCAATGCCAAAGTCAACGTAAACGGAAGCGGAATCAAAGTAGAAATTGTACAGAATTTTGCTCTTCAGGTTGTGACCGGAGGACAGGCTCAGCACTGCACCGGCAGAATCGCCGCCGTAAGCGTCAATGGTGGAGAAGCAGCGGCCCGCGCTGAAGAGCTCAGGAGCGGTGCTGGTAGTAGTTGCGGCATCTGCCTGCAGGTAACCCTTCTGGTTCCATTCCCGCATCAGTTTGCACTTTTCCATAAAGGCATCGGATGCATACAGGTTGGTCACGGTGGAATCACCGTTCATGCTAACACCAGCGTAATAGTCGGTGTCATTCAGGCAGTCAATTTTTTCTTCGGAGCGCAGGATGGGACGGATCAGGCTGGTGTCGCCCTGATTATTGGGTGCATAGCAGACGATGTTGGGGTCATATGCGTGGACCTGTTCAAATACTGCTTCCAGATCTTCAATACTGTTCACCGTGCTCATATCCACACCGGCGGCCTGGGCAATGTCATCATCCCAGATCAGGTTGCCGTTCAGGGCCATGCCCTTGTTAGCAGGCACCGCGTAAATCGTGCCGTTAATGGTGGTAGCGGTGTACGGGTTTTCGTCAAAATCCTCTTTCAGCTTGGCGGTCACTTCCTGACCGTATTTTTCCAGCAGGTCGTTCATCGGAGCCAGCATGTCGGAAGCCACGTCGTTTGCCAGCGCGCGCTCAAAGAATGCATCGATCTTATCGCCGCTCTGCATGGCCAGCTGAACTTTCTGGGTGTACTCTGCCGGTCCAAACAGCTTGATGTCAATGGCGATGTTATCGTCCGGGTAGGTCTTTGCCAGGTAATCATTCATCAGGTTCTCAATGCGGGTCACTTCACTGTCTTCCGGGATGTTATTGAAAGACATGCAGTAGACCGTAACGGTGGTCGGCTCTGACGAAGCAGAACTGCCGCCAGCAGCTGCGCTGCCGGAACCGCTTGAACCACAGGCTGCCAGGCTCATTGCCAGCATGCCCGCCGTGACCAGAGAGATCAGCTTTTTCATGGTGTTTTTCTCCTTTTATTCTGTTTTTTTCTTCTCTTGGGGTCGGCATCCTTTTGTCTGCGCCTTCCCGCTTCGTTGTCTTTATTATATCAGCCACATCCCATGCCGTCTTTTGAAAATCCAAACAGGATTTTCAAAAATCCTCACACCTTCCCCCACCCCTTGCACCCGCCCGCATAAGATGCTATGCTAACCATAGAACAGCAATTTTAGAATTAGGGCAATACCGCATAATTCTAAGTGCCGATACGGCGAGCGAGGTGCGGCAGCTGCTAAGCCAAAAGCGCAGATAATACTGGATGTCTTATCGAGCATTTTGGCAACGCAGATGCCGTGCCGCAGCCGCCGAAGCGGTGCTTAAGCCGCTAGGCGGGAATTGTGCGGTGTTGCCTTAGAAATCAGGAGTGAGCAATGAGAATTGGTGATCCGTCGCTTGTGTCAAGGTTCTCTCGTAGGGGTAAGGCCGTGTTGCACTTAACAAGCCATCTCCCCTTATAAATCACCCTTTAGGGAACGGTCTTTTTCGGCTCGTGGCAAAACCTCCTCTACTCTTCAATTCCTAATTTCTAATTAACTCCTAACTTTCTTCCGGGGTGCCTTATGTCTTCTCATCACAATTCCCTCCGCTGGCGCAGCGGGGTCAATTTGGTAGTTATTGCAGCGGCACTGGTAGCCATTACGGTCATCACCAACGCTTACAGCTTTAATTTAATGCTGCGCAATTTTCGGCAGAGCCTTTCCAGCACAGCGCAGATCTATACGGAACAGATCAGCGGCAAGGTGGACAAAATCAACTCTGGCTCGCTGGAATTGGTCTCGTTGGCCGCCAGCTCCCAGAATTACTATACCAGCAGCCCGCTGGGCCGCTACCTGACCCAGCAGGATATCCTGACCCGCCTGCAGGACCGCATTCGCTATGTAGAATCCAGTGATCTCTATTTCTTTTACCGCACGGACAGTGACGAACTGCTGACCGCGCTGAGCAACCGCGCATCCACCGGCAGCAGCTATTTCTGGAATCAATACCTGATGCTGCCGCCTACCCAGCCCGCTAATACCTGGTTTTCTGTTACCTGCAACGGCGAAACCTGGCTGATGTGCTATTATAATGTATCCCAGGTCCGGGTCGGCGCAGCCGTGCGTGCCAAAACGTTGCTGCAAAGCCTGTATGCCGATACCGGCCTTGTGCAGGACAGTGGCTTTGCCCTGGCCGGGCTGGATGGCACCATCGTTTATTCCAGCCAGCCGGACCTTATGGCCTGCGGCACCAGCCTGGCCGGTCACATTCCTGCCAGCCTGATTGTGGAAAGCCACACAGTTCCTGAAGTCGGCACTTTGCTGCTGTTTCGTCCGTCCTCGGATCTTCTGCACCAGCTCAGCGGATCGTTCGGGTGGCTGTTGCTGCTCAATTTGCTTGCTCTTGCCCTTATCACCACCATGCTGCTCAACACCAACCGCCACATTACCGTCCCCATCCAGCAGCTGACCGAGGGTGTGCGCGAGGTGGAACGCGGCAACTGGGATTACCAGCTGGAAACTTCCTCTCAAATTGAGGATTTCCAGCAGCTCTTCCGCGGTTTCAACCACATGATTCTGGAAGTACATGACTTAAAAATCTCCGCCTATGAAGCCGAGCTGGAACGCCACCGCAATGAGCTGCGCTACCTGCAACTACAGATTCGCCCGCATTTTTATCTCAACGCCATTACCACCATTTCCAGCCTGATCTACCAGGACCGCAAACAGGACGCCCGCTCCTTCATCGACTTTTTGAGCGATTATCTGCGCTACCTGTTCAGTGGCAGCGATACCCAGGTTACCCTGCAGCAGGAAACCGAGCACTGCAAATCCTATATCCAGTTACAGCAGATCAAATACCCCGATACGATTTTTTATATGTTTGAGCTTGCCTCCGGCACCGAGAATATCCGCATCCCCAAATTTTTGCTGCAAACCGTGGTGGAAAATATCTTCAAGCACGGGTTCAGCCCGGAGCAGTTCCTGAGCATCTTTTTGGAATCAGCACTGGAAGAACAAAACGGCGTGCGCGGCCTGCGCATGACGGTGGAGGATAACGGCTGCGGATTTCCCCCAGAAATGCTGGCCAGCTTCCCTGTGAAAGAAGACAACGGCCATGTGGGGTTAAGCAACCTCTACCACACCTTGCAGCTGATTTATGGCCCCGCCGCCAGCCTGCACATCAGCAACGCCGAACCGAATGGTGCTCGCGTTACCATCTTTTTGCCAGAGGAGGAAAACCATGCACATCCTAGTCGTGGATGATGACATCCCCACTGTTGAGGTCATCCGCACTTCCCTGCACTGGGATCTGCTGGGCATTGACCGTGTAGAAACCGCTTATGATTATACCGAAGCCCAAAATAAGATCTGCGCCAGCCAGCCGGATATCATCCTGTGTGATATCGAGATGCCCCGCGGCAGCGGTCTGGACCTGCTACGCTGGCTGCGGGAAGAAAAACGTGACTGCGAGTTTGTGTTCCTGACCTGCCATGCCAATTTTGACTATGCCAAAACCGCGCTGCAATACGGTGCTGCCGATTACATCACTAAGCCATTCAACATTGCCCAAACTGAAGCAACGTTAAGTAAAGTTGCTTCCCAGGTGCGCTACCACCAGGAGCTTTTGCAAAAAAGCCGTGCCGGCCAGCAGTGGGAGGAAGCCCACAGCCTGGCCCAGGCATCCTTCCTGCACGGATTGTTCATGGATGGAACCCTGATGACCGAAATTGAACTAAACAAGCGCTTCCAGGACCTGGGCCTTGCGGTGGATGCCCTCCAGCCCATCCACATGGTACTGGTCACCGCTCCTCAACCTGCTGACGATACCAGCTGGAAACCGGAACTGTTCGGCTATGCGTTCCGTAACCTTGCCACGGAACTTCTGTGTGAGAATGCCCCCGCCCATGTATTCCACTTTCTGCGGCAGGATATGCACTTCTGCCTGGCCTGGCTGGACGGCAGCCTGACGCCGGATATTGTAGCCCAGCGCTGCCGCAGCCTGATCGAGCTTGGCGGCAGCTGCCTGCGGTGCGAAGTAACCTGCTATGTGACCCACAGCGTTTCCTGGCACACCGCAGCCGCCCAGCGCGAAGCCATGGAGCAGCGCGACCGCCAGAACATTACCTGCCGCGGCGAATTGATTTTGGAAACTGACCAGCTCGGTCCCCACAACGCAGCGCAGTATTCTTTGGATGTTGCCAAACTGGAACAGCTGTTCGCTCAGGGCAGCGTACCCGCCATTACCAACCTGATTCGTAAGGATCTTTCCACCCTTGCGGAGGAGAAAATGCTTTCTCCCGCGCTGATGCAGCAGATTCACCAGGATTTCCAACAGGTTTTGTACAACGTGCTCAGCGCCAACGAGATACAAGCACACGAACTGTTCCGCGATGATGCCTGTGTACGGTTAAACCAAACCGCAGAAAGCTCCATTATGAACATGATCAAGTGGGTCAGCGTTGCCGCCGACCGTGCAGTGCGTACCATCCGGGAAACACACCAGGTCAACAGCATTGCGGGCAAGATCCGCCAATACTGCCAGGAACACTTTGCTGAAAAGATTTCCAACCGCGAAATTGCTGATGCCGTTTACCTGACGCCGGATTACGCCAACCGCGTATTCAAAGACGCTTATGGTCTGTCTATCAAGGACTACTTGACCGACCTGCGAATGCAGAAAGCTCAGCTGCTGCTGCGTGATGAAGCTAACACCATCAGCGAAGTAGCTGCCCAGGTGGGCTTTGATAATTTTTCGTACTTTTCCACCCAGTTCAAAAAATATACCGGTCTGACCCCCAATGAGTGGAAGCGCCAAAACGGGTAAATTATCGAAACATTCGCTCTATAAAGCAATAAAATAGCAAGCGCATCATCGCTGTTTTTCCTCTTCTCAGGGGATCCATGTGCAACATAAAGCGCTTGCTATTTTCATTTTACTTTTTTTCCGTTAACTCTTTCAACAATGCCCGGCATCCAATGTTGACATCCTGCCAGGTGGCTTCAAAATCACCGGTATACCACGGGTCAGCCACATCGCCGCTTTGCCCGGCGTGCGCCAGCAGCAGCGAGCACTTTCCTTCCGGGTCGCCGCCGCAAATGCGGGCCATGTTGCTCAGGTTCATCCGGTCCATTCCGATCAGGTAACCAAACTCCTCATAATCCTTGCGGGTCATCTGCCGGGCCGCATGTCCATCGCAGCGGATGCCATGCTCCGCCAGTTTGCGTCGGACCGGTGGATACACCGGGTTGCCCAGTTCTTCCCGGCTGGTTGCTGCGGAAGCAATCACGAACTCATCTTCCCGCCCCGACTGTCGCACCAAGTCTTTCATCACATACTCTGCCATCGGGCTACGGCAGATATTGCCATGGCATACGAATAATATTTTTGTCATCCCGTCATATCCTTTCAAACATCTCGAAGCCGCAATATTACTGTAATCCGTTATTTTATTTTTTCTTTTCAATCTTGTCCCCAAATTACGCATTTTCCCATAAATTTCCACTCAAGTTACTGGCAAATGGTGTAATATGTAATACATGGTATAGCAGCTGCAGCAAACCTCCACCTGTTTATCCCGGCATTCTTCTTGCCCCGCCCGCCGCCAAAAGCTGCCTACAGGATACCACACGCAGCGCTAAATCACAACCAGATTCCCTGCACCGCCCCGTTTTCTGCAAAATTCTCTTGCAAGGTTTCGCACCGCCAACTATAATGTATTTATATATTATAAGTAAAGGCGCATGGCACAGCCGTTTTTCGGGCTTGCCGGGTGCTTTGGATTCCAAACAGAAAGGGGGCCGCCCGATGCCTCGCATTGCCGTGGTGGATGACCAGCCAGATATGCGGCAGCAGCTGTGCAGCATGATTGACCAATACAGCCGCGAGAACAACTGTATGCTGGAAGTTACCACTTTTTCGGACGGTGCCCAGATCATAACCAACTATTGCAAGGGGTTCGACATCATCTTTCTGGATATTGAAATGCCGGAGCTTGGCGGCATGGACGCTGCCGAGCGCATTCGCACGGTGGATCCGGATGTGGTGCTGGTGTTCGTTACCAACATGGCGCAGTACGCTATTCGCGGGTATGAGGTCGACGCCCTGGATTTTGTGCTCAAACCGGTCAATTATTACCAGTTCAGCACCAAGCTGGCCCGCGCTTTGCAGCGGGTGCAGCGCCGCAAAGGCGGGCAGATTGCATTACAGACCGCTGGGGGCGTGCAGCTGCTGAACACCGAGGACATCTACTGGCTGGAAACGCGGGACCGTATGCTGCATTACCATACCTCCACCGGGGTATGGTCCGTGCGTTCCAGCCTGCAAAATGCTGAAAAGCAGCTGGCCCCCTACCACTTTGCCAAATGCAACCAGTGTTACCTTGTCAATCTGCGGTATGTGCGGGCGGTCCAGAACGATATGGTCCAGGTTGGGGAGGACCGGCTGGAGATCAGCCGCCGCCAGCGGGCTGCCTTTCTGGCTGCGGTCGCCGCCTATGTTGGGGGTGCCATGTAATGCTGCCAAATCTCCAACAATTTCTTTCTCTTCTTGTCTGTGGGATACAGCTTTGGGGCGCAGCACTGACCTACTGGCTCCCGCTCCGGCACTCGCCGCACTTTTGGCAGCGGGCGCTGCTTTGCCTGATTCCCTCCATTCCCCTTTCCACATTTTTATTATGGGCGGATTACACGCCTTCCTCGCTGTTCCTGCGGGCGGGGGCGTATATTCTGTTTTGTATGTGGATGATTTTCGCTTCCCACAGTTGCACCCAGTTGGACTGGTCCGGCGCCAATTATTGCGCCATCTGGGGAATTTTGAGTGCCCTGACGACATTTGAGTTATGGCGGCTTCTTGTCTGGTGCCTGGCACAGGTAAACATATTCCTGCCATTGGATCAGCCCTCTGCTCTGCTGCTGCAACTGCTGTTTTTTTCCGCTGCGTACTGCCTGCTGCGGGTAACTGTTGCCCATTCCATGCCATATGAAGGCAGCTACCACATCGGTCCCCGCCAGCAAATCAGCGCTATTATTCTGGGCGGCATGTTCGTTCTGCTGTTTTTAACAATGCAGACCGTCACCAACTCCGGAGTATCACGGGAAACTTCTATCTTCGTTGTTGTCCCCCTGGCACTCTGCCAGCTCTACTGCATCACCCTTTTATATTTGCAGACTGAGCTGTTCAAAAAGGCGGCCATGGAAAAAGAGATGAACTCGCTGAACATGCTGTATGAACGCCAGCGCCAGCAGTATCAGGTGGCCAAGCGGAACGTACAGATCATCAACCGCAAATGCCATGAGCTGAAAGTTCAGATCGCTGATCTGCGCCGCATGGCCCCCAACGCCGCGCTGCAGCAGAGCCTGAACGAAGCCGAAGCCGCCGCCCGGCAGTATGACGCCAGCACCCAGACCGGCAGTGAGGTTTTGGATGTTGTGCTGACCGAAAAGAGCATGCTGTGCGAAGCCCACCACATCAGCATCAACAATGTAGCGGACGGTACCTGCCTGCACTTTATGGATCCGGCCGATCTGTACGCTCTGTTTGCCAACGCACTGGATCATGCCATTGAGTTGACCCGCAAGCTGCCGGAGCCGGAAAAGCGGATGATTGACCTGCTGGTCTGCATGCGGCAGGGGTTTGCTGTTCTGAATATCATCAGCGCGGTGCCCGATGGCCCGGATCCTGGCCGCGAAACCTGCGATGAGTTAAAGATCGTCAAGCGCATTATCCAGAAGTACAATGGTTTTTTGACTACCGAATCCAACGGTGGATTTTTTGCGATAAAAGCCGTTTTCCCGGTCCAATAAAGTTCCCTCAAAATTTCAGGTATAAAATTTACGCCCTTGCATTTGTACATATTGCACAAATGCAAGGGTTATTTTTTTGTCAGGCAAAAACCGTTTATTCCACGCAAATGACCGATTATGCAAAACCCATTGCGACATTTTTCGCTGTTCGTTACAATAATAACAGCAAAAAGAAAGGATGGCTGCGCCATGCGAGAAATCACCAAAATCATGAAGGGTTGGGAATTTACCGGCCCCGACGGCACCACCACAACGGTGGACCTGCCGCACACCTGGAACGCCCGCGACGGTCAGGACGGCGGCAATGACTACTGGCGCGGCACCTGCATCTACCGCACCCGTTTCGCTGCTCCCCAGTTTAACACCGCCTCCCATCAGGTCTGGATTCAGTTTGACGGCGTCAACGCCAGCGCCCATGTGGTTCTGAACGGCTCCCCCGTCTGCAACCACGACGGCGGCTACTCCACCTTCCGCGCCAACATCACCGAACTGCTGCGGGATGAAAACGAGCTGACCGTGGAAGTCGACAACAGCAAAAACGACCGCGTTTACCCCCAGAAAGCTGACTTCACCTTCTATGGCGGCATCTACCGCGATGTCAGCCTGATGGTGGTCAGCAAGAACCACTTCACCCTGGATTACTTCGGCGGCCCCGGCATCCGCATCACCCCCACTGTGCAGGGCGCAGATGCCAGCGTTCAGGTTACCACCTGGCACGACGGCGAAGGCGAAGTGAGCGTTGAGTTGCTGGACGCTGCCGGCAACACCGTTGCCACCGGCAAAGGCCCCGACATCACCCTGACCATCTTCAACGCACACCTGTGGAACGGCGTTAAGGATCCGTACCTGTACAGCTGCAAGGCCCGCCTTGTGGTGAACGGCACGGTGGAAGATGAGACCACCACCCGCTTTGGCGTGCGCAGCTTCAAGGTTGACCCCAAGAAGGGCTTCTTCCTGAACGGCAAGTCTTACCCGCTGCACGGCGTTTCCCGCCATCAGGACCGCAAGGGCCTGGGCAACGCCATCACCCGCGAGATGCACGACGAAGACATGGCCCTGATCAAAGAGATCGGTGCCAACACCATCCGCCTGGCTCATTATCAGCACGACCAGTACTTCTATGATCTGTGCGACGAGGTCGGCATGGTTGTTTGGGCCGAGATCCCCTACATCAGTGAGCACATGCCCAACGGCCGCGAGAACACCATCAGCCAGATGAAAGAGCTGATCATCCAGAACTACAACCACCCCTGCATCGTCTGCTGGGGCGTTTCCAACGAGATCACCATCTCCACCAAGGACAAGAAGGACATGCTGGATAACCACCGCCAGCTGAACGACCTGTGCCACGAGATGGACAAGACCCGCCTGACCACCCTGGCCTGCTACGCCATGTGCGGTCCCTTCAACCGTTCGGCCCACATTACCGATATGGTCAGCTGGAACCTGTACCTGGGCTGGTACGTTCCGGGCTTTATCCTGAACGACCTGTGGATGGGCTTCTTCCATCTCTGCTTCCCCAACCGCCCGTTCGGCTACAGCGAATACGGCGCGGAGGGCATGCCCAACCTGCACAGCACACACCCCCACCGCGGCGACCACACCGAAGAATACCAGGCCAAGTACCATGAGTACATGCTGCGCTGCTTCAAGCGCCACCCCTGGATGTGGGCCACCCACGTTTGGAACATGTTTGACTTTGCTGCAGACGCCCGTGACCAGGGCGGCGAGCCGGGCATGAACCACAAGGGCCTTGTGACCTTTGACCGCAAAACCAAGAAGGACAGCTTCTATCTGTATAAAGCATGGTGGAGCGATGAAGCCTTTGTGCACATCTGCTCCAAGCGCTTTGTGGAGCGCACCGGCAGCACCGCTACCGTAAAGGTTTATTCCAACCAGAGCACCGTTGCCTTGTATGTAAACGGCAACAAGGTAGGCGAGCAGACCGGCGAGCATGTTTTCACCTTCAAGGTTCCCCTGAACGGCGAACTGCACATTCAGGCCGTGGCTGGTGACCGCACCGATGAGTCCGTCATCCGCCATGTAGATACCCCCAACCCGGAGTACAAGCTGCACAAGACCAAATCCAAGAGTGCAAACTGGGTATAATCTATTTGAACACTCTGTATTTTGTTCTTGCATAATACAGTTTGTTATAGAGCATTTTCTAACAGGAGGAGAACACAATGAGTAAGAAACCCAAAGTTGGGATGTGGTCCGGCCTGACCGCCGTTACCGCCGTCCTGACCGCAGGCGCCATTGTAGGCACGACGGTTGCGTTCCATTATACGACCACCGTTAATAACTACCTGGACGCCGACACCTACAAGATCATCAAGGGCGACAGCGACGAAGACACTGAGTACTTCAAGAGCGATTTCACCTCTGATGAAGAGCGCGAGTCCTATGAGGCTGAGCTGTGCGCACAGGTTGAAGCCGAAGGCGCAGCCCTGCTGAAGAACGACAACAACGCCCTGCCCCTGGCAAGTGGCGCAAAGGTCAGCCTGTTCGGCCACGGCTCCGTGGACCTGATGTACGGCGGCACCGGTTCCGGCTCCGTTGACACCAGCAAGGCTCCCAACTTCAAGCAGGCTCTGGAAGATCAGGGCATCCAGATCAACAGCACCCTGTGGGATCTGTATTCTTCTGACGATATGATGAAGAACTACAGCCGCATCACCCCGGCTGCCATCTCCGATACCCTGGAAGCCAACACCCAGTACGCTGTGAACGAAGCTCCCTGGAGCAAGCTGTCCAGCGCCGAGTCCAGCTTTGCTGACTACGGCGATGCTGCTATCGTCGTGTTCTCCCGTTCCGGCGGCGAGGGCGCTGACCTGCCCAGTGGCGAAAACGGCACCAATGATTCCTGGATCAAAGGCCAGGAGGGCGACGGTAACTACCTGGCCCTGTCTGCTGAAGAAAAGGAACTGCTCCAGAACCTGAAGACCCTGAAGGACAACGGCACCTTCAAGAAGATCATCGTTCTGATCAACTCTTCCAACGCCATTGAGATGGATTTCCTGAACCCGGAGATCTGCGGCGAGGATTACGGCATCGATTCCGCTATGTGGATCGGCGACGTGGGCCAGACCGGCATCAACGGTGTTGCCCAGCTGCTGGCTGGCGAGGTTACCCCGTCCGGCAGCCTGGTTGATTCCTACCTGTATGACAACATGGCCAACCCCGCCATGTACAACTTCTACACCCAGGCTTACCCCAACGCAGCAGATTACAACCTGCTGACCGATGGCCCTGATGTGCAGGGTATGTACAGCGTGTATCAGGAAGGCATCTACCTGGATTACCGTTACTACGAGACCCGCTACGAGGACGCTGTTATGGGCACCGGCAATGCCGGCGACTACAACTGGTCCACCACTGTTGCCTTCCCCTTCGGCTATGGCGACAGCTACACCACCTTCGAGTACAGCGATTTCAATGTAACTGAGTCTGCTGATGCTTTCAATGTCACCCTGAAAGTCACCAACACCGGTTCCACCTACTCCGGCAAAGAAACCGTTCAGCTGTACTTCCAGAGCCCCTACACCGATTACGACAAGGCCAACGGCATCGAGAAGGCTTCTGCTGAGCTGTGCGGCTTTGCCAAGACCGATATCCTGGCTCCCGGCGCTTCCGAGACTGTCAACATCACCGTTGACAAGAGCGAGCTGCGCACCTATGATGCCAACAACGCCAAGACCTATATTGTTGACGCTGGCGACTACTACTTTACCGCTGCCACCGATGCACACAACGCTGTGAACAACATCCTGGCTGCCAAGGGCTACACCGTTGAGAACACCGATGGCCGCATGACCGCCGATGGCGACGTTGCCCTGACCTACAAGTGGACCAACGCCGCTCTGGACAGCACCACCTACGCCACCAGCGAAACCGGCACCGCCATCACCAACCTGTTTGATGAAGCAGACCCCAACAAGAGCAGCAGCGAACCTGGCGAAGTTACCTGGCTGAGCCGCTCCAACTGGGTTGCCACCTTCCCCACCCAGCCTGTTGTGCTGAACGCAACCCAGACCCTGGCTGATCACCTGGCTTTCACCCGTTACGACGGCAGCAAGGCTGACAGCGTTGAAATGCCCACCCTGGGCGCTGACAATGGTCTGGCTCTGGTTTCCATGATCGGTGCCGACTACGACGATCCCCAGTGGGATACCCTGCTGGATCAGCTGACCTTCAACGAGATGGTCAACACCATCACCCTGGGCTTCCACAACACTGCCGCTATTGAATCCATCGGCAAGACCCGTACCAAAGACGAAAACGGCCCGCAGGGCCTGACCGCAGCACTGACCGGCGGCGCTTCCGCTATGTGCTACACCTCCGAAGACGTTATGGCCGCCACCTTCAACGTTGATCTGATCAACGATGTGGGCCGCTGCATTGGCGAAGACTGCCTGGCCATGGGTTACTCTGGTCTGTATGGCCCCGGCATCAACATGCACCGCACCGCTTACTCTGGCCGTAACTTCGAGTACTATGCTTCTGATCCGTTCGTTGCCGGCACCATCTGCGCTGCCGAAGTCAACGGCATCCAGTCCAAGGGCGTTTACGTTTACCTGAAGCATGTTGCCCTGAACGACTCTGAATCCAGCCGCCGTGGCGTGAACACCTGGCTGAACGAGCAGGCTGCCCGCGAAATCTACCTGGAAGTTGCCGACAAGGCCGTCACCGATGGCGGCGCCTGGAGCGTTATGTCCGGCTTTAACCGCTGGGGCGCTTACTGGTGCGGCGCTTACGATAACCTGCTGACCGGCTTCCTGCGCGGCGAACTGGGCATGCGCGGCATGATCATCACCGACTACTCCGGTTCCAGCAAATACATGGATCTGGCCGATGGTCTGATTGCCGGTTCCGATATCTGGGATAGCCCGGACCCGACCATCCACACCACCCTGGCTCCGAAGTACGAGAACGATGCTTACATCGTGACCGAAATGCGCGAATCCATGCACAAGATCCTGTACACCGTTGCCAACTCCAACGCTATGAACGGCTGGTCCTCCGCTGACCGCCTGAAGGTCATCACCCCGTGGTGGAAGACCGCCCTGTACGCTCTGGACACCGTTCTGGCTGTTCTGACCGTGCTGTGCATCTGGCGCCTGGTTGTTGCCATCAAGCGCAAGAAGACTTGGACTGCTGAGCAGGCTGCCAACACTGCAAACGCTCAGAATCAGCAGTAAGGTTCAGCCTCCGCATCTTCCCCCTTTTGAATCGTTTATGCCCCCGCCCGTTTCGGGGCGGGGGTCTTTGTTATGAAAGGAGAATGCCTCCATGAGTGAACAAAACTCTGCGGCGTCTGCCAGCGTCAACCGCGCCAAGCCTTACCAGCTGATGCTGTTCCCGCTTAACAACGGCGCTACCAACGTGTACTATGTTCTGGTGCTTTCCTACATTGCCACTTTCGGCAGCAAGGTTCTGGCCCTGAGCATGATCTTCGCCTCCGTGATGGTCACCGGCATGCGCCTGTTTGACGCCATTACCGACCCTATCATCGGTGCCCTGATGGACCGCACCAACGGCAAGTTCGGCAAGTTCCGCCCGTTTATGGTCATCGGCAACCTCATCATGGCTGTCAGCATCCTGGTGCTGTACTGCCTGACCCCGCTGATCCCCGCCTCCATGGAATGGGCACGTTATGTTGCCTTTGTAGCCCTGTACGCCATCTGGGTCATCGGCTACACCTTCCAGACTTCCTGCACCCGTTCCGGCCAGACTGTTCTGACCAACGATCCCAAGCAGCGCCCCCTGTTCACCATCTTCAACACCGTCGGCTCCCTGCTGGGCATGGGCGCCATGCAGTTCTTTGCCCCCATCCTGGCCAAAAACTATGAGGGCGGTTACGCTTCCGCCGGTTTCTTCCGCACCCTGGCTCCTGTCGGCATCGTGATCTCCATCGCCCTGACCATCCTGGCTGTCATCGGCATCTGGGAAAAGGACCAGCCGAAGTACTTTGGCATCGGCGGCCAGAAAACCGAAAAGATCAAGTTTGCCGAGTATGTTGCCATCATCAAGGGCAACAACCCCATGCAGCGCCTGATGGTGGCTGGTGCAGGCTGCAAGCTGGCACTTTCCATTGCCACCAACACCACTGTTCTGTGCATGCTGTACGGCTGCATGATGGGCAACTATGATGGTCTGTACCTGCCCATGATGGTTCTGGGCTATGTGTTCAGCGTTCCCTTCTTCCTGCTCACCGTCCGCACCAGCCAGAAGAAAGGCCAGAAAGCCAGCCTGATGCGCTATGTCAGCGTTGCGCTGATCTGCTACATCGGCGTTCTGGTGCTGCTGCTCCTGTGGGGCAAGGGCGATGCCTTCACCCTGTCTCTGATGTCTGACGGCAAGGTTTCCATCAACGTTTACACCATCCTGTTCATCGCTTTGTTCGGCATTGGCTATGGCGCTTATTACGCTACTGCCGATATGCCCATCCCCATGGTTGCCGACTGCTCTGACTACGAGACCTACATCTCCGGCAAGTATATCCCCGGTATCATGGGCACTCTGTTCAGCCTGGTTGACAAGCTGGTTTCCAGCCTGTCCGCTACCGTGGTCGGCGTGGCCGTCAGCTTTATCGGCCTTGACAGCCTGCCCACCCAGTACGACCCGTACACCCCCGGCATGAACGTGGTTGTTATCGTTCTGTTCTGCGTCATCCCCATGATTGCATGGGCTGCTACCCTGCTCGCCATGAAGAACTACAGCCTGACCGGCGAAAAGATGAAAGAAATCCAGGCCGTCAACGCATGCCGCCGCGACGCTGTTGCGGGCGGCATGAGCCTGGAAGACGCCATGCAGAAATGGAAGACCCTCGACCAGCTGCCGGCCCAGTACCGCGCAAACTAATTTTGCTGTTTTCTCCTCCTCTGATACCGGTTTGATTGCGCCGGTTATTTAACTGAAACACCGGGTGCCATATGGCGCCCGGTGTTTTGTTTTGCCGCAAATCAAACGTTTCTATTCCATCAAAACAGCAGGCGGGATCCCTGCCTCAAGGGGGGCCCGCCTGCTGCTGTGGCTGTATGTTGTAAGAGAGAGAAATGCAAGAGAATCTTAATGATAACTGTCTTGCTTTATGCGATAATGCTTGGGTATTTTAGGCAACACCGCACAATTCCCGCCTGACGGCTTAAGCACCGCTCCGGCGGCTGCGGCACGGCATCTGCGTTGCTAAAATGCTCGATAAGACATCCAGTATTATCTGCGCTTTTGGCTTAGCAGCTGCCGCACCTCGCTCGCCGTATCGGCACTTAGAATTATGCGGTATTGCCTTTATTCTCTCGCAGCACCCGGCATTTTTGCAGGGGCCGATGTTTGCGCCATTCCTCATGACAAACATCAAAAATTCTTTCGTTCTTGTTTAACCGATACATCATTCAGCCACATTCCCGGCCTTTTCTTCTGCGCTAATACGGTCGATTTTCTCCTTGATCATATTTCCAAAAGTCTTATCGTCAAGTTCTACACTTTTTTCTGCCGCCACAGATTTGTCAGCAAATGCATCAAAACATATGTTCTTTATATGAGATTGTATTAAAACAGAAAGCCTCCGGCTACTCGCACAATGCAGCCGGAGGTTTTCTGTTAAATTCCCTATCCATCCAAAATTGATGGCAAAGTAAGGAGGCTTGTGTTAGAATAAAATCAGCTTATGCTTTTTCGCTCTGCATGGCGGCAGTCAGCTTTCTGGCGGCGAACACCAGCACAACAGCGG
>ULVV01016199.1_pt1 | contig 27256 bp, 26 predicted proteins | sample 1959761 | NCBI WGS metagenome assembly ULVV01 (sample SAMEA4835795, study PRJEB28245) | human gut metagenome | biome: gut microbiome; material: fecal sample | place: Denmark | collected 2008
ATATAAGTTTTTGCGAGAGTTCGAAGTCATACGCAAAACTGCCAAAAATATCTTTTTCGTAGCCCATAGGCAAACAGGTATTGGACGAACACCTACTTTTTCAGCGGCGGCTTTGCCGTGAAATGTTCGCTCTGATCCACAACAGAAAGCGCCGTCTTGGGAGTGATCCCGAGGCGGCGCTTTTTCTCGCTATTCATACAAAGCGAAGCCCGTCTCGGCAGAGAGACGGGCTTCGGTGCGCCACGCGGATTACGTTGGGATGTTTTCAGCGCACGACTCGACCGGAGCCGTCGCCGCTGATCAGCTGATACACCTCATCCGGCGTAGAAAGGTTGAAGTCAAATTCGATCGAGTGCTTCAGGCAGGAGGCACCGAAGCCGTCACCGAGACCGCCGCATCCGTCACCGATGCACAAACTGCCTTCACCTTTGCCTTCAGCGGCATCACCGTAGAAGGCAGCAGCGACGGCTACGAGTGCAACGGTACGGTGCTGACGATCGATGCCGCTGGTACTTACCTGCTCTCCGGCTCGTGTACGGACGGCTCAGTTAAAATTAAGAAGGGCACAACCGGTGTGAGGCTGATCCTGAGCGGTCTGAGCCTGACAAGCGCCGACACTGCGCCGATCACCTGCAACAAATCGAGCGAAGTCGTCATCGTCGCCGCAGACGGAACGGAAAATGTCCTGACCGACGCCGCCGCGAACAATGATGAATCGAATTCCGGCAACGAAATCGCCGAAAATGCCGTCATCAAATGCAAGGACGGCTCGGCCGTCACCCTCTGCGGCGCCGGGACGCTGACACTCAACGCCTACGGCAAAAACGGCATCAAGTCCGGCGCGACCACCGCAGAGGAAGGCGAAGTCTCCCTCACCATCCGTGAGCTGACGCTGAGCATCAATGCCTCCGTCAATGACGCAATCAATGCCGAGCAGTATCTCGCCGTCGAAAGCGGCACGCTGAACCTCGCTACCGCAGACGTTGCGCTGCACTGCGATCTGATCATGGACATCGGCGCAGAAGGAACGGATGGTCCGACGATTGCCATTGCAGAGGCCTGCGAGGGCATCGAGGCCGCGGCGCTGAGCATCCGCTCAGGCGATATCAGCATTGTCTGCACGGACGATTGCCTGAACGCAGCAAATTCCGATCTTGCAAACTATGATTTCGCCATCAATATCTCCTGCGGCAATGTGACCGTATGGAGCGGCGGCAATGCCGACAACCAGCCCCTCGATGCCGACGGCACCATCGCCATCACCGGCGGCAGCGCCGGGATGGGCATGAATCTCAGCACCACGCAGGCCTACGTCACCTTCGGCTCTGCCGGGATAAGTGGCATGGGCAATATGGGTGGCCAGCCCGGTAGCTTTGGCGGCATGCAGCCCCCGCAGAACGGCGGCCAGCCCAAGAGCGATTCCAAAGTGAGCGGCAATTTCCAGCCGAGTGATGATTTCCGGCACGGTGACATGACCTCCAACAATTCCATGTCCTCCGGTGGCAGCGCACCGTCCGACGGCTTCGGTGCTTCGCTGATCTCCGCCGGCAGCATCATGACCATTCTCGACCCCTCCGGCAGCACCGTCTACTCCGGCGAAGCGGCCTGCCGCGCCGCCTTCGTGTTCTTCTCCTCCGCTGATCTGAACACGGACAAGACCTACACGCTCTCCGCGGACAGCATTTCCGCCGCAACGGCCACCGCGCAGGCCGGCACGAGCACCGCGCAGAACGGCGGTCAGCCGGGTCAAATGCCCGGAAGCGGCTCGCAGCCCGGTCAACCGGGGGAAGGGCAGCAGCCCGGCGGCGATCCACCGGCCATGCCCGGCAGCGACAACAGCTCCGGTAACGCAATATAATCAAAGCGTGCCCGTCAAAAACTGGTGTCAGAAAAAACGATTGGTGTCAGGCACATTGCCTGACACCAATCGTTTGCTTACAGCCACCCCTGTGAGGAGGCTCAGAGGGTGTACTGCGGATAGGTTTTTTTAAACAGGGCGTCGATAGGCTCCTTCTCCGTTGCGTCAAAGCCGGAGGTACGTGTGACGCAAATGGCCGAGGCACACTGTGCATAGCAGACCGACTTTTCAAGGCTCCAGTCCTGCGCCAGCGAGGCCAGCAGCGCACCGGCAAAGGTGTCGCCCGCGCCGCCGGTATCAACCGCCTTCATAGGAATGCCGGGGAAATAACGTTTTTCCTTGTGGGTGACCAAAACCGTGCCCTTTTCGCCGAGGGTGATGATGACTGCCTCGCGCACGCCATTGTCCAGCAGCACCTGCGCCGCAGCATAGGCCGTTTCGGTGTCTGTCACGGGAAGGCCGGTCAGCGACTGTGCCTCGCACTCGTTCGGCTTGATGATGGAGATATAGGGATACAGCGTCTCGTCGATCGGCGCGACCGGCGCGGGGTCGAGCATCGTCCGCACGCCAAGCGAGGCCGCAACGCGGATGGCATGGTCGACTGTTTCAAGCGGCACCTCCAGCTGCGCGCCGAGAATTTTTGCGCCGCGGATGGTCTCGTAGAGATAGTCGACGTCGCTGCAGGTGACCTGCCCGTTTGCACCGGGCACAACGACAATTTTGTTTTGCCCTGCTTCGTCAAGGAAAATACCCGCACTGCCGGTCGGCGTTGTCTCATCGAGGTAGACAAAGTCCGTGTGGATGCCGAGGTCGGCATACATCTGCTTTTGCGCGCGGCCGTGCGCATCGTTACCCAGCCGCTCCAGCAGGAACACGTCACTGCCGAGCTTCTTCGCAACAACGGCCTGTCCCGAGCCCTTGCCGCCGACGACGATGTGATAATCGTCGCCGATCAGCGTCTCGCCGCGGGCAGGCAGCTCCGGCGAGGTGAAGACGTGGCAAACGCTGCAGCTCCCAAGCACCACAACTCGGTTGTTCATCTGTCTTCCCTCCCGTCAGATGAGCTTCATTTCCTGAAGCCCTGCTTTGATGATTGCTTTCTGTTCGTCCGTTACGTACGTCATGTTGTGCGGCATTCTCGTCCCATGGAAGGGCATGTCCAGAAGCTCGCAGGCATAGAAATAGCCGTTCATGTCCGACGCAGTCTTCAGGAGCTTACGCACCTTCATAGAAAATTTCTGCGCCTGCATTGCGCCAATGGGGTCGTCGTTGTACCACGCGTCGGTGATGGCAAGGATGACCTTCGGGAAGGGCACGGACGTGGCCGAGATCACACCCACGCCGCCGACGGCCAGCATCGGCAGCGTCAGCGCATCGCTGCCCGCGATACACTGGAAGTCCGGATAGTTCACCTGCAGCAGAAGATCCTGCAATGCGGAGATGTTCTGCGTGCTATCCTTGTAGCCCAGGACGTTCGGGTGGGCGTTGGCAATCCGTGCAACCGTCCGCGGCGACATGGTATTGCCGGTTTGGGGGACATTATAAATATACGTCGGATAGTCCTCCGGGATGACCTCGTCAAAGAATTCCACCAGTGCCTGCTCGGTGTACGGGAAGACCGACGGCTGCGAGATGCAAACCGCGTCCACGCCGATGTCCATATAATCCTGCACAAGCTGCTTGGCGTTTTTGATGGAGTCCTCCATAACGTTCATCATGACCGGAACGCGGCCGACCGCAGCGTTGCACAGCTCCTCGCCGACACGGCGCTTTTCCTCCATGGTCAGCAGGTACGTCTGCGTCGAAAGTCCTCCCATAAACAGGCCGTCGATGCCGTTTTTGATCTGAAACTCCACCATTTTCCGCACAGGGCCGAAATCCAGCTCCTGATTGGGCTGATACGCGACCATGATCTCGCTGATACTTCCGTCAAATTTTTTCTTTCTCATACGAATTTCCTTTCATTTCGTCGGGCGGTCAACACAGCCATAGTAAAATACGGCTCTGTTCGCCGGGTCAAGGCGCAGCGTCACATTCGGGGTAAGCTCGATGGCCTCGCCCGCCTTGTTCTTCGCGCGCCATGTGATCTCCGAGAAGATCACGATCGCGTCCGCCTCCTCAGTGACCTTGATGCTGTGAATGCAGTGCTCCCCGCAAAAGTCGCGGCACTGGGCGGCATACCACCGCTCAAACCCGGCCATATCCAGCGGGTTGTTCGGAAAATCGACCACAAGCCCCTCGCCCACGGTCAGTCTGGCCAGCTCGGAAAACGGCGCCTTGCCGTCGATCTTGCGATACCAGTCACGCAGAAACGCTTCGCCGAAGGCCGTTGTCTCTGTCATATTGTTCAATGCTCTGCACCTCTTTTTTAGCTGTCCTCGGGAGAGAACGGAATGGTCATGGCCTCCGGGCCGGTCGCGCCCTTCTTACGGTTGGCGATGGATACGATGACCAAAACGATCACCGTGGCCAAATAGGGCAGCATTTTCAGCAGCACCGGAGAGACTGCGATGCTGATAGCCTGCAGCTGGTAGGCCAGCGCCTCCATGCCGCCGAAAACATAGGCCGTGATCATCGCCGCCGAGGGCTTCCACATGGCGCAGGTCACGATGGCCAGAGCGATCCAGCCGCGGCCGCCGGTCATGTTCTCCGTCCACGTCGGGATCGTGCTGAGGATCAGGAAGGAGCCGCCGATGCCGGCCAGAAGGCCGCCGATCATGACATAAATATACCGCGTCCGGTTCACGTTCACACCGGCCGAGTACGCCGCCGAGGGATTTTCAGCGCAGGCGCGCATCTTCAGGCCGATCTGTGTGCGGAACATAACAAAGCTCAGGACAATGACCAGAGCATACGAAAGATAGACCAGCAGATTCTGGTTGAAGAAGATCTCGCCGAGATATGGAATGTCCGCCAGCAGCGGGATGCGGATGTTTTCCAGCACCTTGGGCGCGGCAATGCCGTTGTAGTCCTTGCCGACAAAGGCGCTGAAACCCGCAGCAAAGATGTTCAGCGCAAGGCCGCAGATGACCTGATGCACTCTGCAGGTAATGGACAGAAACGCATGGATGAGCGCCAGCAGCGCGGCGCAGACGCCGCCCACGAGCACCGCCACAAAAAGGCTGCCCGAGGCGATGAGGGAAATAAACGCCGTGACTGCGCCGAAGAGCATCATGCCGTCAAGGCCGAGGTTCAGCACACCGGCGCGCTGGTTCATGATCTCGCCCAGCGCCGTCAGGAGCAGCGGCGTGCCCTGCGCGACCGCAGCGGTCAGCGTGGCACGAAGGATGATATCAATCATTGCCGAGCCTCCTTTCCTTACGGACGATGCGATATTTGGTGAACATGCCGCCTGCTGCGACAAAAATCAAAATGGAGCCTTGGATCATCTGCACCGTCGAGACCGGCAGCCCGAGCTTTTGGATGGTATTGCCGCCCACCAGCAGACCGCCGAACAGGAACGACACCACGACGGCGGCCAGCGGATGGCACTGCGCCAGATACGCGATGGTCATACCAGACGAGCCGAGCTGCGAGGCAAAATTTGCCTGCAGGCGGTGTGTGATGCCGCAAATCTCAACCATGCCCGCAACGCCGGCGATACCGGCACTGAGGAACATCACCAGCAGGATGTTCCGGTTGACGGACATGCCTGCATAACGTGCGACCTTTTCCTTTGCGCCGATGAGCTTGATTTCAAAGCCCCAACGCGTTTTATAGATAACAAACCACAAAGCCAGCGCAATCGCAAGGCCGATGATCAGGCCGGTGTGGACGCGCGTGCCGAAAAAGGTTGTCAGCTCGCCCGCAGACGGGATCTTTCTCGTGCGCGGGAAGGCAAAGCCTGTCGGGTCCTTCCACGGTCCCTGAATGAGCCATGCCACAAAGAATGTCGCCACATAGTTTAGCATCAGGCAGGTGATGAGCTCGTTGACCTTCTATTTTACCTTCAAAATGGCCGGAATGAGGCCGTAAATGCCCGCGCAGATAAACGCCGCAAGGAACGCCAACAGCACGGTTACAAACCGGTTGCACCCGTTAAGATGCAGGACGACATAGGTCGCCGCAGCCGCACCGATGTGCAGCTAGCCCTCGCCGCCCGCGTTCCAGATCTGCATTTTAAACGCAAAGGCAACACCGACGGAGATGATCATCAGCGGGATCATCTTGACGACCGTCTCGCTCAGGCCGTAGGCCGAGCCAAACGCGCCCTCGAACATGACCGAGTAGACCTCGATGGGAGATTCTCCGGAAATCAGCAGGAAGATTGCCGAAAACAGGAAGCCTGCAACAATGGAGGCAAGCGGAATGGCAAGCTTCGTCCAAAACGGGACACTCAGCCGCTTTTCCAGTGTCAGATATCGTTGTTTACGCATTCGGCTCACCGTCCATTCTTGCGGCGCCGGACATGGCCAGGCCGATGGTCTCCAGATTGACCCGGCTGATCGGTACGATGCCCATAAATTCGCCCTCATACATCACCGCAACACGGTCACAGAGCTGGAAGATCTCGTCAAAGTCCTCCGACACCAGCAAAACGCCCGCTCCGCGGTTCTTTTCGTTGACCAAAATTTTGTGGATACTCTCCGTTGCCTTGATGTCCAAGCCGCGCACCGGGTAGCTGGCCAGAATCACGTCCGGCTTGCTCGCAGTCTCGCGCGCAAGAATCAGCTTCTGTGCATTGCCGCCGGACATGCTTTGCACGAGGCTCTTCGTCCCGCCGACCTTGATTTCGAACTTGTCGATGAATTCCTCAGCCTGCTTGTTCAGCTTTTTATAGTCGACGATGCCACCCTTGGAGAATTCCGGCAAACGGTAAGCCTTGATGCCCGCGTTTTCCGCAACGCTCAGCTCTCGCACCAAGGCAAAGCCGTAGCGATCCTCGGGGATAAACGCCAGCCCGTCGGAGATGCGCTGGCGCACCGTTGTTTTCGTGATATTCTTCTCCTTGAAGGTGATCGTCCCGCCGGCAGCGGCGCGAAGGCCGGACAAAGCCTCCATCAGCTCCTTCTGTCCGTTTCCGGAAACACCTGCAATGCCCAGAATTTCGCCCGCATACAGGCTAAAGCTGAGCTTCCTCACCGCCTCGAGCTTTTTGTCATTTAAAACGGTCAGGTTCTCCACGCGCAGCAGCTCGCGGTCGGTCGTCGTATCGGTCGTGTTTCGGCGTCCCATCGAGATTTCGCGGCCGACCATCAGCTTGGCCAGCTCCTTTTCGTCGGTCTCGGCCTTAGTCAGCGTTCTGACAAGGCAGCCGTCGCGCAGGACGGTAATCCGGTCGGCGTAGTCCATGACCTCGTTCATCTTGTGCGTAATAAAGATCACGGTACAGCCGCTGTCGGTCATTTTACGGAGCGTAAGGAACAGCTCCTGCACCTCCTGCGCCGTCAGCACGGCCGTCGGCTCGTCCAAAATCAGGATGTTTGCATTGCGGTACAGCACCTTCAGGATTTCTACCCGCTGCTGCTCGCCGATCGACAGCTGCCACGTCAGCGCGCCAGGATCAATCTCGATGCAATAGCGCTCGGAAAGCGCCTTTACCCGCGCCTCCAGTTTTTTCTTGTTGATGACCTTGACATGGTCGTCGCCCAAAACGATGTTTTCTGCCACGGAAAACGGCTTTACCAGCTTAAAATGCTGATAGATCATGCCGATTCCGTGCTGGAGCGCATCCTTCGGCGTACGGATCATGACTGGCTTGCCGTTGATACAGATCTCCCCCGCATCGGGCTGCAGCACGCCGGTCAGGATGCTCATCAGCGTACTCTTTCCCGCACCGTTCTCGCCGAGCAGAGCGTGAATTTCGCCGCGGTAGGCGGTGAAGTCCACATTATCATTGGCGAGGCAGGACGGAAACTGTTTGCGGATCCCCCGCATTTGCACAGATGCTTCTGCCATTGTCTTCTCCCTTTCTGATAAAAGTCGGGATTTTCATCCCGACTTTTATCGTTATTGCTTCCTGCTGCGCAGCCTCAGTCGGTCGGCTTGTCCGCCCAGTTGTCAATGACGTTCGGGAGGAACCACTGCATGGCGTTGGCGTCCTCGGTGGAGAGCACCTCGCCCTCAGCAACGCGCAGCTTGCCGGTATTGTCATAGAGCGGGCCTGCAAAGACCTCAAAGCCCTCACGCAGACGCTTCTCGGCATCGGCCACGAGGTCGCGGACGTCCTGCGGCACCTTGTCGCTGAACTCAGCCAGCGAGATTGCGCCATCGTTGATGTCCAGCTCGCACCACTTGCCAACGAAGGTTCCGTTGCGGACAGCCTCAACCTGCTCAGCCATCCACGGGCCCCACGTCCAGCAGTTGGAGGTCAGCTGCTGCGTCGGTGCAAACTCGCGCATATCGACAGAGCTGCCGATGAACATCACGCCGCGGGATTCACAGACCTGCGCAACTGCGGAGGAGCTCAGGTCAATGCAAATCAGGTCGCAGCCCTGATCGATCAGGGTGTTGGCGCAGACCGCATCAGCGGTGGGATCATTGAAGGAGTTTGCCCACAGGGTAACGATCTCCGCATCGGGGTTGGCCTCGGCAACACCGACAGCAAAGCCATTGAGCTGCTTGATGGGGTCAGGGAACGGAATACTGGAAACGTAGCCGATCTTATTGACCTTCGTCATCTTGTCGGCGAGGAGGCCGGTCATATAGCGGCCCTGCTCGAGCTTGGCAATATAGACGGACATGTTCTTCGCCGTCTCGTAGCCGGAGCCATTGATGAAGGTAACATCGGGATATTCCGCAGCCAGGGACAGCATGTAGTCCACATAGTCAAAGGAGGTACCGACAATGATCTCGCAGCCGTCGTTGATATACTCTCTCATCACGCGCTCACAGTCCGCGCCGCCCGCAATGTTTTCGACCTTGTAGGTCTCGACGTTCTGACAGTTTTCTTCCAAATACAGCCGCGCGTTTTCAGACGTCTGCGCCCAGGCGTCGGTGCTGACGATTGCGCTGAACACAAAGCCGATCTTGATCAGACGGTCAGGATCCTTGCCGGAGGCAGCGGGCTCGTTGTCGCCGGTGTCGTCAGGCGTCGACGGAGTGTCGGACGTAGTGTTGTTCGGCGTGTTCGGCGTCTCCGATTTGCAGCCGGTCAGCGCCAGGGAAAACAGCACCGAAACGGCAAGCAGCAATGCGATTAACTTTTTCATTCTGGGGGTCCTCCTTTTTATTTTTACAGGCTCGCGCCTATAATCACAAGGTCACTTTTTCAGCTTGTGCAGGATATACGCCGTATAGAGATAAAAAAGGTCTTCAAACACACGTGGATTCTTACCGGTGATCTCCTGAATGCGATCGAGCCGGTATTTCAGCGTGTTGCGGTGGATATAGAGCTTATTGATCACCTCGGTCTGGTTGCCGCTCTCCTTGAAGAACACCTCGAGGGTCTGCACCAGATCGTCATAGATCGGCTGTGCAAACAGCTCGTTGATCTTCGTGTCGAACTGTACCTGACGCAGGCCGGAGATTGCATAAGCAAATTCAAAGTCTCGGTAGTCATAGATCATGCTCTCGGGATAAAGACGTTTTCCGGCGAACATTGTGTTCTGTGCCGAGACGAACGCTTCGTTCAGGTTTGGCCCTGTGCGTCCGGTGGCAAAGCTCACATCGTTGAACAGCATGCTGAGATCCTTGATGATGCTCGGGTCATAGCCCTTACGCATGATGAGCACAATGCTGTTGTTGCCCAGACAGATGTAATAGTTGGAATGTGGAAGGATGCTTTCAACGGCCTTCTGCGCGCTGAGCTGGTTCCATATCCCGTCGAGCAGGACCACACCGTATTCCTGCGACACATCGATGCCGTTGCGCAGACCGCGGCGATAAAAGTCAAGGGAATACTCCCCCGGCGTGTTGAGCCACTCGCTCAAAAACTCAAAGTTGATGATGTCGCTCACCTGGCTCGTGTCCTTCAGATACGGCTGGTAGATCACGCTCTCGCCCACCGCCTTGGCAATGGAGGTCAGGCACTTGATCTGCTCGTTATCGCCGAGCATCAGCACCGCGCCGACGCAGACATCCTTGAAAAACAGCGGCGTCGCCGTCACGTTGCCGTCTACCACACGCTCGTTATAGGGTTTGCCGGAATTGGCCTGCTCAATGCACTGCTTTGCCAGCGGCGAGGTGCGGTTGATGCGCCCGGTGTCCGAGCTGGAAAGGATGACGCCGTCCTCATCGCAGAGGCTCACGCCCTCCGGAAAGATCTGCATCAGCTGCAGGACGATGCTTTTCGCCTGCGCCGTGGAAAGATAGACGTTCATGCCTGCATCCTCAGCGCACCCAGCGGATACGCGTCTCATCGAAGCGATCCTGCGGGCACAGGGGCTTTTTCGGATAGCCGACCGGAACTGCTGCGAACGGAACGTACCGATCCGGCAGTGCAAAGGCCTTGCGGATCGCATCCACGCGATCCTGCCGCGGGTACATGCCCAGCCATACCGCTCCGAGGCCCAGCTCCGTAGCGCGAATGAGGATGTTTTCTGTGCAGGCGCTGGCGTCCTGCACCCACCACGGACTGTTTGCGGAGATGCGCGCCTCGTCTGCGAGCACCACGATCACCGCCGAGGCGTTCGTGCACATTTTTGCATAGGGACTGGCCTGTGCAAGCTTTTGCTTTCCCTCGTCAGAGCAGACGATCAAAAACTCCCACGGACGTTCGTTTTTCGCCGAGGGTGCCTGCATCCCCGCTGCAGCGAGCTGGCGCAGCAGCTCCTCGGGGACTGCCGTTTCCGCGTACTCACGACAGGAACAGCGCTGCATTACCGGATTCATCATATCTGTTTTCGTCTCCTTTTCCGCCTGCAAGATGCGGAAGTTACGAGTCGGGACGGGCTTCTCACAGCCCGATACTAACACGAGTTCCCCTACCTTGGCAAGCTTAATTTCGTGGTTATTCGTCATTTTGTTCAAATGCACAGTCGTTTTTCAGCTTCTGTTGTGCAGGATTTTAAATTGGCCTCTGTGAAAAAGAACGAGAGGATCCCAGCGGGATCCTCTCGCTATCCGTTTCCTCCGGTGCAGCAAAGCTGCGCTGGTGAAAACACGACCATGCTCTGATCCAAAATATTGATTACAGTACAGAAAAATATTCCAGCGCATAACGGATGCCGTCCGCCTCGCAATCGCGAGTGACAAAATCCGCAGCCGCCCGCGCGCCGTCCGTCCCTGCCTCCATCGCAACGCCGATACCGGCCGCAGTCAGCAAGCCGATGTCGTTGTCCGAATCGCCGAAGGCCATGCACTGTGCCGGCGTCAGGCCGTAGCGCGCCAGCGTCGCCGCGAAGGCCTGCTGCTTCCCGCCCGCAGCGGAAAACAGATCGTGGCCGAAGGCGTGCCACTGCGTCTTGGCGCAGTGCGGCAGCAGCTCCATCGGCAGCTCCTCCGGCGGCAGGAACAGGGAAAATTTATACACCGGCTCCCGGCACAATGCGCGCAGGTCGCCGAGCTTCGGCGGCTGCGTTCGGATGTCCTCCAGCGCCTGTGCCGCCGCCGGCGTGAGACGGTTGATCGCACACTGCTTCTCGCTGACCATCCAGCAGGAAAGGCCGCGCGCCTCCACCCAGTCCAGCAGTCTTGCCAAATCGTCCGGATCGACCGGGCAGCGATAGAACACCGTTCCATCCGCATCCACACCCAGCTCTCCGTTGTTCAAAAGGTAGCCGTCAAAGTCCAGTCCGTCGATCAGGTGTCCCGCGCTGATCTCAAAGGGAGAGCGCCCCGTTACAACAAAGCAAAGGATGCCCTTCCGCCGCAGCGCAGCCACAGACTCGAAGACCGACGCAGGAATACGCCCGCTTTTCCACGGGACGAGCGTTCCGTCAATGTCAAAAAATACCGCCTTAATCATGATTTTCTCCCGCGGCGGCAGCACCGCCGCCTTTTTGTCGTTTTTTGTGAGAAACCGACGTCATTTTATTATACCGGATGCGCCGGAGTCTGTCAAGCGCCACGGCAGCTCCGCTTTCCTCCCCTCTGCAGCGTCGCTGTATGCCGTTAGATGTCCTTTCTAGCTAAGGCGGCAATTCCGGATGCTTAATGAGGAAATTCACGGGCATTGACTTCATGACGGAAGCAGTGCCGGATGAAACGACCCTGTGCAAGTTTCGCCATCTTCTGGAAGAAAACGGCCTGAACAAGCTGTTTTTTGACGCGATCAACCGGGTAATGGTGCAAACCGGGCACATGATGAAGGGCGGAACCATCGTGGATGCAACGATCATCAACGCACCCAGCTCCACCAAAAACGCGGAGAAGAAGCGCGACCCGGAAATGCACCAGACGAAAAAGGGTAATGAGTGGAAATTCGGGATGAAATGCCACATCGGTGTGGATGCTGGCAGCGGGCTGGTTCATACCATGACGGTCACTGCGGCAAATACACATGACATCACGCAAGCAGCCGCGTTGATTCGCGAAGACGATATGGTGGCTATTTTACACCGAAATTGCCTTTTGGAGCATGAAACAAACGTACTAACCGCCGAAAAATTCTGCTTCGATGCTGACAATAATATTTATTACACTCCTGCATTCAGAAAAACCAACAGCTGCTATACGGCAGGCATGGGTATCGGTTCCATGATTTATGCGTTGAAGCTGCGTTCTCTGTAATTCTGTCATTACACTCCGGTCAAAAACCGAGTGCCCTCAACATAAGTCCACCGTAATTTTGATAGAATTACGGTGGACTTTTTCTATGCCCGAAAACCGCTTGGAATCAGGCTTTTCGGCTGTTTCAGCGCATAAGTGAACCCCGCTGCAGAACAATTCTGCGGCGGGGGTTTGTGCGTTTTATGGGGATTGCGGCTTCCTGTGCCGTTGTAATCGTTAAAAAGCCGAGTATTCGTTGAACTGCTGATGGTAATCGTTAAACGGCAGAATAAGTAAAACCACTCATTTTCAAAAGTATAGACACCTTTTTCTACTGTTGATACTGTACCAGTGAGATTTCCTTGGAGCGCAGAGATGGTATCCAAAACATTGTCAATCACGATTACTGTTTTCACTTTAATTGCATACGCAGGCATTGCTTGCCAAGTGTAACGTCTCAGGCGCGGCTTCTACTTTCAATAAATGCCTGTGGCTGCACAAGCAGAAAATCAAATCCCATCATTCTTCCGCAAGATCGGCAATCAACTTGACGTCGCTGACTGCCAGCGCAAGCTGAAGCTTGTTTTCCAGCCCGGTTTTTTGCAGCATATTTGACACATGGAATTTGACTGTTGACATCTCGCAGCCCATCTCTGCCGCGATGCGCGTGTAAGACAAGCCCCGCAGCAGATGCCGCAGAACCTTCAGTTCCGTCTTTGTAAATTCCGTGCTTTTTGCCATGCCAATCTCAACTGTCGGAGGTGCGTCCGGAAAAATATGTTCACCTGTCAGCGTTTGCCGGACGACATCCATCAAACGCTTCTGCGTCGAGTCCTTGTACCACAGGCTGTCGGCACCGGCCCTCTTAGCCTCGTCCAGAACTGCGCAGTCGATCAGCGAGGTCACAACAATGATTTTGCTCTTCGGCTGTATCGCTTTGATCTGGCGAACGGCGGTCAGACCATTCTCGCGGTTCTCCGTTTGCACATCCATCAAAATCAGATCGACAGAGCTTGTCCGGCACACCTCAACCGCCTGCTTTGCGCCGGGGATCGACGCCGTGATCCGGTATCCGTCCTCGACACGGAAATAGCTTTCCAGCAGACTGCGGATCATGGTCTGGTCTTCAACGATCATCACTCTCATATGCTGCTTCCTCCTGTTCCGGCAGACTGAGCATCAGCTTAAAGCGCGGGATGCTCCAAACCTCCATTTTGCCGCCTGCTTCTTCGATACGTTGACGCAGCATGGAAAGGCCTCCGCCCTCTGTGATTTTTCCCCTTGGCACCGCACCGTTGTTGGTCAGGGAGACCTCCATGCAGTCCGGCTTCTGCCAAAAGCGCACATACAATTCTGTGCCATCTGCGTGACGGACACAGTTTGCCGCACATTCGCAGATCGCCAGTGCGCTCAGTGCGCGCATATGCTGCGATTGTGGTTCATCTCCTGCCAGCAGAACTCTAACGCCCAATTCTTCCGCTCGTTTTTTCGCCGCCTCCAGCGATTCGGATCGCGCCGTTATCTGGTGGGAGCGATAAAGCACTGAGATTGACCGTTCCCACAGCGCCGCATTTGCACGAATTTCCTTCAGGTCCGTGTGTTGGAGCAGCACGCGGCGTGCCGCAAGAATACTGTGCCCAATGTCATCGTGCACACGCAGCTTCATGGCCAGCGTCTCTTCCTCCCGGATGATCTCCGGCATCTGCGCAAGCAGCCGCTTAAGCCGCTTATTTGTCTTCTCCAGCTTCGCATTTTCCGCTTTCAGCTGGTTCTGCTTCTGAATCAACTCCGTAACGTCTGCGGCAGTGATTTGCGTATATCGGACGCCCGCTTTTGTTGTGATCTGCTCCTGTGCAAAGCGCAGCGCTGTTCCGTCCGGAAAACGGTAAATCCGAAGGCGCGGATCCAGACAGCACACGCTTGCCGGCGGCGCCTGCAGAGCGCTTTGCATCTCTGCCAGCGACTGTATACCGCCTTTTTGCAGCCAGTTTGCAATGGCAAGCATCCGGCGGTTGATGAGCCGCACCACGCCGTTTTTATCGAAGAAGCAGGCCGCGATGGGCAGACTGTCGAAGCTTTCTTTAATTCTGTCCATGCGCCTATCCCCCTCTCGATCTTTCCAGCTTCCGCGTCACATATTGCAGTCCGTCCTCATCCTGCTCCCATTCCAGATCTGGAAACCGCGTGCGCAGCCCGCAGAGCGGCTCCGCCGCTGAAACACAGAGAGCAATCTCTACCCACTTACCAACCTCGATGGAGATCAGCAGCGCACGCAGCGATTCCAGCTCCGCCTCCACAACCGCCTCAAACAGGTCGTAGACCTGCGTTGCCTGCTCGACGGTAAGCCGGCCTTCTCCCTTGATGATCGTCTTGCAGTCGGCGCCATAGATACTGATATTCTCGGAAGATTCATTGAGGCACAGCCGAAGCTCCTGCACGCTGATCGCACCGCGCTGCACGCCAACAAAAGTCAGGTTGCTTCTGCGCTTGATGTAGGTACCGATAATGATGACCTGCCCGAGCAGGCGCCTGGCTCTGTCTGGATCCTCCGCCTTCTGTAATTCAGCCAGCAGATCCCGCAGCATCGCGATCTGCCGGGCGGTCTGCGCCTCCATCATGTCATACAGGCGGTTTTCTTCTGTCAGCTTCAGCCATCTTGCGCGCTGTGCATTCTCCGCGGCCAGAACGTCGCCGGTATCACGCAGCTCGTCCCTTGTCAGCTCCAGCTCCTTTTGGACCTGATTCAGCGCGGAGACGTCCTCCTTCCAGAATACCCAGCCGCGGCGCAGCTTGTGCCGCTTCAAAAGCGTATCGTCGCTCAGATGGACGGTATCCTGCCGGATCTGCTGCAGCTCGCTTTGCGGCAAAGCCTCCTGCATGGAAACAGACGCATATTTGGGGCAAAATGCAGGATCCGTGATCTGGACAGGCAAACTCGTTGCCTCAAAAAGTTCGTCGTATCCGAGGTTAGACTGAATCAGCCCGCATTGAATGCAGCATTCAAAGATGCTCGCAAAGATCAGGCACTGCGACACCGTCATATCACCCGCGAGAACCCAGACCCAATAGACCTTTTTAATATACATGCAAGCATAGACCAACGAAAGCGCAAGCGGAACCAGCGGCAGCCAGCGAATTCTCCTGCTGCGCGGGATGCGGCAGTTTTTCACCATCGAAAGCAACGCGAACCCCGCGCATAGAGCCACCCAACCCAGCACGAAGAAATAGCCGCCTTCATACCGATACTCCTGATCCGATAAAACGCCGGACGGGAAAGAAAACACCTGCTGGTGCAGATCATTGGTCAGAACGAGCAAAAGAAGCAGCAGCGTTGGAAAATACAGAAGCTTGGTCCATCGCGGCAGCTGAAAATCCTCTCCCTTGCCCAGTGACAGGGAAACAAAGACCGACAGCATGGGGATGAGCAGCATCGGGAAATAGTAGAAGTACCACAGCCAGCGCTCGGCATCCATGTTATCAATGAAAAATTTGATTGATCGCAGCAGGATCCACAGCACCATCAGCACTGAGATTGCCAACAGATAGCGCCGCACCTGCGTCTGCACGATGCGCATCCAGATGGAGTAGCACCACGCGCTGAACAAAAACACATAGATTCCGCTTCGCAGGTGGTTGACAGCCGAAGAATGAAAAATATGCCGGCTGGCATAGCGGAGCCACATGGCAAACGCAATGAGCGCCAACACGCCCAGCACATACAAAAATCTCTTTTTTGTCACTTTGCTCATGCCGCCTACCTCCCCATTCTGCACATCCGTATTGATAGTATATCATGCGGATGGAAAAAGGCAACACAGTTTTGCACCCTTTGCTGAGAGAAACGAGTCAGACAATGGCCTTTGAACAAAAAAATATTGCAAACCCTATCCAATCGGTGGGGGCAAAAAAGAGCGATAACGGATAAAATAAAAACGGAAACTGCAAAAGGAAAAAAAGGCGGTGAAAAGCACAGATGCGAAGAATTGTGTTGGATATGAAGAACGGACTCCTGGCGGAGGCGGTCACGCAGTCGCTTTCGGGATGCGACATGGATTTCCTTATCTACCGTTCTCCAAAGCCGGAGGAAACGCTTGCTCTGTGCCGTACCTGCCGTGCCAACGTGTTGGTGATGGAGGTCATCCGACAGGGCCTCTGGAAGCTGAGCGAGAGACTCAGGCTCTGCAGTGCTGTAAAGCGGCTCGGTTGGGCCTGCAAGGTCCTGCTTCTGGTAGATGAGAGCACAGACGAACTGCTTGCTTCTGAGGTGCGGCAGACGGTGAAGGATCAGCTGGCCGATGGTTTTATCTATGCGTCGGTATCGCCAACCTACCTCGCAGGCGTAATCGACACGCTTTGAGGAAAGGATGGGTGAGAAATGAGAATGCTTTGTGCATAGCAAAGCGAGGAAGAGAGTACATAAAAAAGCGGGACGAAGGAAAGCAGCATTGGGCGCAGCCGGAGGCGTGTCGGCCGGCCTACAACGCATTTCCGTTGCAGGGCAATCGCCGAAAACGTCTCTGTAACACCAACTGATGGACTCAATTTATACAATACACAATGTAAAAGGAGGAATCAAGATGAAATCAATCACCCAACGCAGGATATTCAGCTTACTGCTTTCATTGGCAATGCTGATCGGCCTCCTCCCCGCCTTGGGGAGCATCGCCTCTGCCGCAGGCAGCGGCACCACCGAAGGCGACCCAAGAATCGTAACCACCTATGCGGAGCTCAGCTCTGCCCTGAGCTCCGGCGTCACCTATGTCAAGCTCGGTGCCAACATTAACACCAAGGATTTCAATGACGGCGCGGGATATAACAAGTCCATCCAACAGACTGGAACGGTTCAACTGGATCTTGACGGCTATTCCGTGACCTTTTTCAGCAGAACCTCTCCGCTCCCGGCTGCCATCCGCGTCACGGGCAATCTGTCGGTCAAGGACAGCCGCGGCGGCGGCAAGCTCTACATCGACGCCAATCCCAATACGGCCAGCAGCAAGCAGGTGCTGATCCGCGCCGAGACCGGAAGCTTCACGCTCAACAGCGGGCGGATCGGCGTCGATAACGGTCTTGCCAAAAACAGCATTGTGGTCGTCGAGGGCAAGGGCGACGCGAAGGTCGTCTTTAACGGTGGCAAGGTCGACGCCATCTCCCCGAAGGTCGGCATCCCCTATGTCTATTCCGCCCTGCTGTCGTCCAACTGCAAGGCCGAATTCAACGGCGGCGAGTTCGAGGGGCTGGTCGGCTTCACCTACGCCACCCGGACAGACGGGATAAGCAAGCCGAAAGCCGTGATCAACGGCGGCAAGTTCAAGGGCGGTATCGTCGTTAAAAAGGGCAGCGAGACCATCACGGAGGGGCGGACTTTCCCCATCAGCATCCAAGGCGGCAGCTTCGGCCGCGGCCTCTTCACGGAGAATTTCGCGCTCAGCAGCAGCGAGCAGACCCTGGAAAACTTTGCCTTTGCCGCAATGTTCCCGGAAAGGACCGCTCTGCTTCGCCCCGACGAGCGGACCCGCCTGATCTACCGTCAGAAGGACGTCAAGACCGAATACATGGCCAACTCCGTCTCGAAGGAGTACCTCATCGCCCTGTCGACCAAGAATCTTGACGACTATAAGCGCGTCGCCTTCTCGTCCTACAGCGGCACGGCCTACACCGATGTCTGCACCAACGCCTTCGGTCTGGTCAAGGTGGAGGTCAACGGTGCGCCGGCCTATGTACCGCACCAGATGGACGTGACGGGCGGCTACAGCGGCGCTCCGCTGTACGCGCTCAATCCGAAAAAGCAACTCCGGTTCTACTGGGTCCCCCTGCCGGAGGCGATGAGGGACGCAGGCTACAGACAGAAGATCAGCTACACGCTCAACGGTACGGATCATCCCGTCACCGCCAGCAGCTACAATAACAATCTCTTGTTTCAGACTATCCCTGTGAATAGCTATAGCTACCAGACGGAGGTGCAGAAGCTGGGGATCACCGTCGAGCTTTATAAGGACGGCGAGCCGCTGAGACTGAGCGGCGCTTCCAATATGTTCCTGATGCGCTACCGGATGATGTCGGAGACCGATGTCGCCATTCCCGAGGTCACGCTGACGGTGAAGGACGGCGACCTGATCGCCGCATCCGCCGCGACCGACAGCCCGATTACCGTCTCCGAGGGCGAAGACTGCACCGTTAAAAGTCAGGTGAACTGGGCGGACAACGGAGATGTGCGCAACAAGTCGGTGGTCCTGAAGGCAAAGGAAGGCTTCTATCTGACGAAGGACACGAAATTCAACGTCGTCGGGGCGAACAGCATCACGGCAAAGTGGCTCTACAGCACGGACGACGGTCAGACCTGCGTCGTCGGCGTGGAGGCACAGGAGTGCGAGCTGATCACCGAGGCAAAGGGCATCGTGCGCGGCCTGGTCTATTATAATCGCGTCAATGACATCTATGTGGAGTCGTATGAGCCGAGCAAATACACCATCACCGTCAAGAAGGTCAGCGAATACATCCGCTCCTCCGGCTCTACCATCTATGACAGCTTCCTGTGGCCGGATGAGCTGCTCGACGAGACCGGCGCCCCCTATTATCTCTACTGCACAGTCGAGGCAAAGCCCGGCTATGTGTTCCGCAGCGGCACCGGAACGCTGAAATATGCCAATGAGGAGTGGAAGCCCGGAAAATGGGCGGAGGCCATTTGGAACGACGACTGGATGGACATGAACAACATCAGCGCCGGCGCATGCTATAAGCTGCACGACGAGTCAGACACCAATCTGGGCGGCCTTTGGCTGAACCGGCTCGAGCTGACCAGCCTGAATCTGTCCGTGAAGGCACCTGTCGCAGGCGAAAGCCCCGCACCGGGCAGTGACTACTGCAAGATCGACGGCCTGCCGCCGTACATGAAGCTCGAGCGCGTCGATTGGCTGAAGTGCTATGACGACTGGAGGTACTATTCCGATAAGCCCTTTACCTTCCAGGCAGGAAAAACGTCGGACGGTGAGAACTGCGAATACCAGTGCTTTATCTATGTCTCCTATGACCTTAGCGGCGTCGGGGTCGCGAAGGGCGCCAAGTTCTACCTCAACGACACGCCGTGCAAGCTGGACTGGGAGAATAAGTTCTTCTGGACTGAAACCATGACCGCCGAGGGCAACCCCGTGCAGGAGGATCCCGTTATCACGGCCAAGGCAGGTGCCAACGGCACAATCACGCCCTCCGGCAGTGTCACGGTCAAATCCGGCGCGGATCAAGCCTTTGCCATCCAACCGAACAGCGGCTATACCGTCTCCAAGGTGCTGGTAGACGGAACGGATGTGGGCGCGGTGACGTCGTACACCTTCAAGAACGTCACGGCCAACCATACCATCGAGGCGGTTTTTGCGAAGGTGGAAGCAAAGCCGACCAATCCCTTCGTCGACGTTGCCGAGGGAACATACTACTATGACCCGGTGCTTTGGGCGGTGGCAAACGGCATTACCTCCGGCGTGGATGCGACGCATTTTGAGCCCGAGGGCACCTGCACCCGTGCGCACGCCGTGACCTTCCTGTGGCGCGCATCGGGTCAGCCCGAACCGAAAACGACCAATATGCCGTTCCGGGACGTAAAGCCCGGCAGCTACTATGAAAAGGCCGTGCTCTGGGCCGTGGAAAACAAGATCACCAATGGTACCAGCACCACCACCTTCAGCCCGGACGAAAACTGCACCCGCGCGCAGATCGTCACCTTCCTTTGGCGCAGTAAGGGCGAGCCGTATGCCAGCGATAGCAATAACCCGTTCACGGACATCGCATCGGACTACTACATGGATGCCGTTTTCTGGGCAGTCAAGGAAGGCATTACAAAGGGCACCACCCCCACGACCTTCAGTCCGAACGAAAGGTGCACGCGCGCGCAGATCGTCACCTTTATCTACCGCGCAATGGCTTCCTGAACGAGGGTGCGCGCGGCGGAACAACCGCCGCGCTCCCCCGGGAGGCCCGATACGGAGGAACGCCACTTTACAGCATAAGGAGGGATCATCTTGCAGGTCGTAATTCAAAAGATTCCGGAAAATCTGCCGGAATTTGAACTGCTTGCCGCCGAGGGGCGGCAGCCAGAGCGCATCTGCGCCCTGTTTCTGTGCGCGCTGGCGCTGTTCGACCGAAATAAGGAGGCCGGCGCTGCCGCAATGAACCTTCTGCGCGGCCCGAAGCCCCTGACGCCGTATGACTGCCAGTTTCTGCGCGACCGACTGCGCGGCAAGTCCTATCTGCCGCTTGCGTATTTTGAAGGCGCGACGCCGGAAAACGGGTATCAGCCGCAGGTGCCGTACGCGCTGAACGTGCTCGCAGACCCCAGACCGCAGGATTTGGAGCCAGGCTATCTGCGTGTGTTCCTTAAAACGGCGGGCGCAGATTCGCCGCGGCCCATGAAGCTGCGGCAGAAGGCCTCGACCGGCGAATGGTTCCTTTGGGAATACTCCAGCATTCTCAGCGGCATCCGTATTCCTGCGGCGGAAGACCCATGGAGCTGACAGGCGAAGGAAACGGCGCTGCGCGGCAGCCTGTGAACGCAGCGGCTGTTCCAAAAGGGAGATCAACGTGAAAAAATCACGGGAAATTGCACTACTTATCATGCTGGCGACCGCGTTTGTTATGCTGGCGGGCGTTTTGCTGTATCGGTATTTTATCGGGAACCGGATACAGGACGGAGGCAGAATGGAAAACCCGGATGCGTACCGGGCAGGAAAAGAGCTGATCGAATTTCGCTGGCAGCAAACCCATACGAATTCTTCCCGTTGCTTTACGATGCATTTTTATCTGGAGAACGACCTTCCCGTGCTGACCGGACGGTTTCTGAGCCCGGATGGCGGCGAGACGAGAGAAAACGGGAGGGATGCGTCTTCGACCCCGATCCCATGGCAACTTACCTGGGTGCAATGGTTTGAGCTGCAGAATACGCTGGCGGAGGCTGCACTGCCCGCGTACGGAAAGCCATCGCACAATGCTGCAGAGGAGGCCAACAGCGAAATCTCCATCGTCTGGCGCACCGAGGACGAAGAGCAATCCGAAAAGTGCAGCGGCGAGAACGCCGCCGCGCTGGAGACCTTGGTGCTTCGCATTGCAGAGGAGGCCTACGGCACATCGCAGCTTGAGGCGGGCCTGCCGGGGTCTGCTCCAAAAGGCGGCTGAGCGCTTCTTGCGCGCAGCGCTGAACAACAGTACGTTTTTGCGCAGGGCACACTGCTGTGCGCCCTGCGGAATCACGAAAAAATGAACCAAAAAAATGTAAGGAGGATCTATTATGAAAGGACATGTGTTTTTGAAGGTTACGGGTATTTTAATGATTATTGCATCTGCATTTTCCATCATTGTGGGTGTATTGCTCGCTGGAATCAGTGCACTTGCTGCGGGGCTGGGTGCGGCCTCCGGACTGAAGTTTTCCTTCTGGGCGGCGCTGTTTTTGACGTTGGTCGGCGGCATCTGCCAGCTGATTGCCGGAATCAAGGGCATCAAGCACAGTAAGCGCAGCGAAAAAGCCGGCAAACTCATCGCTTGGGGCGTCATCGTGGCTGTGTTCAGCATTTTGAGCATCGTGATGGATTTGAGCAATGGCGGCGACTTTAGCATCGTCAGCGTCGTGACGGGCGTGGCCGTTCCGGCTCTCTACATCTTGGGTGCAGCGCTCAATGCCAAGGCAGACGCGCCCTACAGCGCATAATTTAGCAAACAGACGCAAAGGAGATCGAGATATATATGGGACTGTTCGATAAAAAGTATTGCGACATTTGCGGAGAAAAGATCGGCTTACTTGGAAACCGCAAGCTGGAAAACGGAAATCTCTGCAAAAACTGCGCCAGAAAGCTCTCCCCGTGGTTCTCCGACCGGCGCGGCAGCACCGTAGAGGAGATCCGTGCGCAGCTTGCCTACCGGGCGGAGAATCAGGAAAAGGTCGCGGCCTTCCATACGACCAGAACGCTCGGCGCGGACACAAAGGTGCTTCTTGACGAAGATGCCGGAAAATTCATGGTGACCCGGGCCAGAAATCTTGCGGAGGCCAACCCGGACGTTCTGGACTTTGCCGACGTGACCGGCTGCAACCTCGACATTGACGAGAGCAGCACGGAGCTTAAGCGCAAGGACAATGACGGCAAAGAGGTCAGCTACAATCCGCCGCGCTATGAATACTCCTATGATTTTTATATCACCATTTTTGTCAACAATCCCTATTTCGACGAAATGCGCTTCCAGATCAACTCCAGTTCCGTGGACATTACGCCGCCGCCTGGAACGCGTCCGGGCATGACGTCCCGGTATAATCCGGAAAGCAATGTTGAGTACCGCAATTGTAAAAAGCTCGGCGAGGAAATCCGGCAGGTTCTGACGCAGGTCCGCAGGGATGTGCGCGAAAAGATCGAGCAGGCTGCCGCTCCCAAAGCGGCAGTCACCTGCCCCTGCTGCGGCGCGACGACCACGCCGGATGCAAGCGGTTGCTGTGAATACTGCGGCGGCGCAGTGAACGGCTGAACCATCCATCAAACGAACAGAAAGAAAGAGGGACTAAAAAATGAAAAAGTATGTAGCATTATTCCTGATTGCGGTTACGCTTCTGACGCTTGCCGCCTGTGGCAGCAAGGATGCGCTGGCCGGAACATGGTCTGCTGATCTCGGAGATGACGGCGTGATCACATGGACGTTCAACGGAAAAGGCAAATGCACCATGGAGAATGCGTACATGAAGCAGGATGGCACCTATACCATTGACGGCGACCAGCTTACGGTAACACTGGAGGCTTGGAGCGAACCGTCTACTTACACGTTCTCCGTGGACGGCAGCAGCCTTACCATGAAGGAGAACTCCGGTTACGGCATCAGCGGCACCTTTGCCAAAAAATAAGCTGCACAGGAGCCGGCGCGAATAGAAACAACGAAAAATGTCTCGGATATGCACGCACATTTTTCGCCGGAACCGCATGCTATTTCTGCTGATCGGCAGATTTGCACATCCCTGAAGGATGCTGGGAGGGAATTATGAAACAGACGAAGACCAAAACTCTATGCCTGCTTCTTGCGGCACTGATGCTGCTCAGCAGCCTCACCGCCTGCGGAAAGGATAAGGAGAAAGACTCCAATTTGATTCAGCTCGGTGACTATGAGCTGCTCTACAAGGGCGCGTGCATCATGGAAGATTCGGACGGAAATGACGCAATCGTTCTGTCGCTGGACTTTACAAACAACAGCAAGGAGAATGCTTCGTATCTTTGGAGCGTCGATGAAACGCTCATGCAGAACGGCACAGAACTGGAAGTCGCTACAGTCTATACCGATTACGATACCTTTACCACCGTGATCGAAAACCAGTTTGAGGAAATTGCGCCGGGTGCAACGCTGGAGGTGCAGACCGCCTTCGTGCTGAACAACGCGTCCGGCGAAATCGAGGCGACCTTTGAGGAACTGCTCGGCAGCAAAAGCGGCACCATTACCATCGACCCATCCACGCTCACGCGGGAAACAGGCGTCAATGCCGGCACGGAGCCCACACTGCCTTCCGCAACGGCTGACGACGCTCTGCTCGAGTGGTGGAACGGTGAATGGTACGGCTGGTGGAAGATGACCGACTGCTCCGGCTCATATGAGAGCATGGAAGGTCAGTGGTGGGATATCTGCGGCGTGATCGAGATCGACGCAGACCGCACGGGCACCGTGACGCTCTGGGATGAGGACTACACCAAGGACGAAGCCATGGCATCGGCAGCTGTCAGCCTGAGCGACACCGGTACTGGCGAGCATGGCACGCTGACATCCGAGGGCGGCTGGTTTACCGATGTGGCCCTCGCGCACGCCGACTGGATCGTCGACCCGGGCTTGCAGGAGCTTGCGGATATCATCTGCATCGATGGCCGGTACGAAAACGGCGACGATACGTACCGCTATGAAATCTATCTGCGCCCGTGGGGACTCTATTGGGATGATGTGGAGGAGGAAAACCGCCCATATCTCTATGCCGACTGGTATCTGCCGCTGATCGACGCGGGCAAGTCCATGCCTGACAGCATCGGAGCGGATGCTCCGGCCGGAAGCGGCAATATGGGCACTACGACGTCGAACCCTGGCGGAGAAACTTCCGGCGGAGACGGCATTGTAACCGAAGAGCAGGTACAGAAGGGCTATGTCTGGATGAACGAGGTCAATAAGAATATTTTCGACGCTACTTATGATGATATTGCTGCCTACTTCGGCGTAAAAGGCCAGTTTGTCAAGGAAGAGTACAGCGACCACATGAAGGCAAACTACCGCTACTACAAATGGATCTCTGAGGACGACGAATCCCATTTCATCTACGTCAATTTCAAAGAAAATGTGTCAGGCGTTTATACGGTAAGCGGATTCAATACCAGCGGCTTCTCCGGCAAGGAGGCCATTGCGAGGTATCTTGACACGGTAAAGGCGGAAGCCGCAGAGGCAAACTAGGCAGCGTCTGCGAACGCCGAGATGCAGGACTTCTCCGTGGAAGTCACCCAGTTTGCAAAAGACGATGTTAAGGTCAAAATTATGACGAAGTTCCCGGTATCTGGCTGGTCGTATGACGAGGGCAAGCGCTGCTTGGTGGAAAACGACGATCCCACAGCGTTCGGCGCGGGCGCCATCCAGTTTGAGGTAAGAGAGAACGTTGAAAAAATTGATTTCTACAAGGACGACTTCGAGAACTATCAGGATATCGAAGACCGTGTGATCGGCGGTATCTCGTTCCGCGGCCGCACCTACAGAAACATCGGCTATGATTGGATTCAGTATATCACACAGCTTGACGACGGCCGCGCCCTTTCTATCGGGCTTCGGAATATGGACTGCGTTCCGGGAACGATGCCCGACATCATTCTCAACAACATGACGTTCCAGTAATGGCGGCATCTTTCTGAGAATTTATATGAAAACCGGCTCCCGCCCCAATTTGGAGCGGGAGAATCCGGTTATTTGCGAAAAAAGCGGAGGTGATGCTGTGAAGCTCAAAACGTTCCTCATCACGGCAAGCCTGTGGATGGGGCTGCTCGGCCTGACCGCCTGCGGCGGTGCTGACGTGCGCACCTATCAGTACCCGGAGACCGCGCTCCTTTTTGACAGTCTTCACATCAAAAAAACCGTTTACAGCCCGGGCGTCATGGAGCTCTATTACCGCGGCGGGCAGTTCAAGGACAATCCCATCCGCTGCTACGACGCGAATTTTGAAGATCTGGGCGATCAGTTTGACCATACGTTCCGAAACGGCGTTCTGACAGTTCAGGCGGATTTTGCAGAACAAATCAGTGGACTCACGATCGAGGATAAAGACCACGATACGGTCTATCATCTGCGCTATCTGGACTCACCGCAGTTTGCGTGGCTGGCGGATACTTTCTGGCTGGACTACGGTATGATGACGCTGGGCGACGAGGCGCGGTATTACAGCGACGCGGAGCGGCAGGCGCAGGCAGAGCGGGAGCGCGCCGAGCATGCGCAGACACGCAATGTTTTTGCGCTGCTCGAGGGCACGTGGATCTCCGAGGATGGCCTGCAAAAATATGTGTTTTCCACAGACGCAGATGGGAGCGAGCTGCGCGCGGCGGAGCTGTGGCGCAGCGGGACGGAGCAAATGTGGGACGGCTGGGAGCTGCGCGTCGAGTCCGCGTTTCAGACGCCGTATTTCGGCGGCGAATACGGTGAGGATGTGGCAGAGCACCTGCAGGAAATCGTGCTGAGAAACAGCGACCATGCAGCGGCGGATCTGCACCTCCTGTACGATACGCAAAACGCGGTCATACTGGGCGGCGGGATGACTTACCGCAGAGAGAAGGGTTGAGGTGCCGTCTGGCACCGACACAGGAAACGAGGAAGGAACATGGCAACACAAATCACAAATTATCAATGTCCCGCCTGTACGGCACCGCTCCATTTTGTAGGAGAATCCGGCAGGCTGGAGTGCGATTACTGCGGCTCAAGCTTCAATATCGCAGAAATTGAAGCGCTCTACGCGAAGAAAGAAGCGAAAGCAGCAGAGGCGGCGCGAAAGCAGGAAGAAACGGAAGCGGCTCAAAAATCTGCCGAAGCGGAAGAGCAACAGACTGCCGCAGACGGCTCTAACTGGGATACCTCCGGCCTGAACGAGAACTGGGGTGCGGACGCAGACAGTATGAAAGCCTACTGCTGCCCATCGTGCGGGGCAGAGCTGATTTGTGACGCAACGACCGCAGCCACGTCCTGCCCATACTGCGGAAATCCGTCTGTGATTCCGGGGCAGTTCAGCGGCATCTTAAAGCCCGATTTTGTGCTGCCCTTCAAGTTGAGCAAGGAGGATGCCATTCAGGCGCTGAAGAAGCACTATCTCAAAAAGCCTCTGCTGCCGTCGACCTTCTCCAAAGCCAACCATTTGCAGGAGATCAAGGGCGTGTATGTACCCTTCTGGATGTACGACGGCGAGGCAAGCGGAAGCGCGGAGTTCCATGCCACCACGGTACATAAGTACACCTCGGGAGATTATGAGGTCACGGAGATAAGTCACTATGATGTGCGCCGCGCCGGTTCTATCAGCTTTGAAAAAATTCCGGTGGATGCGTCGAGCAAAATGCCGGATGATTACATGGACTCCATCGAACCGTTCAACTATGCGGACTTAAAGCCGTTTTCCACAGCGTATCTGCCCGGATTTCTGGCGGATAAATACGATGTCAGCGTTGAAGACAGCCGGGAGCGGGCGGACAAGCGCTGCGCAGGCTCGCTGGTGTCTGCGCTGGAACGCACGGTTTCGGGCTACACCTCCTGCGATGAAACGAGCCGGGATATCCACTTGAAGCGCGGCAAGGTGCA
>ULVV01015771.1_pt1 | contig 27130 bp, 24 predicted proteins | sample 1959761 | NCBI WGS metagenome assembly ULVV01 (sample SAMEA4835795, study PRJEB28245) | human gut metagenome | biome: gut microbiome; material: fecal sample | place: Denmark | collected 2008
AACCCTTACAATCTCTGCTCTTTTGGAGTTTTGCTCATGGCTGAATACACCATATGGAAATATGATATCTCTCTGTCCATACCTGATATCCTCAGTGGTGTCTTCAGCTTAAACTAATATTACCAGTTAAGTCACCAGATGCCAATCGTTTTTTGTGCAAAATGAAAATAATTGTGCTGTCTAGCCGAAAAACGGCGGCAGCACAATTATTTTGCATAAATTAAATATTCAGTTTTTATGCACTCTGCCGGTTTTACAGAAACCGTACGTCCTCCAGCAGACATTTCACCGCCAGATCTTCGTCCCGTGCCAGCATAGCATCCACGATGTGGTCAAAGTTCTGAATGTCAGGATCACCCATAATATTATAAGCGGAAGCTTTGACCAGCAGAGGATAGAGTGTTTCCTCCAACGCTTTGTTCTTTGCCAGACGTGCGATACCCATATGAAACCGGGTATTGACCGTCTCTCCCGGCCGGCATTGCAGTTCTTCACTTTCCTGATAAAAGCGAAGCGCATTTAACTCTTCGTCAGTTGCAGTAACGATGGCTTTGCGCATGGCCAGCATTTCAAGCGCCCGCCTTACCTCCTGTATATTGTTGATCTCGTCGGTAGTATAGATGTTGACCATGTATCCCCGCTTGGGGTAGCTCAGGAGAAATCCCTCACTGGCAAGGATATGCATGGCCTCCTTTACCGGTGCTTTGCTGACACCGTACTTTGCCGCGATCTGCGCCTCACTGATAAATTCCCGTGGCGCATATACGCCGCTGACGATATCTTTAAGTATCGAGCCGTAGATTTGCTCGGAAAGCTTATTTGCCATGATACTCCTCCTGTCACTGCCTTCAAATATGTTCATAAATGTTTTTTTAGAATTATAGCAAAAATAACCTGATATGATAAGTAGTATGTCAATAAAATGCTTCACCAAAAATTGTTTCCCCACTTCAGCCTCAGCGAAGCTCGAAAATGCCAGTTCATAAACGAAATCTGCCGACATTTTCAGCCTGCCAAGAACCCCAGTCTGCACGTCAGGAGCAGACTGGGGTTCTCAACAGATTGGGAGCGGCACGTCATCATGTGTCGCTCCATTGCGTATTTACGACTCCTTCAGCCACCGCTGAAACTCCTCCAGGGTGATGCCGCCCTTGTCGCACCGCTTTTTCTGCGCTCTGGCTTGCTCGCTCCAGGCGTAGAAATCGCCGTCGCTGATGCGCCCAGCTTTGATCCACGCAAAACGGCGCTTGTACTCCCGGCGGTATGCCTTGAACACCGGGTCGTCTGCCTGCTTCAGCGTCCACTGTTGGAATGCACCTATCGCCCGGCAGCTTATTTGGCCGTCGAGCGGTGCGCGGTCGCAGTACTCCGCGCTGACGCGGCCTGTCTGGGCAAAGTAGCGCCCGCAGTTCTTGCAGCGCCGCACGGTGATGTTGCGCTCCACGCAGGTTTGCAAGGAAAAGGAGATCATGTCCGCAACGGTATCTGCGTACAGCACCGGCGCACAGGCATCGCCGCCCACCGGCTCAAAACGCGTGGTGAGCAGCCGAAACGGGAATAGCGCTGCATCACCGGGACGATCCGGTTGGTCGAAATGGTAGTGCCGCATGATTTGCTGGCTGGGTTCGCGCCCGGCCTTGTCCACATCCAAAATTAGGTCAAAGAAACGCTGGACCTGCTTTTGATACAGCGGCAGCGCCTCCGGCAATTTCCGAAGCTCATGCTGTGCACGCTCCACCTGCGTCCCGACCTTCTCGAAGCCTGCGGACTGAAAATAGAACCACTTGGCATACACCGAGAGAAAGAAACTGTGCTCATTCGCCAGCACTCCCAACTCTATCAGCGCATCGGCCACACGCGCCCGGTCCTGGCTCTCCAAATCTTCGCAAACGCGCCGCAGCGCAGGCGTGATTTTTTCTACATCCAACTCTGTGAACGAAAGCAGCGACTCCAAAAACGGCAAAACCTTTCGCTGCGACGGTGCCCCCTGCACCCCATAAGCGTCACTCTCAATAATCTCGTGCATTCCGGGAAAATACATTTTACAGTACCACATAGCGCCCTCCAATTATGGACTAATTGTAAATATTATTCGACAGTATTGACAGACTATTCCGACTCTGTTATGATAGGCTCAGAGAGATTGTCTAACAATTATTACGGTTAGTCTATCATTCAAAAAACAATTTGTCAACAGAAAAGGAGGACCTATGCCCCAAAAGTTACCCACCATCAACGCTGAAGAATTACTTTCCTTTCCGCTGCCGCCGATACGGTTCATCATCGACGGTCTGCTGCCCCAGGGTCTGCACATCCTCGCCGGTGCGCCGAAGATCGGCAAGTCCTGGCTGGCGCTGACACTATGCCTGTGCGTGGCTAAAGGTGAGCCCTTGTGGTCGTTCGCTGCACAGCAATGCAGCGTGCTGTACCTGTGTCTGGAGGATAGCTACCAGCGTATCCGATGCAGACTCCTGGACCTCACGGAGGATGCACCGGATACGCTGCACTTTTCCATCATAGCGGTGCAGCTTCATGGCGGTCTGGAGCAGCAGATCGAGCGGTTTTTGTTGGAGCACCCCGACACCGGCCTCGTGGTCATTGACACGCTTCAGCGCGTTCGCGGCAGCGGCGACAGCGGTAATCCTTATGCCAACGACTACCGAGATATCGGTGTGCTGAAAGCGCTGGCCGACAAGCACCGCATCGCTATACTGCTGGTCCACCACATTCGCAAACTAAAGTCCGATGATCCCATGGACATGATCTCGGGCACCAACGGCATCAGCGGTGCTACCGATACGAATTTCGTTTTGATGAAAACGAGCCGCAGCAAAAGCACCGCCACCCTCTACTGCACCGGGCGCGATATTGAATACAGAGAGCTGAACTTGGAGTTCGGCAGTGAAACACATTTTTGGAATTTGCTCTCAGATAACAGTCCATCGGTGGATCAGCCCGACGGGCAGATGCTCTCTCTGCTCTCTGCATTGCTGCGTCAGCAATCGGAGATCAGCGCCACGGCTGCAACCCTGCTAAAAATCATCTACCCTACCAATGCGGAGGGATTTACGCCCAATTTGCTCTCCCGTCAAATCCGAAAAAATGTTGATACGCTTGGGAAAAATGGCATCATGGTATCCTTCCGTAAGAGCAATGGTGAGCGGCTCATCTGCCTCAAAAGGGCCGATAGGGACGCAAATATCACTACCGCAAACACCGACCCTATCGACCCTGCGGCGGTGCTGCACCAGTGAAGTTTGCACCGTTTTTGTTCGGATTTTAGTCCCCGAAAAGGTTTCACAATTTTGCCCCAAAATGTCAAGATTTAGGCATAAAGTCAGAGAGAAGAAAATGAATTTCCCAGCCACACCGCACCTTGCCCCCGTTGCCCGCCGTGTTGCCGCCTGTGGGCCGATTTGTGGTCTCCAAGGGGGGAAGTGGGGTACGGATACCACCCGGCCCATTTGGGAGCGTGTTGGGGAGATTTTCAGCGTGCCGAGAGCAAAGCAGGAGAAAGGGGTGGGGTCGTGCCCGCCCCCACCCCGGTCACTTCTGCCCACAGTGCGGGCAGTTGAGCGAGGGCTATCACCGGGGTCACAGCACAGCCCTTTCAGTGGTTGGTGGGGTCAAAAACAGAAAAAGTCCCGCAGTTGCAGGAAAAATTGCGGGGTCACAACTACATTTTAGAGAGGAAACTGCAAATGACAAATAACAAGGAAAAGTACGCTTTTTGGCTTACGCCGGAAACAAAGAAAATGATAGAAATAAACGCGCCGCTAAGCAACTGCGGCAGCCAAAGCGAGTTCATAGAGAAAGCCGTTCGGTTCTACGACGGCTATATGAAGGCACAGAGCGCCGGTGCGTTTCTGCCCCACGCGGTGGCCGATGTGCTGGAGGGGATGCTGGGCGTATTCGCAAACCGCATGGGCAAGCTGCTGTTCAACCTAACCGTAGAGCACAACATTACCAACCACTTACTGGCCGCCGATGTGGACATGACCCGAGACGAATACAACGAGCTGCGCAGCGGCAGCGTCCATGAGGTCAACAGCACACGGGGTGCCATTTCACTGAAAGATGTGATCCAGGAGGGCAACGATTAATGGCAAGCATCAAGCAGCTCACCGACCGCAAATACAAAATCACCGTCAGCAACGGTTACCGCAAGGGTAAGAAGCTCTGCAAGGCCAAAACCATTCAAGTCCCTCTGTCTGTCCCCTCGCGGAGCATTCGGCAATATGTGATGCACAAGGCCGAGGAATTGGAGCGCCGCTTGAAATTCGGTTTCATCGAAGATAGCAGCACTGCTTTCCAAGACTACGCAGAGGGCTGGCTGTCCCGTCAGCACAAATACGCACCCAGCACACTGGCCTCCTACCGCCGTCTGCTGGAGGTGGTCTATCCGTTCATCGGTGCTATTCCACTATGCAAGCTGCGTCCTTTGGCCATTGAAAATATGCTCTCCCAGCTCCGCAAGCGAAAGAATCGCCGAGGCCAGCCCGTCCGGGAGAGTACGGTCCAGCACTATCTCTCCGCCGTGTCTGCTGTCCTCAGCGATGCTAAACGCAACGAGATCATTCAAACCAACCCCGCCCGTATGATCGACCTGCCCACAACCAATCGCATGGAGCAGCACATTCCCACCGTCCAGGAGGTACAGCGTCTGCTCCAAGCTTTATCCATGGAGCCACGGCACTTCCGTGTGTTCTATCTGCTGGCCATGGCTACTGGCTGTCGCCGGGGTGAGCTGTGCGCCCTGCGCTGGTCGGACTTCCGCAGCGTTAGTGGTGGCTTTATCCTCACCGTCAGCCGGTCCCGCAGCAGCGTTCCCGGCAAGGGGATCGTAGAAGGCAGCACCAAAAACGGGCGTAGCCGACAGATCCTCCTCTCTTCCGAACTACGCGGCATACTGCTCAGTTACCACTGGCGGCTACAGCAGAGGGCCGCCAGGCACGGTGTGGAGCTCAGTCCCTATTTGTTTGCAAACGCAGACGGCACGCTCATCCATCCCGATACATTCACCAAGCGCCTGCGGAAGATTTACGCCGCTAATGGATTCCACGCCGAATACCATCTGCACACCCTGCGTCACTTCTTCGTCTCCACTCTGCTGCACAGCGGCATAGACAAGCAGACCGTGGCAGAGCTGGCCGGTCATGGAGATACCGGTTTCCTGGAGCGCACCTACTGCCACCCGGAGATGGAGCGCAAGCAGGAAGCTGCCGAATCCATGCTCTCCTCCCTGCATTCCGAGGCCGGCTTTCTGTTTTATATGCAAATGGCTGTCGGGAAATAAATTTTCTTTCTGCCTTTTGGGTATAGCTATTTCCCGTCTCTTGGAGTATGTTGTGTTAACAGCGGAAAGCACGACCGTACATATAACCAGAGAGGAGATTGACCATGGCAAGTATTCGTAAGCGCGGCAATAGCTATCTCATCGTGGTCTCCATGGGCTACGACTACAGCGGCAACCGCATCAAGCCCCAGCAGAAAACCGTCCGTCCTCCAGAGGGACTGACACCTAAGCAAACCGAAAAATGGCTCAACGAGCAGGCTGTCCTATTCGAGCGAGCCTGCAAGGATGACCCGCAGCCGCAGAAGAACCTTACACTGGCCCAATACACGGCGCTGTGGCTGCGGGACATTGCGCCCGGCAAATTAGCCAAGTCCACACTACATCGGGACAAGCAAGACACGGAGCGTTTTCTCCCCGCGCTGGGACACTACAAGCTCACCGAACTGCGCCCCGAACACTTCCGAAAACTCTATGCCGAACTGCGCCAAACGATAAGCAGCGCAACAGGAAAGTCACTCTCCGAAAACACCATTGAGGGCGTGCACGCTACGCTGTGCAGCATACTCTCTGATGCCGTGGAGGGTGGCTTTCTTTCGCATAATCCGGCTTGGCGCACCTACCGCTACGCCGGGCGCAAGTGCGAAAAGAAGATTGCGGACGAGGAAACGGCGCAGAAGATCATCGCCGCGCTGGAGGGCGAGAGCATCAAGTACGAAACCCACTTCAAGCTCATCATCGCCACGGGGATGCGGCGGGGCGAGTGCTGCGGATTGAAATGGTGTGACATTGATTGGGAGCAGCGCTCCATCCACATCTGCCGCAGCGCTGTAAAAATTACCGGCGATGAGATATTCGTCAAGGAACCCAAGACCCGCTCCGGGGACCGATATGTCTACTTCTCCGCCCAGATGGAAAACCTCCTGCGGGAATACAGGAGGGCGTGTCAGTACATCACCACGATCTACGACGAAAGGGAGCTGGACACAAACGACTTCCTGTTCCGCCGCCAGGGTACACGCCTGCCCATGACGCCTACCACCTTCACCTGGCGCTTTAAGTGCATCCTAAAAAAGAACGGCCTGCCGCAGGAACTCAATGTCCACAGTCTGCGCCACACCGCCGCCAGCCTCATGATCGCAGGCGGTGCGGATGTAGCAACGGTAGCGGGCATCCTCGGCCACAGCCAACCATCCACCACGCTGAACATCTACACCCACGCCTTCGACAAGAATAAAAAAGCCGCCAGCGCGGGCTTGCAGGGAATGCTGGAGATATGACATAGGATAGCTTAGTTGGATCGCAAAATATGCAGTAGTGGTCAAATCAGGTTTCAATTCTCCTGATTTTTCGCATATAAAAACCGTCTCAAGCATATCGTTTGAGACGGTTTTTGGTATGCCCGACTGGATTCGAACCAGCGGCCTTTGGAGTCGGAGTCCAACGCTCTATCCAACTGAGCTACGGGCACATATTTGATTGTTCTCTACGGGAATAGTAGTCAAATAGTAGTCAACGACCACCCATTTTTTCTCTGCCGTTCCCGCAAACGCAGGTGCGGCAAGGCTTTGCGCCATATCTCAACTGGAGATGCCTGAAATGTCGGAGTCTAACGCTCTATCCAACTGAGCTACGGGCGCATATTCATTTTTACAACATACTGATTATAGCAATCTTTCCTGCTTTTGTAAAGAAATTTTTTTAAAAAACATTGTTAAAAAAGTTGACAAGTGCATCTTCCTGCGTTACAATATTATCAATCAAATGCAAAAGTAAAGGAACGATCCGTCTTATGAGAAAGCAAAAGGTATCTGACGCCGTTATTCACCGTCTTCCCCGCTACTATCGTTATCTGGACGATTTGTATAACAAGGGAATCGTACGCATTTCCTCCAACTCCCTGGGCAGCAAAATGGACATCACCGCCTCCCAGATCCGCCAGGATCTGAGCTGCTTCGGCGAATTCGGCCAGCAGGGGTATGGCTACAATGTTGCCGAGCTCCGCTCGGAGATTGGCCATATCCTGGGCATTGACAAGGGCCACCGCCTCATTATCATCGGTGTGGGCCACTTGGGTCACGCCCTACTGCAAAACTTTGACTTTGAAAAGGTTGGCTTCCACGTGGATACAGCCTTTGATATTTCCCCTGACCTTGTGGGTACCCGGATTCATGATGTCACTATCCGCTCCATGGACGAGCTGGAGCAGTACGTGGCGGAGAATCAGCCCAACGTGGCGGTGCTCACCGTGCCCCAGCATGTGGCCCAGCCCATGGCCAGCCGTCTGATCGATTTGGGCATCAAGGGCTTCTGGAACTTCACCAATGTGGAGCTGAGCACTGATGTGCCGGACGTATTCTTTGAGGATGTTCACTTTGTGGACACCCTGCTTACCCTCAGCTATCGCATCACCCGTCCCTGACGCACCTTTCCCCGGCTGCGGCATACTATGAAATGAGGCCGGCAACACGGTCACAAATTTCGTAGGGAGGTCACAATATGTGCAATCAGGGGAATAGTTGTTGGATCATCATCTGCGTCATCATCCTGTTCCTGTTCTGTGGCAATGGCTGCGGCTGTGGCTGCAACAACAATCAGAGCAGCTGTGGCTGCGGCTGCTGATCGGCAGTAAGCTTCATCCCCCCATCCATATCGGATGGGGGGATTTTATACCGGTGAAAAGCCCCGACTGCCCGCGGGCGGCAAGCTCTGCGAGGCGTTACTGTGTTAGGCTTCCCCATCCGAAGCAGATAAGGGAATTCTTTCTTTTAACCAAGCACAAATTATGCTATACTCTTAGCGAACGAAATCGGAGGTGCCGCCCATGGACATGCACACGCTTGAAGCCTATTACAGCCACCATACCCCCACCCTGCAGGATGCATCCGGTGAGTACGCCGTACTCATTCCTCTGCTGCAAAAGGCGGACGGGCTCCATCTGCTCTACGAGATCCGCGCCTCCTCCTTGCATCACCACCGCAATGAGGTGTGCTTTCCCGGCGGCCGCATGGAGCCGGGCGAAACGCCGAGTGTCTGCGCCCTCCGGGAAACCTGGGAGGAGCTGGGCATCCCGCCTCAGCGGGTGCAGGTTTTCGGAGAGGCGGATTTTCTGCACCTGCGCTCGGAGGGCCTCATGCGGCCGGTGGTGGGCCTGCTTCCACCGCTTTCCATGGCGGATCTGATTCTGAATCCCCTGGAGGTCAGCCGCGTGTTCACGGTGCCTGTGGGCTGGCTCATTGCCCATCCGCCTGAGCTTTTCCGCTACACGCTCACCCCCGAGGTGGGCAGCGATTTCCCCTATGACGCGGTATGCACCCCGGCGGATTACGTTTGGACGCCGGGAGCTATGGAGGTGCCGGTCTATCGGGGCCTTCCTCACCCCCTGTGGGGCCTGACCGCCCGTATCACCATGCATTTTATTCAGGTTTTTCAGAGCCTATAACAGCTTCTCCCTTTGCAGCGCCCTTGCCTTTCCCACACCGGACATAGTTGATGCAGATGAACACGATGGCCACAATGCCGATGTAGCCAAACACCGGGAATACCGTACCCACCAGATTGCCGAAGCCTGCCAAGCTTGCGGCCCACACCAGCAGCATCAGCACCGCCATGGTAATTCTTCGGTGAGCGTCCAGCGCCTTCACATGGCGGTTAACATACTCCATGAAAGCCACCAATGAAGCGAGACCGTTGCTGAACATCCCCAGCAGCAGCAAGAAGCCGTACGCTATGCCCAGGGTCGGATTCAGCCGAGAGGTCAGGGCCACCATGGGCATCTGCTCAGCCGCTGCCTCCGGATATCCTGTCAAGGATGTGAGCACGCTCCCGGCCACAAGCACCAGCAGCAATCCCCCCAGGGCAATGCCCACGCGAATGGTCCTTTTTCCCCGCAAGTACTTCCCCAGGGGCACCATAATGCCCACGGAGCCCAGCAGATTATAGGCCACATACGTCAGCGCCGCAACGAACCAATTGGGCATCAGCGGATTGCTGTGGACCTGCTCCGGCAGGGTCAGGATCCCGTCCGTGCCAAACTCGACCCAGCTCATCACGGCAAAAAACATCGTGGCAATCACAATGATGGGCACCAGGGCGGAGAATACCTTCATCATACCGGAAATCCCCAGCAGAGCCACAACGCCCATCAGAAATACGAATACCGCCGATGTGATCTGAGCCGGCACAGCCAAAAGCTGCTCCACAGTGGCGCCCACGCCGGCAGTCATGATGACGACCACGCACAGCAGGAAAATATTTAGAATAAGTCCCGCCGCCATGCGCAGGAAGGGGACATCCCACGGCACCATGATCTCCTCAGCCTTCTCAATGCCCGATTCCTGCAGCAGGCGCATCATAATGACGCCAAAGGCCGCCAGAAGCACACAGGCAAGGAGCAGCCCAATGTATCCCTTTACACCGAACTCCCCGAAAAACTGCCACAGCTCCTGGCCAGATACAAACCCTGCACCCAAGAAACATCCCGCAAAGGCAAATGCCAGCGGGATGATTTTTATTTCTTTCATGTTTACGCTCCCTTTAACAAATTCAGCAAGTATTTTATACTATAACAAAGCCGCCTCCTTTCGTCAAGCCATCTTCTGGCCGCACTTTCTTGGCATATTTTTTACCAAATCATTCGGTAAATCTCATTGACGCCGGATGGGATATACTATATAATTGTGGAAGATAAGCTTGCAGCATTTTCTAAATACATAGTAGGAGGCTATTTATGATCCATACTATCCAAGGCATTGTGGAGGCCGCCAAGGGTGGCCAAGGCGGCATCATCGCTGTGGCGGCGGCTCACGATGAGCCCGTTATCGAAGCAGTAGTGGCCGCTAAAAAAGAGGGCATCGCCACCCCCATCCTGGTAGGCCATGCGGACGAAATCCGGGCTATGTTGTCCGGTCTGGGCGAGGAGCCTGCCGATTATGAGATTATTGCCGGCGATACAGACACGGATTGCGCCGCCAAGGCGGTGGCCCTGTGCGCCGAAGGCAAGGCGAATTTCCTCATGAAGGGCATTCTGGGTACGGCAGACCTGATGCGCGCGGTGTTCAACAAGGAGCACGGCCTGCGCACCTCCCACCTGACCACCCACTGTATGTTCTATGAGATCCCCGCCCTGGGCAAGATGGTCATTCTCACCGACGGCGGCGTGAACACCTTTCCCGACCTGGAGAAAAAGGCGGAAATCCTGGAAAATGCCGCCGCCGTGCTCCAGGCCCTGGGCTATGAGCATATCAATGCCGCCTGCATCTGCGGCGCAGAGCAGGTAAACCCCAAGGTGCAATCCACCGTGGATGCCGACGCTCTGAGCAAGATGACCGACCGCTGGGCCAAATACAATATGGATGTCTGCGGCCCTGTGGCTTTGGACCTGGCCGTAAGCAAGGAAGCCTGCCAGCACAAGCACTTTTCAGCCCCCGGCGCCGGCGATGCCGACATCCTGCTGGTACCCAACTATGAGGTGGGCAATGGCATTGGCAAGGCTGCCTCTCTCTTTGGCGGCGCCAAAAACGCAGGCATCATCTTGGGTGCCAAGGTCCCTATTGTCCTGGTCTCCCGCAGTGACAGCGCCGAGTCCAAGCTGGCCTCCATCGCCGCCGGCAGTGTGCTGGCCCACCGGATGCACCTGGCTTAATTCCGAAAAAGGAGGATCATCATGGTCAATCAAACCTTTTATGACTTGGGCACCGCCCCTTCTGTAATCCGCCGGCTGTTCGCCTATGGCCTGGAGCAGGCCAAGATCGTAGGCAGAGAAAATGTTTTTGACTACTCCCTTGGAAACCCCAGCATCCCCGCCCCCAAGAAGGTCAATGAATCCATCCACAAGCTCGTGGATGAGACCGACTCCATCCAGCTCCACGGCTACTCCATGGCTCCCGGCTTTGAGGAGCCCCGGGCAGCTATTGCCGCTGATCTCTCCCGCCGCTTTGGTCTGGATATCCGCAGCAGCGAGCTGTTTTTAACCTGCGGCGCGGCCCCGGCCCTTATCTCCGTTATCAAGGCCCTGGTGGTGGACGGTGACAGCGAGATCATGGTCATTGCCCCATTCTTCCCGGAATACGCCCCCTTCATCACCGCCAACGGCGGCAAGATGGTGGTGGTTCCCGCCGACACCAACGCCTTCCAGGTGCAGCTGGATGAGGTGGAGCAGCGCATCACCCCTCACACCCAGGCCATCATTGTCAATTCCCCCAACAATCCCTCCGGTGTGGTGTACACCGAGGAGACACTCCGGGATCTGGCATCCCTCTTAGAGCGCAAGAGTGTCCAGTACGGCCACCCCATCTATATCATCGCCGACGAGCCCTACCGGGAGCTGGTGTACGGCGGCGTAAAGGTGCCCTTCATTCCCTGCCTGTATAAAAATACCATCGTGTGCTACTCCTATTCTAAGTCCCTGTCCCTGCCCGGCGAGCGCATCGGCTATGTGTATGTTCCCTCCTTTGCCGAGGACAGCACTGCCGTTTACGCCACCGTTTCCGGCGCGGCACGGGCCATGGGCCATGTGTGCCCGCCCACGCTGATTCAAAAGGTTGTGGGTTTGTGCGCCCAGGAGCAGCCCGACCTGCAGGCCTACGATGAAAACCGCACCCTGCTATATGATAGTCTCCGGGCCATGGGCTACGAGTGCGCTAAGCCCGACGGCGCTTTCTACCTTTTCGTGAAAGCCCCCGGCGGCGACGCCGGTGCCTTCTCCGAAAAAGCCAAGCGAGAGCATAATCTGCTGGTAGTCCCCGCCGATGGCTTCGGCTGCCCCGGCTATTTCCGCCTGAGCTACTGCGTGTCAAACGAAATGATCCGCCGCTCTCTGCCGGCCTTCAAGGCCATGATGGAAGCATATCAATAAAAGCTCCATATATAACTAAGGAATGGGGACCTGCTCAGTGAGCGGGTCCCCATTCTTTAGCTGTGTATCGCAAGCCCTGATAGGCCGGGCATTTTTTATATTCCTCACCGCAGCCCGGGAACGCAGCTGCCATCGATGACATGCCGGATAATCTTATCCAGACCATCCCGTGCCGCTGCAAGGCATCAGCGGAGGGTGTCAGCATACGGAAGCTCGCCGCCATATACTCAGCGGGCCCGGCAGCAAGATAGCCATGATAAAGCCGCGCCAGCTTTGGATCCCGGTGCCGCTCCATGGTCAGCATCTTTCGGAAAACTGCTTATCTGAGAGACAGCCGCGGAGCCTTTCAGCAAAAAAGGATGCCCGCTTTTTTGCGGGCATCCTTTTCACTGCATACATGTTATCTCTGTCCCTTGTCGTAGGGAATACCTTCCGCCTTGGGTGCGCGGGACTTCTTGGATGTGAAGGCCAGCACCACCAGAGAGATGATGTAGGGCATCATATTATATACGGGGCTGGGGATGTTCATGGCCTTCAAGAACTCAAACCCGGCATATACGTTGGACAGCGCCCGGAACATACCAAACAGCAGCGCCGCCAGGGCAATGCGGGTGGGCTTCCACTGGCCGAAGATCATGACGGCCAGGGACAGGAAGCCGAAGCCTGCCACGCCGTACTCAAACCGCCACTCAGAAACGCCGGCGGTGATGAATACGATACCGCCCAGGCCACCCAGCACGCCGGAAATGAGCACGCCGGCCCAGCGCATCTTATATACGTTGATGCCCACGGAGTTGGCCGCCTGGGGATGCTCGCCGCAGGCCATGAGCCGCAGGCCGAAGCGGGTCTTGTACAGCAGCACATAGGCCGCGATCAGCAGCAGCAGTGTCACCAGCATGAACCAGCTGAACTCGAAGGAACCAATGTTCACCAAAAAAGCTTTTTTTGCGCCGGCATACTGGATGGTGGAGGACACATCATCGGGGTTGGCCGCCGTGTTGATGGCCTTTACGATAACCGTTGCCCCTGCGATGCCCAGCATATTCAGCGCCGTACCTACAATGGTCTGGTCTGCCTTGAAGTTGATGCAGGCCACGGCCAGGAGGCTGGAATAAATCATACCCATCAGTGCCGCCGCCAGCAGAACCACCAGCAGCATCGCAAAGTGGGACGAGCCGCCGGGCATATACCGCATGGCCAGGGCACCGCCCAGGGCGCCCATGATCATAACACCCTCCAGGCCCAGGTTGATAACGCCCGAATGCTCTGAGAAGCAGCCGCCCAGGGCCACCAGAATCAGCACGGAGGCAAAGGTCAATGTATATTGCAGCAGCAGTATCATTACTGATCGCCTCCTTTCTCCGTATTCGCATCAGCAGGCGGCGTCTCGCTCTGCTCTCTTTCCTTCAGTGCAGCCTTCTCTTCCCGTTTGGAAATGGCGGAGTTCATGGCGTACTTCATGAACAGCACGAAGCCGCACAGGTAGATGATGAGGGCGGAGATCAAGTCGGAAATCTGTGCGCAGTACATAGTCTTATCCACATAGGCGCCACCGGCGGTGATATGCTGGATGAAGAAGGATGCCAAGATGGTGCCAAAGGGATTCAGGCCGCCCAGGAATGCCGCAGCGATGCCGTTAAAGCCCATGCCGGGCACCGAGGAGGTGGAGCACTGCCACTGCTCATACCCGGTGAGGTACAGCATGGCCGCGCCCATACCGGCCAGGGCGCCGGAAATGACCAGGGTCAGGATGATATTGCGTTTTTCCGCCATACCGCAGTACTTGGCGGCATTCTTATTGTTGCCGGTGGCCCGCAGCTCATAACCGAAACGGGTCTTTTCCAGCACGACCCACACAAGCACCGCCGCCAGGATGGACAGCGGCAGGGCCAGGCCCACATACTGGTTGTTGTTAAGCAGGCTGCCCAGGCCCAAGGTGGGCAGGACCGCCGAGGGATTCTTATGTGCCAGCACGAAGGTGTAGGGGCTGGTTTCCTCCTTCACATTGGTCAGCAGCATGTTGGTCAGATACAGCACGATCCAGTTGAGCATGATGCCGGAAATGACCTCATTGACATTGCAGTAGGACTTCAGCAGGCCGGAAATAGCACCCAGAACCATGCCGCCCAGCATCGCCAGCAGCATGCAGGGCAGCCAGCCCCAGCCCCAGGCCAGGGCGGCGTACAGGCTCAGAGCCACGCCCGCGCAGTACTGACCCGCCGCGCCGATATTAAACAGTCCCACCTTGTAGGAAAAAAGGATGGACAACGCACACAGCAGAAGCGGTGCGGTCTTAACCAGGGTGTTGCCCAGGTATTTGGCCTGGGTCGCAGACTTGCTGTAGTTGAGGAAGTTCTTCATGACGGCGGCGATGGCCTCGCCGGCGCCGTTGGGATTGATGAACAGCAGAACGATGTAGCCGATAAACAGGCCCAGCACCACGCAGGCCAGAGAGGCCAACAGCGACTGCACGCCGTTATTTTTCAGGAGATTCTTTTTCATTCCCTCACCTCATCTCTCTTGGCGCCGGCCATATACAGACCCAGCTCCTCCTGGGTGGTGGTCTTGGGATCCAGTTCACCCACGATCTCGCCCTCATACATGACCAAGATGCGGTCCGGCACATCCATTACCTCGTCCAGCTCCAGGGACACCAGCAGCACCGCCTTGCCGGCGTCGCGCTGGGCCACCAATTCCTTATGCACGTTTTCAATGGCGCCCACGTCCAGGCCTCGTGTGGGCTGCACCGCCACCAGCAGCTCAGGATCCTTGTCGATCTCCCGGGCCACAATGGCCTTCTGCTGGTTGCCGCCGGACATGCTGCGGGCCATTGTCACAGGGCCCTGACCGCTGCGGATGTCATACTCGTCAATGAGCCTTTCGGCATACTTCCGGATATTGTCCCGGCGCAGGAAGCCCGCCTTGCTGGTGAACTCCGGCTCAAAATACCGCTCCAGCACCAGGTTGTCCTCCAAAGAATAGTCCAGCACCAATCCGTGCTTATGCCGATCCTCGGGAATGTGGGACATGCCCAGGATATTCCGCTTACGGATGGGCATATGGGTGATGTCCTGGCCGCAAAGGGTAATTTTGCCGGAAACCACCGGCTCCAGGCCCGTGAGACCGTACACCAGCTCCGTTTGACCATTGCCATCGATACCGGCGATGCACACGATCTCGCCCTTGCGCACCTGAAAGCTCACATCCCGCACGGCGTTCTTTTTATGCAGCTTGCTGGCCACGGTCAGATGCTCCACGTCCAGCACAACGTCGCCGGGATTTGCAGGACCCTTCACCACATGGAAATTCACATCATGGCCCACCATCATGGCGCTGAGCTGCTCCACACTGGTGTCCTTGGTCTCCACAGTGCCGATGTACTTACCCTTACGCAGCACAGTACAGCGGTCGGACACGGCCATGATCTCGTTGAGCTTGTGGGAAATGAACAGGATGGACTTCCCCTCTGCGGCCAAATTCCGCATGATCTCCATGAGCTCATCGATCTCCTGGGGGGTCAGCACGGCGGTAGGCTCGTCGAAAATGAGGATCTCATTCTCCCGATACAGCATCTTCAGAATTTCGGTACGCTGCTGCATACCCACGGTGATGTCCTCGATGAGTGCATCGGGGTCAATCTTCAGCCCATACCGTTCACTGAGCTCCATAACCTTGGCACGGGCCTCTTTTTTCTGCAAAAAGCCCATCTTTGTGGGCTCCACACCCATGATGATGTTATCCAGCACAGTGAAGCACTCCACCAGCTTAAAGTGCTGGTGTACCATACCGATACCCAGGGCATTGGCATCATTGGGGTCTTTAATGGACACCTCCACGCCGTCCTTTTTGATGATGCCCTCCTCAGCCTGGTACAGGCCGAACAGAACGCTCATCAGCGTAGATTTGCCCGCGCCGTTCTCGCCCAGCAGAGCATGGATCTCACCCTTCTTCAGCTGAAGCGTGATGTCGTCATTGGCGATGATACCGGGAAACCGTTTTGTAATGTGCAGCATTTCAATTGCATACGGTCTGTCCAATTTTTCGCCCTCCCTTCCGTTTTTATGGCCCGCCGCTATTTGCAGGATACGGGGACGGAAACCACAATAGATAGTATTAGTATACTATACTTTCCGCCATAATGTAAAGATGGATTATTGAAAATTACTATCTTTCTGCATTGGCTTCCTTTTTAGTGCCCATTTCTGAAAAAATTACCCTCCTCCGGCCAAACAGAAAGGCTGCCGACTCCCGGATGATGGAAAAACAGTCAAACCGAAAAAATGAAAGCCTTACGTTTTCGGGAGGAGGTAGCGGCACACCTCCAACGGAGCAGGGGCACCTCTCCGTCGCCGTTCAGCTGGGGATGCACGGCCGGAATGTGGCTGTCGCTTGCCGCCTTTTGGAAAGGGGACTTGGCAGCAAGTCCCCTTTCCGGAAAACAGGCGGTGGCGGAGTAAGTCCGGGTGTAGATGGCGGTTGCATTCTCACTGGTGAGTGTCTCTACATATCCACATAATAGGATCCCACCGCTCCTGCTGCATCATGTCACCATTATAGCCGGAAGCAAAATAGTCGTCAAGACAGAAAGAACAGTTCCTTCGGTTTGCAGCCTGATATTCCGAGTTGATTTTGCGGGTTCTGCGGAATAATTCCCCCTGCAGATAATCTCGGTTTTCTACAAAGGGTTTCTTCCATGCATAAAAATGCTCAGCGCCGGCGCATGGATCTCTTGACCCGTGTATTAATAATCGGCTGCCCTGCATATGCCGGCGATATTATTGCACTATATACAAAAAGACCGATAGGCGGTTTTATCCCATCGGTCTTAGTGCGGCAATGGCCAAACGGCGATTTAAATTGAATATGACTCCTTTCCGCTTGTGTTCGCCGTTTGTTGCTGAAAAGCTCCTGATCAGAGAGCTTACAACTTTTTTATCCGTCACATTTGCGCAGAATGTGGTCCTATTTTCGCGGTCAATGAAAATATGGACAAGCACCGGAAACCCGCCTGAAAGCAAGCTTTTCCTGTGTTGTCCCAATTATAACACACTCACATGCCCTGGACGATGCCGCCGGTGGTCTGCAGCAGCTCCGGATCGGTAATGCGCAAGAGCAGATTGCGGGTGGTATCCTCATCGTGATAGACCTTGACGATCTGCACCTCGTACTCCCGAATCTCTTCTCCGCTGATGGTAGCGCGGATCACAGCCCGGCCGGGGGTCACCTCCTCCGCTGCGGCTATAGGCACAGCCTGGCTCTGAACAGGAAAGCTGCTGTCGGACACGGTGCCGAATATGCCGCCGTCACTGTTCACTGTCACCGTGCCAACATCCCGCTGCACAGAAAAATCGCCCTTGAGCTCGCCGGGCTCGCCCTTCTCTCCCTTTTTCACCGCTTTTACGGTGGTCTCCATAATGGAGCCGGAGCCAAGACTCATGAGCTGAGCGGTGTCTATATCGGTGATGCCATGGCCCAGAGCGCCAAAGCTGCCGCTCTCAGGGTCATAATAGGTCATGGTGCCGATGCCGGCCATGCTGTCCCGAATCCACGCGCCCAGACGCACACTGCCGTCATCGCCGCAGGCGGGCGTGATCTCCACGGTTTTATTCTCCCGCCCCCGCTGAAGCTCTATCTGTGCCGGCTGCGTACCGTTTTGCCGCAGAAGCTCCTGCAGATGCTCCGTGGATGCGATTTTTTTGCCGTTGAAGGTCAGGAGCAGATCGCCCTCCCGGATGCCGCATTTTTGGGCAGGGCTTTTCCCTCCCACGCCCTCCAGGGCGGACACATCCACCACCAGCACGCCGTTGGCAAAGAGCTTGATGCCCACCGCCTGGCCCAAGGGGATCACGGTTTTCTCCTGGGCGTATGCGCACTGCACACAGGCTGTAAGCGCCAGCACAGCCGCCGCGCACAGTGCTGCCATACGCCGCCAAAGGGACTTGCTTTTGGTTTCATACATGCAGCCACCCCTCGCTTTTTCATTTTTCTTGTCGCCGACGACATGCTTTACTTTGTGCCGAGTAAACAAAAAAATAAGCGGCAATTATAGGAGAATGTGACGCAATTTTCTGTGATCCCGTATAATAACTATCATGTAAAATAGTCGTATAAATTTGGATATTTTTCAAAAATTTGAACCGTCCTCCCCCCTCTGGCTCCACAGGGTTATTGCTTTTCGGAGAAGGACACAGTATAATATATTGCATCTATTCACCCAATGGGAAAGAGGTTTCACGCCATGAGAATTACCGTAAAAGTAGGTACATCCACCCTGACCCACGCCACGGGTCGGCTGAACATCCAGCGCATTGAGAAGCTGTGCAAGGTGCTCAGCGATCTGAAAAATGCAGGCCATGAGATCATCCTCGTCTCCTCCGGCGCCATCGGCATGGGCGTTGGCAAGCTGAACCTGCCCGGCCGGCCGGCAGATATGCCCGGCAAGCAGGCTGCCGCTGCCGTAGGCCAGTGTGAGCTGATCTACACCTACGACAAGCTCTTCGGCGAGTATAACCACACTGTGGCACAGCTCCTGCTTACCGGCGAGGACATCAAAAACGGCCAGCGCAGCCAAAACGTGCGCAATACTCTCACCCGCTTGCTGGAGCTGGGCGCCCTGCCGGTCATCAACGAAAATGACGCCGTAGCCACGGACGAAATCGGCGTGGAGAACACCATCGGCGAAAATGACACTCTCTCGGCTATAGTGGCCGCCGCCATCGGTGCGGACCTGCTGGTGCTGCTGTCGGACATTGACGGCCTTTATGATAGCGACCCTCACCAAAACCCAGGCGCCCGCATCATCCCCACTGTGAAAAATGTGGACGATCACATTTACGCCCTGGCTGGCGGCACCGGCTCCGCCCTGGGCTCAGGCGGCATGGTTACTAAGCTCAATGCCGCTGTCATCGCCACCGAGGCAGGCTGCGAAATGGTCATTTCTAACGGCAGCAAGCCTGAGTTGCTCTACGACATTGCTCAGGGAAAGCCCGTGGGCACAAGATTTTTGAGAAAGGAAGCCTAACGCCATGACAACCATGGAAATCATCCGCCGCACCCGCACCGCCAGAACCGATCTGCACACCCTAACGGCAGAGGACAAAAACCGCCTGCTCCTGTCCATGGCAGAGAGTCTCCGCCGGCACACAATGGATATCCTTCGCGCCAACGCCCTGGATGTGGAGGCCGCTCGGGGCAAAATTTCCGATGTGATGCTGGACCGTCTGCGGCTGGATGAGGGCCGCATCGCCGCCATGGCCGACGGTATATGCGCCGTGGCCCAGCTGCCCGACCACACGGGCCGCATCCTGTCCGAAACGAAGCATCCCAACGGCATGATCATCTATAAAAAACAGGTACCCCTGGGCCTGGTGGCCATCATCTATGAAAGCCGTCCCAATGTTACCTCCGATGCGGCGGCTTTGGCCATTAAGAGCGGCAATGTCTGCGTTCTGCGCAGCGGCCGCGAGGCCATCGGCAGTGCCCGGGCTATCACCGCTGCCCTCAAGGAGGGTATCTCCGCTGTAGGCGGTAACCCGGATATTCTCAATATTTTGGAGGACACCAGCCACGACAGCGCCCGTCAGTTGATGCAGGCCAAGGGCCTGGTGGACCTGCTCATTCCCCGGGGCGGTGCGGGCCTTATCCGTGCCTGTGTGGAAAATGCCACCGTCCCCTGCATCGAGACCGGCACCGGCATCTGCCATGTCTATGTGGATGAATTTGCCGACCTGGAAAAAGCTGTAAAAATTATCATCAACGCCAAAACCAGTCGTCCCTCCGTCTGTAACGCCGAGGAGGTCTGCCTGGTCCATAGGGCTGTGGCAGAAAGATTCCTGCCTATGCTGAAAAAAGCCCTGGTGGACGACCGCCAGGCGGCGGGCCAAATCCCCGTGGAGCTGCGCCTTGACCCGGCGGCAGCCCGGATCATCCCCGGCACACCCGCCACTGACCGGGATTTTGACACGGAATTCTTGGACTATATCTTGGCCGTGGCTGTGGTGGACAGCGTAGACGCCGCCATCGCCCATATTTTGCAGCACTCCACCGGCCACAGCGAGTCCATCGTTACGGAAAACGCCGAAAACGCCCGGCGCTTTGAGGACGAAACGGACAGCGCCGCCGTTTATGTCAACGTCTCCACCCGCTTCACCGACGGCGGCGAATTCGGCCTGGGCTGCGAAATGGGTATCTCCACTCAAAAGCTCCACGCCCGGGGACCCATGGGCCTGGATGAGCTGAGTACCTATAAATATATCATCTGCGGCAACGGCCAGATCCGCTGACACTCCCTCGCCGCTCTCTCATAGATAAAACGACCGCCCCCGTCAGTTTCGGGGGCGGTCGTTTATGTATGGGTTTATTATTTGTTCAGGAACTCATCGATGGACTTGGCGCCCAGCTTGCCGGCACCCATGGCCAGGATGACGGTGGCGGCACCGGTAACGGCATCGCCGCCGGCGTAGACGCCCTCACGGGAGGTGAGGCCATCCTCATTGACAATGATGCAGCCCTTCTTATTGACCTCCAGGCCCTTGGTAGTGGCCTTGATAAGGGGGTTGGGGGTGGTGCCCAGGGACATGATGACGGCATCCACAGGAAGGTCGAACTCGCTGCCCTTCTTCTCCACAGGGCGGCGGCGGCCGGAGGCATCCGGCTCACCCAGCTCCATCTCAATGCAGGTCATGGATCTCACACAATCCTGCTCGTCGCCATTGATCTGAACGGGGTTATTGAGGGTCTTGAAGATGACGCCCTCCTCGATAGCATGCTCTACCTCCTCGTGACGGGCAGGAAGCTCCTCCATACCGCGGCGGTACACCACATACACCTCGGCGCCCAGACGCTTGGAGCAGCGGGCAGCGTCCATAGCCACGTTGCCGCCGCCGACAACAGCGACCTTCTTGCCCTTGAGGTCCATAATGGGGGTGTCAGAGTCGGGCTTATAGGCCTTCATCAGATTGATACGGGTGAGGAACTCGTTGGCGGAATACACGCCCTTGAGATTCTCACCGGGGATGTGCATAAACATGGGCAGACCCGCGCCGGAGCCCACAAACACGGCCTCAAAGCCGTTTTCCTCCATCAGCTCGTCGATGGTGATGGTGCGGCCCACAACGATGTTGGTCTCCACCTTCACGCCCATGGCCTTGAGCCCGTCCACTTCCTTCTGCACGATGGTCTTGGGCAGACGGAACTCGGGAATGCCGTACACCAGCACGCCGCCGGCCAGGTGCAGGGCCTCGTACACGGTAACATCATAGCCCTTCTTGGCCAGGTCGCCGGCGCAGGTAAGGCCGGCAGGGCCGGAGCCTACAACAGCTACCTTATGGCCGTTGGACTGGGGCTTTTCGGGGGCCTCGGTGCTGTGGGCGTTGTGCCAATCGGCCACGAAGCGCTCCAGGCGGCCGATACCCACGGCCTCGCCCTTCTTACCCCGGACGCAGTGCATCTCGCACTGGCTCTCCTGGGGGCAGACGCGGCCGCACACGGCGGGCAGGGAGCTGGTCTGATGGATCACCTGATAGGCGCCCTCATAGTCCTTTTCCACGATCTTTTGAATAAACTCGGGGATGCGGACATTTACGGGGCAGCCGTTTACACAGGGGTGGGCCTTGCAATTCAGGCACCGGGCAGCCTCGTCCAGAGCCTGCTCCTCGGTGTAGCCCAGGGCCACCTCCAGAAAGTTATGATTGCGGACGTTGGGGTCCTGAGAAGGCATAGGATTCTTATCCTGACGCATATTCACAGCCATCTTACTTTACCTCCTTCTTAAAGAGGTTGCAGACCTCTTCGTGCTTATGCACCTCGAAATCGTGATACATCTGGTTACGCTTGACAGCCAGGTCCCAATCCACCTTCTGCCCGTCGAAGTCGGGCCCGTCCACGCAGGCGAACTTGGTCTCGCCGCCTACGGTCAGGCGGCAGCCGCCGCACATGCCGGTGCCATCGATCATGATGGGGCTCATGGAGACAGTGGTGGGCATGCCATAGGGCGCGGTGGTCTTGCAGACAAACTTCATCATGACCATGGGGCCAATGGCGAAAATCTCGTCATACACGTTGCCGGCGTCCAGCAGCTCCTTCAGGGCCTCAGTGACCAAGCCCTTCTGGCCATAGGAGCCGTCATCGGTGCAGACCTTCAGGACGGAGGAAACGGCCTTGAACTTATCCTCCAGAATCACCACATCCTTGCTCTTAAAGCCCACCACGGCGTGGACCTCGGCCCCGCAATCGTGGAACTTCTTCAGCACCGGATAGGCGATGGCGCAGCCGACACCGCCACCCACTACGCAGACCTTTTTCTTGCCCTCAGTCTCAGTGGGCTTACCCAGAGGACCGACGAAATCGTGCAGGCAATCACCCTGCTCCTTGTGGCTGAGCTTTTCCGTGGTGGCGCCCACGGTCTGCACGATGATCGTAACGGTGCCCTTTTCCCGGTCATAGTCATGGATGGTGATGGGGATACGCTCGCCATTTTCATCCACCCGCAGGATGATGAACTGGCCCGGCTGTGCCTTCTTGGCCACCATGGGAGCCTCGATCTCATACAGGATCACGGTCGGCTTCAAGGCTGTTTTTGTAACAATGCGATACATACGTTATCTTCCTTCCTCGTTGAGTTCTTTTGGAAAAATACTGTCTTACTTGCCGGAAGTTTGTTCCAGGGTTTATTTTAACATTAAATTTCCATCCCGTCAATTGCTCCGCCCAACATCTCCGGCGAGAATCGTCACCTTTCGGCCCTCGATCCGCACCTCGCCGCCGTCGCGCATTTTCTTCAGCTCCCGCATCATGGCGCTGCGGTCGGTGGATATGTAGTCCGCCAGGGCACTGAGGGAAAAGGGCAGGGTGAAGCTTCCGCCGTTTTTGGCCTGCTGCAGAGAGAAATAGCACAACAGCTTATCCCGGATGCTGCGGCGGCTAAGCACCTCCACCCGCTCAGACAGGGCCGATGCCTTCTCGCTGATAAGGTGGAACATATTCTCTATCATGCGGTTGTGATGGCCGCAGTTTTTTTCACACCGGTTCTCCAGCTTTTCCTCCGGAAAAAACCAAACGCAGCAGGGCTTTTCACATGTCACGTCCACGCTGTCGCCCAGCACGTTGCGAAACATGAGCATCTCCCCAAACACACCCCCGGGCTGCAGATGCTCTAAAATGGTGCGGTCTCCCCGCTGGTCCACCCGCTCCACAATGGCCGATCCTGTAGCCAGCACGCCGATGGTGCGGCGGCCGGAATCAAAATCGTAGACCAGCTCCTCGGGCTTGAAGCACCGCTCCTGCACCCCGAAGCACTCGTAGATGCGCCGGCACTCCTCCGGTGAGATTCCGTCAAATACCGGCGTTTGGGGAATGGTCATAGTCCGCCTCCCTTTCCGGGCTGTCTGCGCCGCAGCGCAGGCCCCTTTTATCTCTCTTATGGCCGATGATAACATACACGATGATATACACCACACCGCCCCAGGCAAAACCTGCCGCCAGGTCTATGAAGGCATGCTGCTTCACCAGCAGCGTAGACGCTGCAATGATGACAAACCATACGGTACCCAGGACCTGCCAGATCCGCTTCAGCTTCGGCGAGTGCCACATGGCGGCAATAGCTGCCACCACACCCAGCACATGAACGCTGGGAAACACATTGGCATTATTATCGGCGGCCCAGGTCATCTGCAGGATCCAGGTGCAGATATTATGCCGGGGCAGCACCGCCGGGCGCAGGTCCTGTCCGTTGGGCACGAGAAAGCAAAAGAGGGTGGCGGTGGTGTAGGCGATGGCGATAAACCACATATACCGCCGGAAGCTCTCCGGATCCTTTACAATGAAAAACACACCCAGTACAAACAGCAGGATGCTCCAGCTGTTGTAGGGGATGACGAAATACTCACAAAATGGGATGTAGTTGTCAATAGCGGTCTGGGTGGCCCAGTAATTGTCGGTGACCACATGCTCCACAGTGAAGTACATAATCAAATATACCGGCATATATAGGCCCCACCACATATGGGGATGGGTTTTAATGAATTGCTTGATTTTTTGCATGAATATCCTCCAACGCAGCTATACCGGCGAAAAATCCTTTGCCTTTTCCGCCTGTGGGCAGCAAGCTTAGCGAGGTCTTTTAGAGAAGCGGACGCCGCAGGGCTGCAAATAAGCACCCTGCCATTATAACACATTTCCCGGCAGATGCCATAGGGAGAAACAGAAATATCACAGTTTTTTAACATTTTTTAAATGCGGCGACTTGCGGAAAGGGTCGTTCTTATATTATACTGTATGCATCTGTCAAATTTTGAGGAGGACGCAGTATGCTGCTGAACCGTGAAAACAAAGAAAACCGCCAGGTGGTGCTGACCATCCAGGTGGAGCAAAGCGCCTGGGAAAAGGCCCTGGAGGACGCTTATGAGCAGAGGAAGTCTCTTTTTAAAAAAGAGGACGGCTCCTTGCCCACCCGCCAAGAAATGGAGGAAAAGCACGGCGCGGATGTGTTCTATCAGGACGCGGTGAACAGCACCTTCCCCGTGGCTCTGGTGGAGGCCGTGCGCCAGGAGGACATCAGCGTGGCCGGGGCCCCGGAGCTGAGCGTGGAGGCCATCGGCCCCGAGGGCTATGTATTCACCGCCCTTATTGATTTGTATCCGGAGGTGAAGCTGGGCCAGTACAAGGGGCTCTCCGCCCCCCGACCTCAGGTGGAGCTGTCCGATGACGACGTCACCGCCGCCATTGACGAGTATCTGCAGGGCCACCTTACCGAGGAGCACCCGAAAAAGGCCGCCATGGGCGACGAGGTGGTGCTGGACTTTGAGGGCTTTGTAAACGGCGTTCCCTTTGAGGGGGGCAAGGCCGAGGAATATCCCCTGCTGCTGGGCAGCGGCTACTTTATCCCCGGGTTTGAGGAGCAGGTGGCCGGCATGGCCGTGGGCGACGAGCGGGACATCCCCGTCACCTTCCCCACCCAGTACGCCCCGGAGCTGGCGGGCAAGGACGCAGTGTTCCACATCAAGGTCCACAAGATCACCCGCCGGGCAAGGCCCGTCATGAGTGATGATTTTGCCAAATCCCAGGGCTTTGCCGATGCCTCCGCCCTGCGCCGGAGCATCATGGAGCAGGCCGTGCGCAATAAGCAGCAGGAGGCCGCCGATGCCTACGCCGATGCTCTGGTGCAGCAGGTCATCGAGGGCATGGAGGTGGAGATCCCGGAGCGGATGGTCACCTGCCAGCTGGATGGGCTCATGCATGACTTAGAGCAGCAGCTGATGCAGCAGGGCGCCACCATGGACGCCTATCTGGAGATGGCCGGTATCACCCGGGAGGACCTGCGCCGCCAGGCGGAAGCCAGCGCCCGGGCCTCCGTGGAATTTGAGCTGGCTATGACGGAAATTGCCCGGCTGGAGGACATCCGCTTCACTGACGCGGAGCTGGAGGAGAAATACACCCAGATGTCCGCCCTCTACGGCATGACCCCGGAGCAGCTGAAGCAGAACCTGCCCATAGAGCGCCTGACTCACGACCTGCGCCTGGCCCGGGCCCGGGCCATTGTGGTGGACAGCGCCAAGCCTCTCTGAGCCAATAAGCCAAAAGCGGAGGAGCCCTATGGCTCCTCCGCTTTTTATGACATTTCCTTCTTCCCCGGGGTGAGCTTGCGCTTGTTGCCCTGCTCATCCACGATCCAGGTGTTGTCCAGCTCCCGGCGGAGATTGCCCATGATGCTGTTTAGGTACTCCTGCCGCAGGGCGGCCCGCTCCTCGGTCTCCTCCGGGGTCAGGCCCTGAGGGGTCTTGGCCTTGCGGGCCAGCTCGTTGATCCGTTCTATTTTCTTCTGTTCCATAGAATCGCTCCTTATATAAATCGTTTCATCGTAATGCCCGTACGGCCCTTGCGGCTCTGTCCGCCTACCTCCGCCAGGCAGCACTTACCCAGGCCCCGGATTGTCAGCACATCCCCCTGCTCCACCGAAAAATCCGGTCTGATGCAGGGCATCCAGTTCACTTCCGCCTTGCCGCTGCGGATCAGCTCCGCCGCTGCGCTGCGGCTGATGGAAAAGCCCGCGGCGGCCACGCTGTCCAGCCGCAGGGAGGCCACAGTGTCCCGAATCAGCTTCACCGGCTGCTCCGGCACGGCAATCTCCTCCAGCCCGATCTCCGCCACGCGCAGGGGCACCCGGCCCGCCTGCTTCCATTCCCGCAGGAGGAAGTCCGCCACGCTGCTGCCCACCAGCACATCCGCCCAGTGGGGCGACACCAGAATATCCCCCACCTTCTCCCGCGTCAGGCCCAGGCCCATAAGGCTGCCTAAAAAATCCCGATGGGTGGGGTGGTCCGTCTCATAGAACCGGCATCGCAGGCACCGCACCGCCGTTTCGTCCGGCCCATCCATCCAATCCGGCAAAAAGTGCAGCTGCCGGCGCTGGGCCCCCTCACAGCCGCCCCAAAAGGCAAATCCCTCCCGATCGCCCAGGGCCTGCATCAGCTGCCCGGCCAAAGCCTGCTCATGGGGAGAGAGAAATCCGCTCGCCTCCGGCACATTCCGGCTGCGGCAGCGCTCCCAGCCGTCCCACAGGCGGCCCAGCAGCACCCGCTCCTCCGCCGAGGCGGAGAGTTTATCCAAAAGCTCCCTGCGGTTCAAAACCATTCCTCCCGTAGTTTGTGGTAAAAACGCCCTGCCAAAGCAGGGCGTTTTATGATCGTTACCAAACCAAGACCTCAATAGTAAGAGTCTGTCCCTCCACCGAGGCGGTGATGATGGCCTTTCCGGAGGAAACCGCCGTTACCACACCCGAGGCATCCACGGTGGCAATTTGGCTGTCAGAAGAACTCCAGGTGACCGTGGCATCTGTCCCATCCACCTCCAGAGGAACCGTATTCCCGACATAGAAGGAAAACTGCTCTGTCACTTCTGAGCCAAAAGCCTTCAGGGAAAGATCCTTCCCGGTAGACGTGTCAGGTGTGACAGGCGTATCCGGCTGATCCACCGCTGCCGTCACC
>ULVV01026238.1_pt1 | contig 27035 bp, 17 predicted proteins | sample 1959761 | NCBI WGS metagenome assembly ULVV01 (sample SAMEA4835795, study PRJEB28245) | human gut metagenome | biome: gut microbiome; material: fecal sample | place: Denmark | collected 2008
CGGCTGCGTTCGACGCCACGGCGCCCTGCTGGCTGAAGCTCGTCATTGCCGAAGACGGCAGAACGGACGTTTCGCTTTCGAACGGGGCGGACCGTTCCCTGTGCGCGGCCCAGCCGGTCTGGATGCCGGGAACGCCTGCTGTTTATACCGAGCCGCTCACGCAGCCGGGGCGCGTCTATCTCTTCGGCGCGGGGCATGTCGGGCAGGCGCTCGTGCCGGTGCTGGAATATGTCGGCTTTGCCGTGACGGTCTATGACCCGCGGCAGGAGCTGGCCGAGAGATTCTCCGATGTGATCTGCGCGCCGTATGCCGAGTTGGAGGACCATATCACGCTCACGCCGTATGACAGCGTCGTCGTCATGACGCCGGGCCACATGGCGGACTTTGAGGTCCTGCACCGCATCCTGCGCCATCCGCTGTCCTACATCGGCTGCATCGGCAGCCGGAACAAGGCGGCCAAGACGCGCGACCTGCTGCGGCAGGAGGGCTTCTCCGAAGAGGCCATTGCGTCTGTTCATCTGCCCATCGGCCTGCCGATCCTGGCGCAGACCCCGGCGGAGATCGCCATCAGCATTGCGGGCGAAATGATCCGCTGCCGCGCCGAGGCGGCGCAGAAACGCTAAAAAACGGAGCGCCTTCCAGCCGGAAAGCGCTCCGAAGTTTTTCTGCCTTACAGTGTTTTGATGGCGTCGATCAGCGCGTCGACATCCTCCTGCGTTGTGGACCAGCTCGTGGCGAAGCGGGCAACGCTGTGCTCCTCGTCGACCTTGCCCCAGGTGTGGAAGGCAATCTTCTGCTGCAGGGCACGGACGGCCTTGTTCTCCATGATGAGGAACTGCAGGTTCGTCGGCGAATGGAGATAGAACTGCAGGCCACGCGCATCGAAGGCATCGCGGATCTGCATGGCCATGTTGATGGCGTGCTTGCTGATGCGGAAATACAGGTCGTCCGTAAACAGCGTGTCGAACTGCAGGCCGAGCAGGCGGCCCTTGGCCAGCAGCGCGCCGTGCTGTTTGGCAATGGTGGAGAAATATCGCGGCATGTTGTGCTTCGTAAAGACCGCTGCCTCGCCGAACAGCGCGCCGACCTTCGTGCCGCCGATGTAGAACACGTCGCACAGCTGGGCCAGCTCCGGCAGGGTAATGTCGCACTTCGGGCTCATCAGACCGTAGCCGAGGCGTGCGCCGTCGATGTAGAGTGGGATATTGTACCAGCGGCAGACGCTGGCCAGCTCGACGAGCTCACGCTTGGTGTAGAGCGTGCCGAACTCCGTCGGGTAGGAGATGTAGACCATGCCGGGATAGACAAAATGCTGGTGACTCGCATCCTGCCAGTAGTCCTTCATATACATCCAGACATCCTCGGCGCGGAGCTTGCCGTCGTAGACGGGCAGGGCGATGACCTTGTGGCCCGTGAATTCGATGGCGCCGGCCTCGTGGTCGCTGATGTGGCCGGTCTGCGCGGCGATCACGCCGCCGTAGGACGGCAGCATGGAGTCGATGACGACGGCGTTCGTCTGCGTGCCGCCGACCATGAAGAAAATGTCGGCGCCGGGACAGTCACAGGCCGCGCGGATCTTTTCCTTTGCGCTCTCGCAGTATTTGTCGCTGCCGTAGCCGGGGAGCTGCTCCAGATTCGTCTCATTCAGACGGCGCAGGATCTCTACCCGCGCGCCCGCAGTATAATCGCTCTCAAAAGAATGCATAGCTGTCACTCCTGCGGCAATCAGCCTGTCATTACAGCGCGGGCATTCTCTGCCCGTTTGTCCGCTGTGCAACTACAAGTTTAGCACGGCAGAGCGGCCTTGTCAAGCGCTGTTTCGCCTTTCTGCGGGCCAATCCGCCGTATATCACGCCCGGCCGGCTGCGCAGGATCGGCCCGGCGGAACAGGAACGGATGGAACTATTTCGGCGGGCTGAATATTCATTATTTTGAAATATTTCCGATATTTTCGCTTGCTAATGAGGAAAACATTGGAAAAACCATTGTACCGGTAGAAAATCGCGGGATATTTTTTGGAAAAACCGACAAAGGATACTTGTATATTTCCCGTCGTTATGGTATGATGTTATTGGTGGCGCAGTATCCTAGTCAAAGCGCGCCGGTTTCGAAGAAGGGCCTAAAAATCCTTTTAAGGGCATATCGATGAAGTCCCTGGTGCTTGCTTTTTTCGCCCAGATCAGGGTGGGTGCTGGGGGTTAAGGTCTCCGGGCGAGGTGTAACGGCATATACCGACCGACCCGGTTTCCGTGGAGACCTGCTCTTGTGCGACAGCCGTTCCGTATCTGCGGGTACCCGGACTGCGTACGAAGCAGGATTGAACCTGCATTGCGGTGCACAGAATCGTGTGCTGTGTGTAGCGTAGCCTGCCTTGCGTGGGTATGTGGGAATAGGGGAGCGACGCGTCAGCCGCCGTGGCCGCGGCGCTTGGCGATATTGCCCCTTGAAACCATGCCTGCAAAAGAGGATAGAGCCGGTGCGTAATGCTGTGGAAAACACCTAGGCTGACTGTTCATTCAGGGCATGCAGAGGATTACAGTGCGGACTAAGTGGCAATCGGGTACCGGAAGCGGCAACGCTCCGGCTTTGGCTTTAAATGGAAACAGCCGTCCGGCGACGGGCGGCAGCGACTGGGGAAATCCAACCCGACCTAAGCCGCAGGCTTTACTCTGTCTGCTGCCACCATTCTTTAGAAATTCTTGGCTTGTGGGCCCGGCCCACAGACTTCAGTGTTTCCGGAGGAGATATTTTTGAGCGCAAACCATACGGAGCCTCCCTCAAAAGGGAAGCGAAAAAAGAAAAACAGTCATATTCGCTGGATCGTCACAGTCTTTTTTGTGGCAGTCGTAATTTCCTCGACGATCTCGTTCTTTTCCTCCACAGTGCTGGAGGGGGCAGGGCTTGTCGAGGCATTTCTTGTACTTTTGCTGATCGTGGCGCTAGGCATCGTGTTCGATATCATCGGCGTGGCTGTGATGTCGGCCGAGGAGAAGCCCTTCCATGCCATGGCGGCCAAAAAGGTCCCCGGCGCTGCCGAGGCTCTGCACCTGCTGCGCAATGCGGAGAAGGTCTCGAGCTTCTGCAATGACGTCGTGGGCGATATCTGCGGCGTCGTTTCCGGCTCGGCTTCCGCCGTTGTGGCCGTGCGCGCTCTTACCATGCTCAATTCCGAAACGGTGGCACAGTTGATCATGTCCGCGCTGGTGTCCGGTGTAACAATCGCCGGCAAGGCCTGCGGCAAGAATATCGCCACCGGCAAGGCGACGCAGATCGTGCATACGACCTCCAAGCTGATCTACTACATCAAGTCACTCTTTACCGGCAAGCTCCCGAAGAAAAAGAAAAAGTGACAGTCTGAGGGTGTGTCATTTTTGACTTTATTAGATACCATCAATTCCCGCGAGGCGCTGTGCGCGCTGAATGACGCGCAGCTGCGCCAGCTTTGCGACGAGATTCGACAGTTTCTGGTGCTGAATGTCGCCCGGACGGGCGGTCATCTGGCCTCGAACCTCGGCGTTGTCGAGCTGAGTGTTGCGCTGGAGCGGGTATTCGATACGAGCCGTGACCGGCTCCTGTTCGACGTGGGGCATCAGTCCTATGTCCACAAGATCCTGACCGGCCGGCGGGACGAATTCCGCACACTGCGTATGTTCGGCGGCCTTGCGGGCTTCCCAAAGCCGTCGGAGAGCGTGACGGACCCGTTTGTGGCCGGTCACGCCTCCAGCTCCGTCTCCACCGCCCTTGGCATGGCGCGTGCCCGCACGCTGCAGCATGAGGACTATCACGTCGTGGCCCTGATGGGCGACGGCGCAATGACCGGCGGCCTGGCCTATGAGGCCATGAACGATGCCGGGGAGAGCAGCGAGCAGCTCATCGTTATCCTGAACGACAACGGCATGTCCATCACGCCGAACGTCGGCGGCATTGCCCAGCATCTTGCGCTCATCCGCACGCGGCCGGGCTATTACCGCATCAAAAAGGCCTATCGCGCCGTCACGGCAAAGGTGCCCGGCGGAAAGTGCCTCTACCGCCTGACGCACCGGCTCAAGGAGCACTGGAAGCGTATGCTCTTCGGCACGACGTTCTTTGAGGAGATGGGCTTTGAATATTATGGCCCCGTAGATGGGCATGATCTGAAACGGCTGGAATATATGCTCCGGCTCGTCAAGGACCGCCGGCATCCGGTCCTGCTGCACGTCATCACGCAGAAGGGCAAGGGCTACGCGCCTGCTGAGGAGAACCCCGATGTGTTCCACGGCATCGGCCATTTCGACCCCGAAAAGGGGATGGAGCCGCGCTGCGGCCATCTTCCGACATTTTCCGACACATTCAGCGAAACGATTGACGCGCTCGGCGCGCAGGAGCCGCGCATCTGCGCCATTACAGCCGCCATGCTGCGCGGGACCGGCCTCGATGCCTTTGCAGCCCACTATCCGGAGCGCTGCTTCGATGTCGGCATTGCAGAGGGACACGCCGTCTCCATGGCGGGCGGCCTTGCCAAGCAGGGAATGATCCCCGTTGTTGCGATTTATTCCACATTCCTGCAGCGCGCTTATGACATGCTGCTGCAGGATGTTGCCATGCTCGGACTGCATGTCGTATTTGCCGTAGACCGCGCCGGCCTTGTCGGCGGGGATGGCGAGACGCACCACGGCGTGTTCGACGTGAATTATCTGCGCTCCGTGCCCGGCATGCAGGTCCTGTGCCCCGCCAGTCAGGCGGAGCTGGGTCAGATGCTGCGCCGCGCTGTGCTGGAGATGACCGGCTCGGTTGCCGTGCGCTATCCCCGCGGGTGCGACGGCACGTTTACCGGCATCGCAGAGCAGCCGTGCCTGCGCGAGGGGAGCGACATTACCCTCGTCACCTACGGGACGCTCGTCAACGAGGTGCTTGCTGCGGCAAAGATGCTGCAGGCGCGCGGCATTTCCGCCGAGGTCCTGAAGCTGCCCTCCATCAAGCCGCTCGATGTCCGCACCGTCGCCGCCTCCATGCGGAAGACGGGCCGCCTGCTCGTGGCAGAGGAGTCCGTGTGCATCGGCTGCGTCGGCAAGGAGTTGTTGGCGTCGCTCCGTGCTCGCGGAGTGGGCGGGCCTGTGCGGCTGTGCAATCTCGGCGACCGCTTTATTCCCCACGGCGCGGTGCCGGAGCTGTACCGCCTGGCGGGGTTGGACGCAAAATCTCTTGCTGACGCTGCCTGGGAGGTATGTCAGAATGAAGCATAAGGAACGATTGGATGTCGTTCTCGTGGAGCGCGGCCTGTGCGACAGCCGAAGCAAGGCGCAGGCGCTCATCATGTCCGGCGAGGTCTATGTCAACGGGCAAAAATCGGACAAGGCCGGTACGCCGGTCGAGGACGAGGCCGTTGTAGAGCTGCGGGGCAATCCCTGCCCCTACGTCAGCCGCGGCGGCCTGAAGCTTGAAAAGGCGCTGCGCGACTTCGGCGTCGATCCGACCGGCTTCGTCTGCAGCGACTCGGGCGCCTCGACGGGCGGCTTTACGGACTGCCTGCTGCAGAAGGGCGCGAAGAAGGTCTTCGCCATCGATGTCGGCTATGGCCAGCTTGCCTGGAGCATCCGGCAGGACCCGCGCGTGGTGTGCATGGAGCGGACGAACATCCGCTATGTCACCCCGGAGCAGCTCGGAGAGCCGCTGGACCTGTCCGTTGTGGATGTTTCCTTCATTTCCCTGCGGATCGTCCTGCCCGCCATCCGTGCACTGCTGAAGCCGACGGGGCAGATCCTCTGCCTCATCAAGCCGCAGTTCGAGGCCGGCCGGGAGAAGGTCGGCAAGAAGGGCGTCGTCCGCGACCCGGCCGTCCATGAGGAGGTCCTGCAGAATTTTCTGGCGCTGGCTGCGGAGCTGGAGCTGACCGTCCGCAACCTGACGTTTTCCCCGGTGCGCGGCCCCGAGGGCAACATTGAATTTCTCGGCCATCTGAGCATGGAGCCGCAGGGCGGCATCACGCCGGATGTTCCTGCGCTCGTTGCACAGGCGCACGCAGAACTCAGGGGATAAGCTATGAAAAAGATCGTCTTGACGCCGAATCCCTACCGGGACCGGAACTTCAAATATGTCACGCTCGCCGATAAGCTCCTGCGCGAGGCTGGGCTGGAAACGCGCATCTGCCTCGCCTTCGATGTGGACCGCAGCTTCGAGCTGCCGGACAATGTTGTTCTGACGGAGCTGAACCATGAGCTGCGCGATGCCGATCTACTCGTCTGCTTCGGCGGCGACGGCACGATCCTCCATGCCTCCAAGGCTGCAACAAAGGCCGGAATCCCGGTCCTCGGCGTGAACATCGGCACCATGGGCTTCATGGCGGAGCTGGAGAGCAGCGAGCTCAAGGAGCTGCGCCGCCTTGCGGATGACGATTTCTCCGTCGAGCCGCGCATGATGCTGCATGTCCGCGCGGAGCACGAGGGACGCGTCATTCTGGAGGAGGACGCGCTGAACGACGCCGTCATCACGAAGGGCGCGGTCGCCCGCGTGGTGCAGATGTCCGTGCAGGGCGACGGCGTGGATATGATGTCCTTCAGCGGCGACGGGCTGATCGTCTGCACGCCGACCGGTTCCACGGCCTATTCCATGTCGGCTGGCGGCCCGCTGGTCGAGCCTGCTGCACAGAATATTGTGCTCACGCCGATCTGCGCCCACGATATGCAGACACGTGCCATCGTTACGTCTGCAGACCGCGAGATCACGGTGCAGCTTGCCCGCACCGGCCGCAAAAACGCCTTTCTTTCCGTGGACGGCGGCAAGGCTGTCCGCCTGAGCAGCGGCGATCGCATTACCATACGCCGCTCTGAGCATGTCACACGGCTGCTCCGCCTGACCGGACGCAGCTTTTTCGAGATCATACAAAATAAATTCAGGTAGGTGGGAACCATGAAAAACGATCGTCAGAAAAAAATCATCGAGCTTGTGGAGAACCGGTGTATCGAGACGCAGGAGCAGCTGCTCGATCAGCTCCGCCAGTGCGGCTTCCACAGCACCCAGGCCACCGTTTCCCGCGATATCAAGGAGCTGCAGATCGTAAAATCCCTCGACGGCATGGGAGGCTATCGCTATTGCCTGCCGCACCGCGTGGAGGGCGAGAAGTTTGGCGCGCGCTTCCGCGTGATCTTCCGCGAATGCGTCACGAACATCGACTACGCCCAGAATATCATCGTCATCAAGACCATGCCCGGCCTCGGCGCAGCTGCGGGCGCGAACATCGACTCGCTGAAGATGCCGAATATGGTCGGCTCGTTGTCCGGAGACGATACGACGCTCGTCATCATGCGCGACAAGGAATCTGCCGCGGAGTTCTGCCGCGAGCTGCACCGCATGCTCGAGTAAGGAGCCGCCATGCTTCGCCTGCTGCACATTGAGAATATCGCCGTGATCGAGCAGGCGGATATCCTGTTTGAGCGCGGCTTTAACGTCATGACCGGCGAGACCGGCGCGGGCAAATCCATCGTCATCGACGCGATCTCCGCCATTCTCGGCGAGCGCGCCTACCGCGATATGATCCGCACGGGCGCGGCGCGCGCCGCCGTGCGCGCCATTTTTGACGATGTGCCGGAGCTTGCGTGGTTTGCCGAGAACAGTGTGCCCTATGACACGGAGGTCGTCGTACAGCGTGAGATCTATCTGGACGGAAAGAATCTCTGCCGCGTGAACGGCGTGGCCGTCACGGTCGGTATTCTGCGGAGGCTCGGCCTTCAGCTCATCAACATCCACGGCCAGCACGACTCCGCAGCGCTGTTCGATGAGAACTACCATCTGACATTTCTGGACAGCTTCGCTGCCGATGCGCCGCTGCTGGAGCAGTACCGCGCGCAGTTTTCCGTCATGCAGAGCCTGCAGCGTGAAATGGCGCACCTGCGCATGGACGAGAGCGAGAAGCTTCGCCGCACGGAGACGCTGCGCTATCAGATCGATGAGATTGAGCGTGCGGCTCTGAAGCCGGATGAGGATACGCAGCTCGAGGCCCGCCGCCGTCTGCTGCAGAACGCCGAGAAGCTCTCGGACGGCCTGCGCGACGCTGCCGCCTGTCTGGACGGCGGGGACGAGGCGCAGGGCGCGGCCACACTCTTAACGCAGGCAGAGCGCGATCTGGCGCACAGTGCGCGCTTTGATGAATCGCTGCAGCCGCTGCACGACACGATCGCAGACCTGATGTATCAGGCGCAGGACGCCGCCGAGCAGCTCCGCGACCGTCTGTACCGCCTGTCGTACTCCGCAGACGAGCTGGAGCAGCTTGAGGAGCGCCTCGACCTGCTGCACCGCCTGCGCCGGAAATACGGCGCGGACTGCGCGGCCATTCTGGACTACCTTGCCAGGGCAAAAGCGGAGCTGGAGGAGATCGAGTTCTCCGACGAGCGCCTGCAGCAGCTGGAAAAGCAGGTCGCCGCGGCGGAAAAGCAGGCGCGGGAAACGGCCCTTCGCCTGCGCGAATGCCGAAAAGCGGCCTCAGAGGCCCTGACGGCGCGCGTGCTGGACGAGCTGTCCCAGCTGGATATGAAGAAAGTACAATTTGCCTGCCGCTTCACGGAGACGGATCTGACGCAGGACGGCATGGACGCCGTTTCGTTCTACATATCCGCCAACCTCGGCGAAGCGCTCAAGCCGCTGAGCAAGGTCGCCTCGGGCGGCGAGTTGGCGCGCATCATGCTGGCGCTGAAAAACGTGCTGGCCGAGAGAGACCATGTGCCGACGCTGATCTTCGACGAGGTCGACACCGGTGTCTCCGGCCGGGCCGCTCAGCGCGTGGCGGAAAAGCTCCGCGCCCTGTCCCGTACGAAGCAGGTCCTGTGCGTAACGCATCTGCCGCAGATCGCTGCGCTGGCGGACACGCATTTCCGCATCGCCAAGGCAGAGCACGACGGCCGCACGTTCACGAGCGTGACGCCGCTCGACTTTGAGGGGCGCAAGGCCGAGCTGGCCCGCATCATCGGCGGCGCGAGCATCACGCCGACCACGCTGCAGAGCGCGGCGGAAATGTTGGAAAGTCGGACTTGACAAAGCACCGGTTTTCTGTTAGGATACCCATAGGAAAACGCTGTGATGGAATGAAGTACCCCCGTGCTCCACGCGCAGAGAGCCGCCGGTCGGTGTAAGGCGGCAGGGAAGCGGGGCGAAATACCTTCCGGAGCGGCCGGCCTGAACCTGCAGTAGGGCCGGACGGGTGCGCCCGATATCGCGCAGGAGTGTGGCTGCACTCCCCGAGCCCGCCGCTGCGAAGTGCCGGGAATGACGAGGTGGTACCGCGTAGTTTTACGCCCTCTGTCCATTGGACAGAGGGCGTTTTTTATGACAAAAACAGGAGGAACTTATGAAACTTTATGACGAACTGGTCGCCCGCGGCTTGATCGCGCAGGTGACGAATGAAGAAGCGATCCGCGAAATGATCGACAACGGCAAGGCCACGTTCTATATCGGCTTTGACTGCACGGCAGACTCCCTGCATGTTGGCCATTTCATGGCCCTGTGCCTGATGAAGCGCCTGCAGATGGCGGGCAATAAGCCCATCGCCCTCATCGGCGACGGCACGACGATGATCGGCGACCCGTCGGGCCGCACCGACATGCGCCAGATGCTCACTGAGGAGACCATTGCGTATAATGCGGAGTGCTTCAAGCGCCAGATGGAGAAATTCATCGACTTCTCCGACGGCAAGGCGATTATGCTGCGCAACTCTGCTTGGCTGAAGCCGCTGAACTATATCGAGCTGCTGCGCGAGGTCGGCGCCTGCTTCTCCGTCAACAACATGCTGCGCGCCGAGTGCTACAAGCAGCGCATGGAGAAGGGCCTGAGCTTCCTGGAATTCAACTACATGATCATGCAGAGCTATGACTTCTACTACATGTTCCAGCACTACGGCTGCAACATGGAATTCGGCGGCAACGATCAGTGGAGCAACATGCTTGGTGGCACGGAGCTCATCCGCCGCAAGCTCGGCAAGGACGCCCACGCCATGACCATCACGCTGCTGCTCAACTCCGAGGGCAAAAAGATGGGCAAGACAGCCAAGGGCGCAGTCTGGCTCGATCCGAACAAGACGACGCCTTTCGACTTTTTCCAGTACTGGCGCAATATCGACGATGCCGACGTCATGAAGTGCCTGCGCATGCTGACCTTCCTCCCGCTCGAGGAGATCAACGCCATGGAGGGCTGGGAAGGCAGCCAGCTCAACAAGGCCAAGGAAATTCTCGCCTATGAGCTGACGAAGCTCGTCCACGGCGAGGAAGAGGCCAATAAGGCCCGTGATGCGGCGAAGGCTCTGTTCCTCAGCGGCGCGAACGATGCCGATATGCCGACAACGGAGCTGACGGAGAGCCAGCTCACGGATGGCAGGATCGGCATTCTGGACCTGATGCTCGCCTGCAAGCTCGCGCCCACGAAGTCCGAGGCGCGCCGTCTCGTCCAGCAGGGCGGCGTGTTCGCTGATGACGAGAAGGTTGCATCCATCGACGTTGTCTTCACGGCCGAGCAGCTCAAGAACGGCGTCAAGCTCCGCAAGGGCAAGAAGGTCTTCCACAAGGCTGTTCTTGCATGCTGACGTTTCGCACTGCGGCGGAGCCCGACTTTGAGCATGTGAACCGGCTGGCCCGGCAGGTGCACGAGCTGCACGTTTCGCTGCACCCCGATCTCTATCGCTCCGTCAAGCATCCCATCTCCTGTGAGGAATTCCGGGAGATGGTGGAGCGGGATCAGCTCGTGGTGGCCTGCCGCGGGGAGCACATCGTGGCCTATGCCGCCTTTGCCGTGCGGGACTTTGACGGCGCGTCGATCCTGCCGCGCCGCGTGATGATGCTCGACGCGCTGTGTGTCGACGGCCCGTGCCGCAGGCAGGGCATCGCACATGCCATGCTCGAGGAGCTGTGCCGCCGTGGCCGCGCGCTGGGCTGTACGGACCTGCAGCTGGCCTGTGACAGCCGCAATACGTCGGCACTGGCCTTTTATGAAGCGCAGGGCATGCAGCGCAAGCTCATCCAGTTCCGCAAAAAGCTCTGACACGAAAAATCAGGGCGCATCATGCGCCCTGAAAAGCCTCGCAGAGTTCGCCGCCCGCAGGCGGCGAATCCAATAGGATCATTTTCTCCGGCGGCGTGTACGTCGGAGAAAATACAAATCAGTCCGTTAGTGTGCGAATCGCCCGCTTTTGGCGGGCGATTCGTGCGCGCAGCGGACTGAAATCTTTTCCAACAGTCGGTTTAAAGGCCCGTCATGGCTTCCAGAACGGCCCATTCTTCCATATCGAGGCCCTTGTTCATGCTGAGCGCCTCATCAATATCGATGTCGAAGATCTTGCCCTGATGTACGCCGACGATGCGGTTCGTGCTGCCCGCCGCAAGGATCTCCACGGCGCGATAGCCCATACGCGTTGCCATAACGCGGTCGCGGGCCGTGGGGGAACCACCGCGCTGCACATGGCCGAGGACGGTCACGCGCGGATCGAGCGCGATCTCATCGCGGATGCGGTTGGCGACGTCGAAGGCACTGCCTGCGCCCTCCGCTACAACGACCATATAGTGCGTGAAGCCGTTCAGACGGGCATTGCGAATCTTTTCGATGATCTCGGTGTCGAAGCTCTCCTTGCTCTCCGGCACGAGGACGGCCGTCGCGCCGACGGCAAGGCCGACATACAGCGCCAGATGACCGGCGTTGCGGCCCATGACTTCCACGACGGAGCAGCGCTCGTGCGATTGCATGGTGTCGCGCAGCTTATCGATGCACTCAATGGCCGTGTTGGCCGCCGTGTCAAAGCCGATGCAGTAATCCGTGCAGGCGATGTCGTTGTCGATCGTGCCGGGGAGACCGACGACGGAGATGCCGTATTTCGACAGGGCCAGCGCGCCGCGGAACGTGCCGTCGCCACCGATGGCGACGATGCCGTCCAGCCCGAGGAGCTTGCAGGTGCTGACGGCCTTCTTCTGGCCCTCCTCCGTGCGGAATTCCTCGCTGCGGGCGGTGTAGAGGATCGTGCCGCCGCGGTCGATGATATGTGCCACGCTGCGCTCGTCCAGACGGACAATGTCGCCGTTGATCAGACCGTTCCAGCCGCGGCGGATGCCTACGACCTCGATGCCGCGGTACACGGCGGCACGGACAACGGAACGAACGGCCGCATTCATACCGGGGGCGTCGCCGCCGCTCGTGAGCACGCCGATGCGCTTCACTGCATTTTTCTTGGTTTCACTCATACGATTACCACCAGTCTGCCGCTGACGCGGCACGAATTATCGACCCTATTTTACCGTATTTTTCAAAAAGCCGCAATAGGGAAATTCTTACGATTGTCCAAAAGCAGGCAAAAAGATCACCCTGTCAGTGAAGCTGCTCCGGCAGGAGCGTCGTATATACGGCGTCGCAGAGGGCAGCCACGGCCTCACGGTCGATGGTGTAGTAAATGCGGCTCTCGCCCTTGCGGGCGCGGACGAGGCCTGCTTCAAGCAGCAGGCTCATGTGGCGCGAGATGGTAGCGGTCGTCAGTCCCATTTCCCGGGAAAGCTGCTGGCAGTAGGACGGCTGACGCGCGCAGCGGCGCAGCAGCTCGAACTTGCTCCGGTCCGCGACGAGTTTGAGCAGACTGCAGATGCCGTCGTCCGTCATCTGCAGGCGGTCGACGCGGAAGTTCTCGTGCAGCAGCACGCCGAGGTAGACCTGACGGCAGTCACTGCACGCCAGCTCGTCATAGGTATAGATCATGTCGCCGCCTGCCACGAGGCTGAGGTTGATATAGGTGTCCATTTCGGCCAGCTGCATGCTCTGGTTCGTAAATCGCTCCAGCAGCTCCGAAAAGGCATGGCAGGAAAAATATTGCTCCCAGTGGTCATAGACCGGCTGCAGCTGCGGCAGGATCCGCGGCAGAATATCCTGCACCCGCTGCGCGGCAGGGCGCAGAAGGGCGGAAAGCTCGTCAAACATCGCAGAATAGTTCGTCAGCAGCTTATAAAGCCGCCAGCGGTACTGCTCCTCGATCATCAGGCCGTCCAGCTGTTCGGCAAGCGGCGGGATCGTCTGCCCCGGCTCCGCCGCATAGAAGCTGATGCCGCCGGAATTGATGTCCCGCAGGAGATAGGGGCCGTTCAGCCGCTCCTCGGCGGACTGCCGGGTGCGCTGCAGCGACTGCTCCAGATCGGTCGTCCGGATATCGAGGAAGCTGAAGATCATCAGCTTGGCAAGGCAGGTATTCTGCCACTTGCTCTCCGTCTCCCACTTGCGGAAGAACGTCTCCAGAGCCGGGCCGTCCTCCAGTCCGGTGCAGGCTGCCTCTGCCACCTTCGCGGCAAGCGCGCAGCTCTGCTCGATCTGCTCCCGCTCCGTGCGGGTGAGCTTGGAACCGAATTTCTGGAGCAGATCCCGCTTGCGCCCCTCGACGGACAGGCCGTTTACATGCTGATACAGGGCCTCTACGGTCTCATACAGCACTACAGGGGAGCGTAAAACGATCTGCTTCATGATGCATTCTCCTTTCACACTTTTCTTCCCTCCGAAACTTTCGGCTGGGCAGATGTTTAGCAAGCAGAGCCCCCGGCAATGCCGGGGGCAGCTTGTCAAAAAAGTCCCTTCGGGATTTTTGCCAAGCTGCTTTCAGAATTGCAAAATAAATTTTTGTAGTATTATTTTGCAATTCTGCCGCTGCGGCGGGTGATTGAACGCGAAAGGACACCCTGACGGTTTCCTTTCACACTTTTCTTCCCTCCGAAACTTTCGGCAGAACAGGTGTTTAGCAAGCAGAGCCCCCGGCAATGCCGGGGGCTCTATGTGTTTATGTGCCGTGTTTATGTGCCCATTATATCATATGCTTGCGGGAAATGCCACGTTTATTTCTCCACGACAGCCGCGAAGCGATGCAGGATAGCGGCAGCCTGTGCGCGGCTTGCCGTTGCCTTCGGCATGAGATCCTGTCCGTCGCCCTTGACGAGCCCGGCCTTCACGGCCCAGCCCATGGCCTCGCGGGCATAATCGCTGACGTTGGCAGCATCACGGAAGGCATCGAGCGTTCCGGCCTCGGTCTTCACGCCGCAGAACTTGGTATAGCGGAAGAAGATCGTGACCATCTGCTCGCGCGTGACGGCGGAATCCGGATCAAACGTCCCGTCGCCCATGCCGAGCACGATGCCGTTCTCGTTGGCCCAGGCAACTGCTTTGGCATAGTAGCTGTCAGCCGCGACATCGCGGAAGTTTGCCTCTGCCTTCGGCTCCGGAGAACCGGCCATGCGGTACAGGACCGTGACGAGCTGACCGCGGGTGAGTGCCTGCTCCGGTGCGAACAGGCCGTTTCCGACGCCCTGGAAGATGCCGTTCTCCACGGCCCAGCGGACGTCCTCACAGAACCAGTCCGTCTCGGACACGTCGGCGAAGCTCAGCACGAAGCGGTACTGCGCCGTGACGGTGAGGTCCTTGCGGATGTTCGAGAAGTCGGCATCCCAGCCGGTGAAGGTGTAGCCCTCGCGCGCCGGGGCCTCCGGTGCTGCGGCAGCCTCGCCCCAGAACACGGACTGAGAAGACAGCTCCGTGCCGTCATAGTCCACGAAGCGGACAGTGAACGACAGGCGTTCATACTGCGCCATGAGGATGCGGCTCTCCGTGACGTTCGTGTAGTCGCCGCTCCAGCCGGTGAAGGTGTAGCCCTCACGCGACGGCGCCTGCGGCGCTTCGGCGGCCTCGCCGTAGCTGACCTCCTGCGTCTTCAGGACCGTGCCGTCCCAATCCGTGAAGAAGACGGTGCAGGTCTTGACCGCATACAGGGCCGTGACGGTCATATCACAGGTGACGGCGGAGACATCGCCGCTCCAGCCGACGAAGGTATAGCCCTCGCGTGCCGGGGAAGCGGGCAGCGCTGCAGCCTCGCCATGCAGGACGGTCTGGACGGAGAGCTCCGTGCCGTCATAGTCCACAAAGCGGACGGTGTAGGAATTCTGCTCGTAATTTGCCGTAATGGTGCAGTCGGCGGTGATGTTTCTGCCGTCGGCGCTCCAGCCGGTGAAGTGGTAGCCCTCGTGCCACGGCGTGACCTCCGGCAGAACGGCATCCTCGCCGTATTCCACGGGCAGCGCGGTAAAGACATTGCCGGTCAGGCCGTCTGCAAGGCTGACGGTGTAGGTGTTGCGGGCAAACAGAACGGTGACCGTCGTATTGCTGCGGATGTGCTCAAGCGTGAGGGTGTCGTCCTCGCAGGCGGTGATCTCACCGTTTACGAGCACGCGGTCGGTGTGATAGCCCTCGTTCGGCTGGATCGTGAGCTTCAGCTCGCCGTCATAGAAGCAGACCGTCTCGCCGAGCGGATCGACGGTACCGTTCTCTCCGGCGATGACGTTGACCGTCAGCTTGTCGGTTAGGCCGTCATACAGGGCCAGAACATCCATATCCTGCTGCACGTTCGACGTGTCTGCGGACCAGCCGGTGAAGGCGGCTTCCTCGCGCTGCGGCTCGGGCGGCAGCATGGCGGCATGACCTTCGGCAACGGGTTGCTCCAGCAGGACGCTGTGGTCGACATCGAGGAAGCGCACGGTGTGGAACGTGGCCGGGGCGATGGGGTATTCGCCCCACTTGATCTCGCCGGACGGCGCCCACGTCGCAGCCTTGGCTGCGTCATAGTAGATGGTAAAATCGCTGGCAGTCTTGGCAAAGATGTTCGCGCCGACGCTGTCCGGACGGTCGCCAAGGAAGTAGGCCTCATGCATGCCCTTGCAGTAGTTGAACGCACTGGCATAGATCGACTGCACCGTGCTGCCGATGACGCAGCGCTTCATGTCCTTGCAGAAGCTGAAGGCATACTGGCCGAGCAGCTCGATGGCGGGCAGAGTCACGAATTCCAGACCCGTGCTGGAGAAGGCGTTTGCGCCGATGGCACGCAGCGCGCCGGTGCCGGTGAGGTACGTCAGCGTGCTGAGGTTCGCACAGGCGTAGGTATCGATAAGCTGGACGGAATTGGCCAGGTCGATATGCTTCAGCGCCTTCGCGGTGGAGAATGCACGCTCCTCGAGCTTTTCAACGCCCGTCAGGCGGATATTCTCGAGGTACTTGCAGGAGTGGAAGGCGTAGCTGCCGACCGTGCGGACGGTGTCCGGCGTCTCGTAGCTGACGTCCGGGCGGCCTGCCGGGTAGACGAGCAGGTGCGTGACGTCCTTGTCATAGAGCACGCCGTCGACCGTGGTGTATGCCGCGCAGCTCTCCGGCAGCTCAAAGGCAGTGACGCCGTCGTCATACTGGAAGGCCTTAAAATGGATGCTTGTGATCGTTGCGGGAAGCTTCAGTACGCCGGTCAGTGCGATGCCCGCCATGCCGAACTCATCGATGGTCTCAAGGATGGGGGAGACGGTGACGGCCTGCAGCAGCTGCGGCTCATAGATGCCGTAGGGGCCAATGTGCTTCACGGTCTCCGGCATGGTAAAGGAGGCATCCGGACGGCCCTGCGGATAGAGGACCAGCGTATCGACGTTCTTGTTGTAGAGCACGCCGTCCACGCCCTTGAAGTTCGGGTTCGCCTCGTCCACGACAAAGTGCTCGAGCTTGTGGCAATAGTTGAAGCACATGCTGCCGATGGAGGCAAGGCTCTTGCCGAACACAACCTCCTGCAGGGAGCTGCAGCGGTTAAAGGCGGACGTGCCGATGGACTCCACGGAATCCGGCAGGACGATGCGGGTCAGCTTTCCGCAGCCATAGAAGGCAAAATCGCCGATGGTCTTGAGGGATTCGCTGAAGTTGAATTCCGTCAGCGCGGCGATGTTGTAGAAGCTGCGCTCACCAATTTCCGTCACGCCTGCGGGCAGGGTCACGGACGTCATGGCGGCATAGTAGAATGCCGATTCGCCGATGTAGGTCAGACCGGCGGGCAGCTCCGTATTGCCGAGCTTCTTGCAAGAGCGGAACGCACCCTTTTCGATGCGGGTAACGGTAGAGGGGATGACGACCTCAGTCAGCGCATTGCAGCTGGAGAACATTTCCTCCGGAACGGCGGTCATGCCCTCCGGCAGCTCCACGCGCGGGAGCTTCGAGGCAGAGCTGAACACGCCGCTGCCGTACTCCTGCGTTTTGGCGGACAGGTGCAGCTCCAGCAGGTTGGACAGGCCGTTAAAGGCGGAGTTGCCGATCTTCTGCACGCTGTCCGGAATGGTCAGGGTGCTGATGCCCTTCAGACCCATGAAGGCGCGTGCACCGATCTCGCGGAGGTTCTGACTCAGCACGAGCGTTTTCGCTGTGGAGCAGCTGTTGAACGCAGCGGATTCGACCAGCTCCACGCTGTCCGGCAGGACGATTTCCGTGATCTTTGAGCAGCCGCCGAAGGCGCAGGAGCCAATCTCACGGACCGAGGTGCCGAAGTCGACATTGGCGAGCCTGCTGCACTTATAGAACGTATACTCGCCGATCGTCTTCATGCCGCTGCCGAGGCGAACGGTGGTCAGCGCGGTGCAGTAATAGACGGAGTATTTGCCGGTTTCCTGCAGACCGTTACCGGAGTTGAACGTCTTGACGGCGGTGCACCATGCAAAGGCGTATTCGCCGATGGAACGCATGCTGTCCGGGAAGGACAGGCTCGTCAGAGCCTTGCAGGAATAGAAGGCACGCTCGCCGATGGTCTCGAGCTTCGGGGCATCCGGCAGGGACTTGAGCGCAGTACAGGAATAGAAGGCACTGTCGCCGATCGCGCGCAGGTTTGCGCAGCCGTCAATGGACTGCATGCCGGTGTATGCAAAGGCATAGGCCTCCAGCTCCACGACGCTGTCCGGAACGGTGAACGTGACGCCGGACTTGGCGAAGGGATAGACCTTCAGAACGGTCATATCCTTCGTGTAGAGCACGCCGTCTACGGCGGTGTAGTTCGGGTTCTCCGCCGCAACGGTGATGGCAGGCAGGCTCGTGCAGGCCGCCCAGGCGGACTCGCCGATTTGCGTGATCGTAGCGGGAATATCCACCGCCGTCAGGCTCTGACAGGCGAAGAACGCGGAATCGCCGATGCTCGTCAGAGCGGTGGGGAAATTGATGGACGAAAGCTCGCTTGCATAGTAGAAGGCATAATCACCGATGGTGCTGACGGTATCCGGCAGGAAGACCGTCTGCACCTTGCTGTGGAAGAAGGCATATTCGCCGATGGTCTCCGTGCCGCTGGCCACGGGATAGCTGCTGTAGGCCTTGGCGGTCGGATACGACAGGAGCGTCTTGCCGTCGCCGCTGTAGAGCACGCCGTCAATGGACTGGTAGTACGGGTTGGCGCGGTCAACGTAAATGTTTGTCAGCGAAGCGCAGCGAGCAAAGGCACACGAGCCGATGGAGCGGATCTTGCTGCCAATCGTGAAGCTGCGGACGGTCTTGTTGAGCTGGAAGGCCTTTTCTGCGATGGCGGTGACGGGGTAGCCGCCGATCTCGTCCGGGATAACGACGTCCAGCTCCGAGCCGGTGTAGCCAGTGATGGTGATCTCGCCATTGCTCTCAAAATACTCAAACTGCGAGGCTTCGATGAGCTTGCCGGTCTTGGCATCGAGCGTGACGACCTTTTCATTGCGTCCGTAGTCCGCAAGGCAGACATAGACCTTGTTGAGGCCCGATACGTTCACGCGGACCGTCGCGGTCTCGCCGAGGGTCTTGCTGCTGTAGCCCTGACTGAAGACCGGCTCGGAGAACACGTTCATGTGCTCCACGTCATAGACCTCCACATAAGCAAGGTAACGGGAATCCGCGACCTCGAGCGTCAGCGTTTCGCCGTCGGAGGTTGACGACAGGATCTGCGGGGGCGTATTGTCGATGGTGACGGGGAACTCCCAGTGGGCGTTTTTGTTCTGCGCCGCCGTGAAGCCGTCGTGGTCAAGCTCGGCGTCAATGGAGACGATGACAGTCGTATCATCCTTCAGCATCTCACCGGCCGAATCCACGCCGTACCACGGGTCGATGGCCGTGGAGGTGAAGGAGCCTGCGGGGAGAATCGTGTCGTAATTCGCGTTATAGACGGACTTGCCGACATAGTCGACCGTCTTGCGGTAGTAGGTCTCACCAGTCTTGGCGTCCGTAATGCGATAGGTCAGGGACTTTGCATTACGAAGCAGAGCGGTGTAGATCAGGTCGACCTTGTCATAATAGCCGTCCGTGCGCAGGGGAGAGAGCGTATTGTGCTCCGGATAGTAGGCCAGCTCCGGCGCATAGGGGTTTCCGCCGAACACATAGAAGCTGCCCGTTCCGGAGAGCATGCTGCCGCCGTAGTTCAGGTACTGGCTGGCCCAGTTCGGCTCGCCCTGCAGCTTCTGCCAGTAGTAGCCGATGTCGATGACCGGGGCCTGATCCCAGTCGCCGTAGAAGGCAAGGTAGGGGATAGAAAGGTCGCAGCCTGTGACGCCCTCGGCCGTTGCCTGCTGCTTCAGGGTAATGTAGCCCTCAATGTAAATGCCGTTTTCAAACGTGTCCGTAAGCTCCTTGCGCAGTGCGTCGGAGAGCTTGACCGTCACGGTCACATCTGCCGTGCCCTTGGCGGAAACGGTCACGACGTTGTTTGCGCAGTTCGTCGTCCACGTCGTCTGCGCCGTGATGTCGCGCGAGGTCTGCGTGGCAAAATAGACCTGCACATTGCCGTAATCGCCCTTCGTTTCGGCGTTTTCCGTCAGGACGGTCGGGGTGATGGCGTACTGCAGCGGCTCCGTGCCGAAGTTCACCACGCGGAACGTCATCTGATATTCGCCGGTCTTGTCGGGATCGTCGCCGAGCTCCAGCTTCGGACGCTCCTTGCCCTCAACCTGCAGATAGGCCTTCGTCGCCATGGCGGAGGCAAGGTTCACAAGACCTGCGCCCTGCTTGCGCGGGGACGCCGTCACGCCGTTGCTGCCCTTGGCCGGGACGGCCGTACTCATCATCAGTGCGTAGGCCAGCGTCATGGCGTCGCCCTCGATGCCCGCCGTGCGGAGGTACTCCAGCATCAGCGCGCTGGCGCCCGCCAGATGCGGCGTCGCCATGGACGTGCCGGACATCAGACCATAGGAATTGTTGTCGCGGGAAGAATAGATGTTGCCGCCGGGAGCCATGATGTCCGGCGTGATCTCGAGCTGAGACGTCGAGCCCCAGGACGAGAACGAGGAGGGCTGGCCGCCCGTCTCGGAGGGAGCGTCATAGGTCGACTCGGAAACGGTCAGCGTCCCGACGCCGTCCTTGGCGGCTGCGACCATTGCCTGACCGTCTGCCTGCGAGATAAAGATCGCAGGGATCGGGAACGAGTCGATGCTCATGTTGATCATGCCCGCCTCGGTGTTATAGACGATGCAGGCTGCCGCACCCTTGGCGTGGGCCATTTCGTGCTTTTCTGCAAACGTCGTAACGCCGCGGCTGACGAGCACGACCTTGCCCTTGACATTCAGGTTGGCGTAATCCGCCTCCTCGCCGCTGCCTGGCACGACGACATAGTCAAGCGTCTTGCCGCCGAGCACGCGGATGAAGCCGCCCTCGGGGTTGTTCGTTGTGGCCGTATCCGTGAACGTGATCTTGCGTCCGGCCGCTTCAAAGTAGGCGCTGCGGACGGTCACGTTGTCGGCGCTCGCCACGGACAGGGTCTGGGAATAGGAGCTCGGGGAGCCGACGATGCCGTAGTCCGGGTTGGACGTCAGCGACAGGTCCGTGCCCCACAGGTTCTTATAGGCGGCGGAGTATTCGTTGCCTGCGGCCGCCGCAACGATGATGCCGGCCTTGGCCAGACGGTCATAGACCTCCATCGTGCTCAGCAGGTCGCTGCGGTAAGTAAAGCCGGCGGGGGAGCCGAGCGAGAGGTTCACGACGTCGACGCCGAGCGTGACGCAGTCTTCCAGCGCGGCAAGGATATCATCGGAGTTTGCGCCGGTGCTGCCGTCCGGGAAGACCTTCAGGATCATGAGCTGAGCCTGCGGCGCAACGCCGGTGACGCTGCCGTCCGCGGGGTTGGCTGCAACGATACCGGCAACGTGCGTGCCGTGGTCGGAGCCGCCGTGATGGTTGACGTCCGTGTCGTGATCGGCATAGTCGAACACATAGGGGACCTTGCCGCTCAGGTAGACACTGCTGGAGGAGAGGTCCCGCACAAGGCGCTGCGCCTGCAGCGTGTCTGCGGAAAGAATCTCATCGATGTCGCCCCGCACAACGGCAGGCGACTTGGGATCGACGGCAAAGGCCGCGTGGTCGGTGTCAAGACCGGTGTCCAGCACGGCGACGACCATGCCGGAGCCGTCCATGCCGAGATTCCAGGCTGTCGGCGCGCCGATCATGCCGCCGCCGGAGGTGACCTTCGGCTCCGTGGGAAGCTCATAGGTCTGCACAAGGTGGACGGCCTTGACGCCCGGCAGAGCTTCCAGCTCCGCGATATGGCCATAGGCGCATTCCAGCGCAATACCGTTGAGCAGGAGAGAATAGGAATAGCGCACGGAAGCCTCCGGTGCGGCCTCGGCGATCTTCGCCTCGACCTGCTCCTGCGCGGCAATGACGTTCTGCTGCGCTGTGCGGCCCGCATCCGTCAGAGCCTTTCCTGCGAACATGCCGCTCTGCTCCGTCAGGGCGGGAGCGTCGAGCTCCACGATGACGCGGACAAGATCGGTGTCCTTCGGGGTCTCCGGCTGCAGCGCTTCGAGCTCTGCGTCCTTGTTTCCCTGCAGGATCGCGCCGAGATCGGAGCCCTCCGGAAGCTGTGCCGCTTCCTCAGCCGGTTCCGGGTTGGTGACCGGCTCATCCGGCTGCACGGCGGATACGGCCGGGATGCACCCCAGCGTCAGTACCAGCACCAGCAGGAGCGCCAGCGCGCGTTGAAATCTTGCTTTCATTTGGTTACCTCCCTTTTTCATTTCCTGATATTACGCGCATATTACGCGCGCGCGAAATATCAGTTAGTTATTGACCTAGTTTAGCAGGGAAGTAGTCCTTTTGTCAAGAGGGGATGGAAAGATTTAACATAAAAATAACCTTGAAACGGAGAAATGAAAGAAATCGGCAGGGGAATCCGGGGATTTTTCACCATTTCCCGCCAAAACAAGACTCAAAATTGAATATAATTCCTGCATATAATACATAAAAAGAACGCAGATACCGGTCCGGCCATCGCCGGGGTATCTGCGCTGTAAAAGAAGGAGGCCTCCGGCACGAGCAGGCAAGCCTGCAACCCGAATGGCGCAAATCAGCTGCTGCTTCCGAAGACCTCCCGTCAGACCGCGCTGGGAACCCGAGGTCCAATTACTCGGGAACCATGCGATTGTCTGCAACAATAATATATCAGAACCTGCAGCGGGCGTCAAGACCTTGAAACGGAGAAATGAAAGAAATCGGCAGGGGAATCCAGGGATTTTTTCACCATTTCCCGCCAAATCAAAACTTGAAATTGAATATAATTCCTGCATATAATACAAAAAAAGAACGCAGATACCGGTCCGGCCATCGCCGGGGCATCTGCGATGCAAAAGAAGGAGGCCTCCGGCTATAAGCGGAATACCTGCAACCCGAATGGCGCAAATCAGTATTCGCATTCCGAAGACCTCCCGTCAGACCGCGCTGGGAACCCGAGGTCCAATTCCTCGGGAACCATGCGATTGTCTGCAACTATAGTATACCAGAGCGCGGTTCGGGCGTCAAGCCCCAAGCACAAATCGGGCGCTCATGGAGAGGCCTGCGAGCTTGCGGATAGCCGGTCGAACGGATTCCGGAATTGCTCAGGCTCACGCCGCAGCGGGCACGATCCCGCAGCCGGAAGGGAGAGCGGCAGCAACCGGAGGCGGCCGGAATGCTGTCCCGAATTCTCGCGAACAGTTGAAATGAACGAACGCAACAAAATAAAAATTTTGTTGCGTTTGAGACAGAGATATGCTATAATAGAGGCGTACAAAGCCGAATGCCGGTTTTCCGGTCCCGGCGCCTGTTTGGAGGTGTTATTATGATCGATCCGGATACTCCGGAGATCCTGCGGCAATTTCTGGCGTACCACGAGACCATCAAGGGCCAGTCGCCCAAGACCATCGACGAATATCATCTGGACCTGCGGATGTTCCTGCGGTTCCTTGTGCTCATGCGCAGCGAAATGCCGATCGACACCGATCTGGAGACGATCTCCGTCCGGCACGTCGATGTCGAATTTCTGCGAAGCGTGACGACGAACGATATCTTCGACTTCCTGAGCTATCTGGCCCGCGAACGCAGGACGCAGGACGGCTCCGGCCTCGGTGCGTCGGCACGCGCGCGGAAGCTTTCGGCCATCAAGTCGTTTTTCAAATATCTGACCACCCGCACGAAGCTGCTCGACGAGAATCCCGCACAGGACATCGAGTACCCGCGTATGCGCCGCGCCCTGCCGAAGTATCTGACGCTCGAGGAAAGCCGCCGCCTGCTCGCCGCGGTCGACGGGCCGAACCGGGCACGCGACTATGCGATCCTGATGCTGTTTCTGAACTGCGGCATCCGCCGCGCGGAGCTGGTCGGTCTGAATCGAAATGACGTATACAACGATCGGATTCGCGTAACAGGCAAAGGAAACAAGGAGCGTTTCGTCTATTTCGGCGAAACGACGCGTGAGGCGCTGGACACCTACCTTCCCGAACGCAACAAAATCGTCCTGGATGACGATCGGGCGCTGTTCGGCTCCCGTGACCACAGGCGTCTGAGTGTGACGGCCGTGCACCGTCTGGTCAAAAAGCACATGCTGGCGGCCGGGCTGGACCCGGAGCAATACTCCGCGCACAAGCTGCGCCACACTGCGGCCACGCTGATGGTCGCAAACGGTGTGGACCTCAAAACGGTGCAGGAGGTGCTCGGCCATGAGCACCTGAACACGACGGAGATTTACACCCACATCGAAAATACCGAGCTGAAGATCGCTGCAGAGGCCAATCCCCTCTCGCGTCCGGCTCCAAAGGAGACACATTATGAGAAAGACCCTGTTATTTGACCTCGACGGCACGCTGCTGAACACGCTGGAGGACCTGCGCGACAGCACGAATTTTGCGCTGCGGACCTATGGCTATCCGGAGCGCTCGCTGGAGGAGGTCCGGCGGTTTGTCGGAAATGGTCTGAAAATGCTGCTGACCCGCGCCGTACCGCAGGGCAGCTCCGAGGTCGAGATCGAGCGTGCGCTGGCGTGCATGAAGGCGCACTACTGCGAAAACTATCACAACAAGACCGTCCCCTATCCCGGCATTCCGGAGCTGCTGCAGCGCCTGCAGCAGGCGGGCTTCCGCATGGCCATCGTCTCAAACAAGGCCGATCCGGCCGTGCAGCTCATCCGCACGCTGTATTTTGACGGCATCATCGACGTTGCGGTCGGCGAATCTCCTGCCTGTTCTAAAAAGCCTGCGCCGGATATGGTCCTCGCGGCACTGCAGCGGCTCGGCAGCACGGCGGACGATGCGATCTATCTCGGCGACTCCGAGGTCGATCTGCAGACTGCGAGGAATTCCGGTCTCCCCTGCGCCACGGTCGGCTGGGGCTTCCGCACGGAGGCCGAGCTGCGCGCAGCCGGGGCGCAGACGGTCTATCACTCGCCGGAGGCGCTCGGCAAGGCGCTGCTGAACGGCAGCATCCAGTGAAGGAAGCGGGTCTTCTGCCGCTCGTAGGTGGATAATGGGCGGAAATCGCTGTCCTCATCGTGGGCGCAGACGAGGATCTGCCGCCCCGTTCCCACAACGAGCAGGCAGTGCGCATAACGCCGCCCATCGAAGCTGAGCTGGATGACATCGCCCGGCTGCAGATCTTCCGGGCCGCATTCTACGCCGCGCAGGCCGTCTTCGCGGTCGGAGCGCGTGAAAAAGCGCCAGAACGGCTCGACGCCGCTCCACGCCGGTGCCTTGTCGTTTCCGGAGCGGTAATACCAGCCCCACAGCGGCGTCGGGTCCTCCGGTGCGCCGCCTGCCAGCAGGCACTGCGAAACAAAGCTCGTGCAGTCGCCGCCGAGCCGGTCAAAGGCGAGATACTCCGGATTCCGCCCAAAGGCCCAGCGGTGCGCATAGGCCAGCGCCCTTTCCCGGGAAAAGTCCATTCCGATCCCCTCCGCACGCATAATTTCAGCTCCGACACAGCCTATGTGCCGGAGCTGTTTTTCGTGCAGGTGGGAGATCAGTCCACGCGGCGGATGATGCCCATCGGGGTCTGCTGGTCGTCCTGACCGAGCGGATTGTCCTTCAGAATGCGGGCATAGAGCTTCTTGTTCACGGCCTTGGAGGAAGCGCCGAGGATCTGGCCCTCGAGGTCGTTGATATCGACGATGGCGACGTCATAGCCGACGCGCGCAGCAATGTCCTTTGCGACCTGATCCGGCTTCAGCGGACCGAGGACGACATAGTGGTTGTACGGCGGGATCGTGTTGTGGCACGGGCCGTCGATGGAGCGGGCGCGGTAACCGGCCACGGCGTAGAACCAGCCCTTCTTGCGGAAGATCTTCTTGCCGATGACAGAGATGGCGGCCGCAAACAGGATGCGCAGCGAGCCGACCTCGCGCAGGGCCATTTCCATCGTCTCGGGCATGCCGAGGCCAATGCCGTGCGGCGTCTTGGTGACATGGGCGCTGAGCTTATAGGCCAGCTTGCGCGGCTTGATGTCCGCAAGCGGAATGGCGCGGCGCTGCGTGCAGGCCACGCACTTTTCCGAGATGAACAGCACGTCGCCGGGCTTGGACAGCACGGGCTTGCCGTACTTCTCGGCCACGTCAAGGATGTTGTCCTTATCCGTGATCAGGTGGGTCTTGATGGGCAGGCGCTGATAGCGCACGCCGTCGACCTCAATGATGTCGTTTTTCCCCGCATTGGGGTGCAGCTCTTGTTCCATGACGAATGCTCCCTATTTATTTGATATTCAGAATTTCCTTGTAATACGGCCAGAGGCCCTGCTTCTCCGGATAGTGCGGCGCAAGCTGGCACAGATCCGTTCCGGGGTAATCGTTGCCCTCGATGAGCACGGGGCCGTCCGGCGTGACGGCAACATCCCAGCCGACGTGGCAGATCTGCGGCACGACGAGCGCGGCCTTCCTGGCAAAGTCCACTGCCTCCTGTACCATCGGGAGCTGATAGCCCTCGAAGCGGATGCCGGTGTCCGGATGCGTCTCGTAGACGTTGAAATAATCGTCCGTTGCGACGGAGCAGATCTTACCGGTCTTCTCGTCCACGCGACAGATGACGCCGCCCTGCCCGGAGTTGTCGCAGAAGCCGTCTCCCCTGCCGATCTTCAGCACGATATAGGCAATGTGTACGGTGTCGCCGACACGGTCCGTGACGATGCGCATGGTGTTGACGGATTGCGGGTGCAGCTTCGCCATATCCGGATGCTGCGCAAGCGGCTCCTCCAGCACGTCGAGGCCCTTTTCCTTCAGATAAGCCAGCAGCTTCTCCGCATCCGGCCAGTCTGCCGTGCGGAGCTTTTCGATGCCGTTGCCGCAGGTGCCGCGGCTCGGCTTGGCGAAGAAGCAGTCGAGCCCCTGCAGGAATGCGGACAGCTCGTCCGGCGTTGCCGCGGCGGCATTCAGCGTCCGGCGGCCGAGGAAATCGGCAAAGCGGACATTGAAGCGGAGCTTATCATCGAACTCATCACCATAGCCGGGCTGATTCATCAGCTCGCAGACCTTTTTGTTGCGCACGCGCGTCAGATAGGTGTCGCGCTGCTTGCCGTTCATGTCGTAGAAGCCGAACATCACATAGTCATAGTACCCTGCGCCGTAGCGCGCCGCGCACCAGAGAATGTCGCAGAATGTGCGCGCCTTGCTGTGGCCGCTCTTCTGCTTGACAACGCCCATGACATAGTTCAGCTTTTCAAAGCGGACGCCGCGCAGCACGCGGGTGATATATTTGATCCCGGGCATATGATTCCCCTCCCGTCAGTATTCTTTCCAAAGCAATATCATACAATAATTCTCAGAAAAAATCTACTGTTATTTTGACGGTTTCCCGGCTGCCCCGGCGCATATCCCGGCGTTTTTGCCCAAAAATATCGCTCCGGCAGGACGGTTCCGCCGGAGCGATCGCAGGCGTATTAGAGGGCGACGGCCATGGCCTCGCGGATATTGCGCACCCGCAGCAGCTCCAACCCCTCCGGCGCGTGCAGGCTCTGCGTGCCGCTGCGCGGGATGAGGCAGCGCG
>ULVV01024037.1_pt1 | contig 26735 bp, 33 predicted proteins | sample 1959761 | NCBI WGS metagenome assembly ULVV01 (sample SAMEA4835795, study PRJEB28245) | human gut metagenome | biome: gut microbiome; material: fecal sample | place: Denmark | collected 2008
GTAAAGGCGAGCGCTCCGGTGTCCTGCTCATCAAGGAGGCGACTAAGAAGGGGTACAAGGAGGCTCAACCCGGCGATACGGTGGATCTCGGTTATGCAGGTAGCAACACCCGCCGCGGGCGCGTTGGGCGTAATATTGCCCATACATTGGAAACCAGCTGTATCCAAGGGATCGTGGAAAACGGCGGGCGTATCCGCCGTCTCATGCCCCGCGAGTGCCTGCGGCTCCAGGGCTTTGAGGAATGGCAGATCGACCGCATCCTCGCCATCCAGTCCGACGCTCAGGCCTATAAGCAGGCGGGCAACAGTGTCACCGTCAATGTAATTGAGGCGATTGCCAAGCGTATCCGGGCAGTGGACGAGGAATTGAAAGCAGGTGCCGCAGCATGATCGGAATGAAGGATCAGTGCTTTGGCGTTGAGGTCGAGATGACGGGACTCACTCGCAGGCAGGCTGCGCGGGCGCTGGCCAATTATTTTGGCACAGAACCTTACTATGTGGGGGGCGGTTACGATAAATGGAGCGTGGAAGACCCGGATGGCAAGGCATGGAGCATCATGAGCGATTCCAGTATTGTTACGGAAATGAAAACGGAAAGCGGGTATATACGCACCGGTGACATCGAATACCGGGTCGAGATGGTAACGCCCAAACTCACCTACGCGGAGCTGCCCAAGCTGCAGGAATGTGTTCGTCAGGTGCGCCATGCCGGGGCCAAAGTTAACAGCTCCTGCGGTATCCATGTCCATGTGGATGCCGCCAATCATAACCGGCAGAGTCTGAAAAACCTCATCGCCATCATGTACTCCAAGGAGGATATCCTATTCAAAGCGCTGCAGGTCAATGAAAGCTGGGCGTCCCGCTGGTGTCAGAAGGTGCGGGAACCCATGCTGAAGCAGGCACGCAGGCTCTCGTCGGATGAGACAAGGGATCTGACGCAGTTGGAGAATATCTGGTATGAGGGGGATAACGGCAGCGCAGACCACTATAACTGGACCCGCTATTATGCGCTAAACTTGCATTCGGTCTTTTACCGGGGGACGGTGGAATGGCGATGCTTCAATTCCACGCTCCACGCGGGAAAAGTTGCTGCCTATGTGAATCTGTGCCTTGCCATCTCCGCCCAGGCTATCGCCCAGCGCAGCACGGTCATGCGCAAGACCCATAGTGACAACGAACTGTTCACCTTCCGCGTCTGGCTGGTACGGCTGGGACTCAACGGTGACGAGTTCAAGAATACCCGCAATCATCTGCTGGCCAATCTGGAGGGTGATCGGGCTTATCGCTATGACAAGGATACTTATGAAGCCAATAAAAAGAAGAAAAAATCCAGAGAAAGGGAGAGGTGAAGCCATTGAAGATACAGATCGAAGAAACCGTCTATGAGGGAACGGCCACGGAGATCATGGGCCGTCTGCGGGATCAGACCTTTGATCCAACAGAGTTCCCGGACATCGAGAGCTATATCTGGTTTTTACAGAGCAATGTCATCCGCACCACAGGGATGGATTGCCCGCTGCCGGAGGGAGACACAGAAGCGCAGGCACGGGCCATGTTTCGCCATTTGGATAAGATTGGCGGACTCACTCTGCTGGAGGACTGATATGGAAGAGACACTGTATTTTGCTTACGGCAGCAATATCAATTCAGAACAGATGGCGCATCGCTGCCCCGACGCCCAGATCGTGGGTCCTGTGACGCTGGAAAACTATGAGCTGCGCTTTCGCGGCAGTGGCTTTGCCACTGTCACGCCTAAGAAAGGCAGCGTCGTCCACGGTCTGCTATGGAAGCTCACACCGGAGTCTGAACGGGCGCTGGACCGCTACGAAGGCTATCCCCGTCACTACACCAAGGAGCAGGTATCTGTGCGGACCGCAGATGGCGCAGCCGTTTCCGTCATGGCCTACATCATGGCAGAACCAATGTGCCGCCAGCCTGCATTGCCGTCCCCATACTATTATCGCGCGATCCAACAAGGCTTCGAGGCCAACGGCTTGTCAGTGGAATCGCTGGAGGAAGCGTGGAATAGAACCATCGACGAGGTGTGGAGCGGCAAAGTAGATAGGCCCCAAAAGAGGAATAAAGTAAAACCGAAAGGGCAGGAGCGCTGACAAGGGTGCGGCAGCTGTCGTGTCGCATCCATACAGATTGTTTCGGATCAAGACAAACGAAAAAGGCACCGTCTTATTGCTTCCAAGACGGCGCCTGCAAAAATATGTTCGTCACTGATTTATTACGGTTCGATTGATACATCAAAAATGTCTGTAATCGGGATAGTCCGCTGGTCTGTCAGCAGGAGTACTCCGTTGACAGCATCGATCCGCTTCACAGTGCCGTGTATCATCTGGTAGGCTCCGCCTGCCTTTCGCTCATCCGGCACAAAGTAGGTAATGGATGCCACAGGCTTCTGGGGCAGCAGCTCCTGAAGTTTTTGGAGTGCATCATCGACACGAGCCATCTCGTACTCGTCCAGAATCACGCGGCTGTCCGTGAGTCTTCCTGTCTCCGCTATGGCAGCACTGTGGCCGGTAAGGGCTGCAAAAGGAGAAAACTGCGCAGCCCGATCATGGAGCGACATCCGCGGATGCGTCTGCGGCTCCGGGTGCGGCAGTCCGATGATATCGTCGTAATTTCTATTCACGCTTTGTGTCCTCCGATCTGACCATTCCGCTCTCTGGCGGTAGCTCCTTCCAGATAACTCCCCCCTGAGAGGATCGCGTTCTTCCCGAACTTCTGCTTGATGCCCAGCATGGCCTCCTGCAGCTTCCGTTCACGCTCGAGCCGTGCCTTTTCCTCCACCGCCTGCTTTTCCTGTTCGGCAATGTCGTCGAACAGGCTGAACTGCGCAGGTGCTTCCGTTTCGGCCTGTACCGCATCCTCTCCCGCGAGCCGATTGGCGGTTATCGTCAGGCGTCGGATCGTCAGCTTCGGATCGACCTTACTGTCATAAACGCTGAGTACCGCATCGGTAATGCAGCGGACAGAGGATGTCTTTCTCGGCAGGTTGGCTGTTCCATGGGCATGTTTTGGGATCTTCCTTCCGTAAGGGTCTGTTACCGTTTCCCCGTGGAAATTCACAGACGACACGTTTTCGATATCGTACCCAACAGTCAGCGTCACCTGGTCTGTCACCAGTTGCTTTTCTAAAAGATCCAGCGCGATAGCCTCCGCCATCTCCCGCACGACGCGCCGTGCTTTGTCGTAGTCATAAGGGCATTGAAGGACCTGCCCGGAGCTGATGCAGTTTGTCTCTGGCTTATAGGCTTTCACGTCGGAGATCCGGCAGGGCTCCCAGCCCCAGGCGTGGTCGATCAGGAGCTCTGCATTGATGCCGAAGAGCTTATAGAGCAGCGCCTCGTTATAATAGTCCCCGGCCTTCCCGATGGAGCAGCGCGCGACATCGCCCATGGTGTAGATGCCGATGGCTTCGAGCTTCTTTGCATAGCCCTTTCCGACACGCCAGAAGTCGGTCAGGGGGCGGTGTGTCCAAAGCTGTCTGCGGTAGCTCATTTCATCCAGCTCCGCGATCCGGACGCCGCTCTCATCCGGCGCGACGTGTTTGGCCATGATGTCCATAGCGACCTTGCAAAGATAAAGGTTTGTGCCGATCCCCGCGGTCGCGGTGATCCCCGTTGTGCGCAGCACATCAAGGATCATGGTTCGAGCCAGTTCCCGCGCCGTCATGTGATACGTCCCAAGATAACTGGTGGCGTCGATCATCACCTCATCAATGGAGTAGACATGGATGTCCTCTGGGGCGATGTACTTGAGGTAGACGTTGTAGATTTGGGTGCTAATCTCAATATACTTCGCCATCTGGGGCGGCGCGACCAAATAGCCTACCGCACGCAATGGGTCAGCCGCCAGGTCACGGGCATCATAGCTTTTTTCAAAGAGGTTCCCGCCCGCCTTACGCCGACGTTCGGCGTTGACTTCTTTGACGCGTTCCACCACCTCAAAGAGGCGAGCTCTGCCGGGTATCCCGTAGGCTTTCAGGGCTGGCGAAACCGCAAGGCATATCGTTTTCTCGGTACGGCTGATATCCGCCACCACAAGGTTTGTTGTCATAGGGTCAAGACCGCGCTCCATGCACTCGACGGACGCATAGTACGACTTTAGATCGATGGCAATGTATATTCTCTGTCTCTCCAGCATCAGCGCGCCCCCTCCCTTGTTTCTGACGATCAGTATACCACGCCGTGCAGAATCGAACAAGCGTTTGTGCCGAATTTTGCGGTGGAATCTTGTGGAAACCGCCGCTTCCCAAAACCGGCTCTCCATGCTACAATGATGCCTGTTTGTGTGAAGGGGTGCTTGAGAGTGTTCTATACGATGGAGGAAGCGGCTGTTCTCTGCGGCTTTCTGGAGCTATATTTGAATCGGGACAGCGTAGATGCAGCAGTACGAAAGAAATACGAGAAGTTCCGACTTGGACTCGTGCAAGAGTCTCTGGGGCGGGATGATTATATCTGGGCCACCAAGGCACTGAGTTTTCTCCGCCCGCACTGGTGGCAGGACTACGAGGACCAGCGCGCGCTCGAAAATGCGCTGCTGAAAACCAAGACACTGGCTTTGAAAACAAAAAATTAACCACCTTACCGGCAGCGGCAGTCTCAGACTGCTGCTGCCGCTTATTTTATAAAGGAGGGAATCTTATCAGCAAAGAAACACTCAAGATCCTCGTGGTGGAGCCGATGACTCCGCCCACTGTGCAGGAGATCGACGGGAGCCTCGAATCCATGCAGAAGATCGTAGGCGGCACGATTCAGGCCGTTTATGCCTTCGATGATCCCGTTTGCATTGTCTGCAACGACGAAGGAAAGCTGCTGGGCCTTCCCATGAACCGTGCCCTGACTGATGACCACGGAGTGCCGTATGACTTTGTCTGCGGCACTTTTTTCATGGCCGGAGTCGGGCGCGAAGATTTTATCTCCCTGACGGAGCAGCAGATCGAAAAGTACCAGAAGAAGTACACCAATGAAATGGTGTTCTCGGTTCCTATACGGCCCGAGCCTCACAAAAATCATCCCAAGAAGGAGAAACACGAAAATGAAAGATAACTATATTTTGACTGCCGAGTCTGTCACCGAAGGCCACCCGGACAAACTCTGCGATACCATTGCGGACGCCGTGGTGGACGCCTGCCTGAAGCACGATCCCACGGCCCGCGTGGCCTGCGAGGTCATGGCCACCGCGGGCAAAATCATCGTGGCCGGTGAGATCACGGCTTCCCAGCTCCCGGACATCCCCGCCATCATCTGCAAGACCGTGCAGCGAGCCGGATATGGCGATAGCGACTACGAGGTCGAAGTCATCACCCATGAGCAGAGTCCCGACATCGCAGGGGCTGTCAAGGGCAAACAGGATACCGGTGCGGGCGATCAGGGTATTGTGTACGGCTATGCCTGCGATGAAACACCGGAGTTTCTCCCCCTCCCTGTCGTGTTTGCCCACCGCCTGACACGCATGCTGTCTCACGTGCGTGTACTGGGGATCGTGCCGGAGCTTCGCCCGGACGGCAAATCCCAGGTGTCAGTGGAATACGAACACGGACTCCCCAAGCGCATCGCCGCTGTCGTGCTGTCCTGCCAGCACGAAGAGGACGCCGATCTCGACGCCCTGCGCTGCGACCTGATGCAGTACGTCATCCTGCCCGCGCTGCGGGAGCTTCCTCCGGACGAGCACACGAAGATACTCATCAATCCCTCCGGCAGATTTGTGAAGGGCGGCTTTGAAGCAGACACCGGTCTCACGGGGCGCAAGCTCATGGTGGATACCTACGGTGGTCTCGCGCCCCATGGCGGCGGCGCGCTATCCGGCAAGGACGGCACCAAGGTAGACCGCAGCGGCGCCTACATGGCCCGCTACATCGCCAAGAATGTCGTAGCCGCAGGGATCGCCAAAGAATGCACCGTCAGCTTGGCTTATGCCATCGGCAAGGCACAGCCTGTCATGTTGGAGGTGAACACTCACGGCACCGGCAAGTTTACCGACGATGCGCTGAAGCAGGCAATTCTCATCCTGTTCGACCTGACGCCGGACGGCATGATCCGAACATTTGGGCTGGACAAGCCCATCTTCCACCGATTCTGCAACTACGGCCACTTCACCCACGAGCAGGCTCCGTGGGAACAGACAAACATGGCAGAACCTCTGGAATGTGCCTGCCGCGCCAAGGAAGCTGGGGTGTCGCAGCGTTGAAGCACATTGCATCCTGTTCCTTTGGCAAGGACTCTCTTGCCACGATCTTATTGGCGTTGGAGCATGGAGAGCCTCTGGATGAGGCGGTCTACTGCGAAGTGATGTTCGACAAAACCATTTCAGGCGAGGTGCCGGAGCATCGGGACTTTATCTACAACACCGCTCTCCCGCGACTGGAGCAGATGGGTGTACCGATCCGTGTGCTTCGCTCGGACAAGACCTATGTGGACCTGTTTACCGGACAGGTCACCCGCGGGCCGAAGAAAGGAAAGCTGCGCTCATTTCCTATCTGCGGAAAGTGCTATGTTCAGCGGGACTGCAAGATTCGCCCCATCCGCCAGTACCAGAAAACACTGCCACCCGATACGGTACATTACATCGGCATCGCCCGAGATGAGCAGGAACGCCTGCTACGCCTGACCGGGCCGCAGGTGTCCCTTTTGGAAAAGTACCACTATACGGAAGATGATGCCAAGCAGCTCTGCCGTAAGGCGGGGCTGCTGTCGCCTGTCTATGAGTTTACCAATCGCGGTGGCTGCTGGTTCTGTCCCAATGCCAAGAAGAAGGAATTGCGACACCTCTATGACCACCATCCAGATCTCTGGGCAAGAATGCTGGAGCTGCAGGCGCTCCCCGGAAAGGTGTCTGAGAAATTCAACCGTGCGGAAACCTTTTCGGACATTGATGCCCGGTTCCGCGCAGAGGGCACGCAGAAGAATGCCTTCGAAATGGCAGCGTAAAGGAGAAATGAAAAATGAGCAATTCAAAATACGAGATCACTGACATCGCCCACAAGACCTATCCCTTCCTCCACCGCATTCGTGCTTTGCAGGACATTGGCGATTGGGCAAAGGCTGGAGACCTGGGCGGCTTCGTGGAAAGTGAAAGCAATTTGGCTGTTGATCCGGATGACGCTGCCTGGATCTTCAATGACGCGATTGCCTGCGACAGAGCCTATGTGTCCTATGGCTCCGCTCTGTATGGTTCCGCCCGCGTGGAAGATGACGCATATCTGAGAGGCGCATTGATGTATGGCCGTACCCGCGCATCCGGCTGTGCGCAGCTCCTTTGCGGTGCTGACCGTGCGGAAGGACCGCTCCTCTCCGGGCATTGTCAGGTATTCGGGACTGTGCGCGGCTGTTTGCGCTTCAGCGGTTCCATTATTGTTCTGCCCCACGAAGAGATCTCCAACGACTTGAAAGATATTACGGTCCACATCTCCGATAGCGGCCGCCGCGTCCTGCGCAGTAAGGATAAGGACATCCTCAAGCCCCAGCAGGAGCAGTCTCCCCAAGCAAAAAAGCCGAAGAAGCGAGGGATGGAACGATGACGCGTTATGAACAGGAACTCAGAAAGCTGTTCGATGGCAGTGACCTTATGGATCGTCCGCAATACTCCGGTCGTGTCTGCGTAGGCGAACTTGGTAAGGATCTGCGCGTGCGGGCGGAATTCTTCTCTGCCCATGTTGCCGATCAATACGACGCCATCCGCCTCACGGTTCTAAACCGCAAGGAGGGCGTGGTAGATCGAACGCTGCTGCAGTTCAAGGACGTGTGGGGCAAGAAGCCTGTCCCCAGCAACCCGAACTTCCGCAGCGGCGTCATGCCCCACCTGTGGGATGATCATGGCGATGTGGACTGGTATGTCTATCACCCCAGCGCCGCGGATTACGACTCGCTGCGTCAGGCCATTGGGCAATACCTGTCTATGTTTCGGGAGCGAACGCTGGAACGGGCGCAGGAGGGGGCAAAACTGGTGTTCATCTGCGCGCCGCTGGAGGGCAATGTCAAAAAGAACATTGAATTCGCCCGTCAGAAGGCACAGGAGGTGTTCGCAGACGGCGATATTCCCATCTGCCCGCATCTGCTGTTTCCGCCCATCACGGACCCAAAACACCCGGAACAGGACAAAAAGTCAAGGAGATGTCCCTGCGGCTTTTGGAGTCCTGCCAGCAGCTCAATGTCTACGAACCCATCTGGACAGATGCCATGTGGAAGCATATTTACCGCGCCGGTGATCTGGGCATTCCCGTGATGACGGATCAGAAGGCCATTGGCCGGACGCCGCCCCGGCGCTCCGGCAGGAAGGAGCGATAAGACATTGAATCAGAAACGTCAAAAGCCGTCCTGCCCTCTCATCGGGCAGAACGGCAACATTTTTAATCTCATGGGCCTCGCCAGCCGAACGCTGCGGCAAAACGGCATGGCAGATGAGGCCAAGGAGATGCAAAACCGTATTATGGGCGGCGACTGTCACAGCTATGAAGAAGCGCTGAGAATCATCAGCGAATACGTGGAAACGGATCTATCCCCCAGCATCCCCGCAAATAACAAAAAGAAGGAGAATCCAACGCATGAGCGATAATCAGAAATGGGAGATCATCCACGGTGACGCGCTGAAGGTGCTGAGCGGCTTTGCCCCCGGCACCTTCGATGCCGTCATCACCGATCCCCCGTATGCTTCCGGAGGCCGGACGCCGTCTGAAAAGAGCAAGTCCACCGTCAAGAAGTATTCGAGTATGAAAGAGAACGCTCCCCCGCCCTTTGATGGGGATGCCAAGGATCAGCGTTCCTGGACCCGCTGGGCAGCGGAGTGGCTGTATGAGGCGAGGAAGGCCAGCAAGCCCGGCGCACCGGTGTGTATGTTCATCGACTGGCGGCAGCTTCCTGCGGCGACAGACGCTCTCCAGTGGGCCGGTTGGATCTGGCGCGGCACTGCTGTCTGGGATAAGGGCAACAGCCGCCCTCAGAAAGGCCGATTCCGTCAGCAGGCGGAATACATTGTCTGGGGCTCCAACGGGGATATGCCCATCAGCCGTCCGGTACCGTGTCTCCCCGGTGTGTTCAAATACGGTAACCCGCAGAATCGAATCCATCTCACGGAAAAGCCCTTGCAGCTCATGCAGGACATCGTGAAGATCACGGAATCGGGTGGCCACATACTGGACCCCTTCGCCGGTTCCGGCACAACGGTGCTGGCCGCTGTTCTGGAAGGCTATTCCGCCACCGGCATTGAGATGTCGGATGTCTACGCAGATCTGGCAAAAGAAAGAATCAAAACCGAGCTGGAAAAAGTTGCGTGACCCGACTGCTGTTCGCCAAAATGGCTTGCGATAGTGCAGGGAGATCGGTACAATAAAAGCAAAAGTTCGTCCAAGAGGTGGTATCTATGGATCAAATGCTAAACCGGAGGATTGCCGCAGTCAAGGCGGCGGACGCGATCAACGCTACGGAGACACCCGCTGCCCTGACTGCGGCACCATGCCGGGACATTACCGCCACCTGAACTGAGATGTGGAACGCTGCCCCGTGTGCGGGTTCCAGCTTATCGGATGCGACTGTGATCTGGAATTTGCCAAGCTCAAGTCAGTCGGCAGAAAATGATATTTCTATCCAAAGAAGGAGTGGTGCCGCTTGCTTGACTTTACGAACCTTCCCACCAGCAACAAGTTATACCCAGGCGGCAGCGGCGCAAAGCGGGCCGTGATCTATCAGGGCGAGCAGTATTTGCTGAAGTTTCCGGCCACATCGTCCAAGAATAAGAAATCCGGCCATTCCACCAGCTACGCTGCAGAGTATATAGGTTGCCATATTTTCAACAGCGTTGGAATCCGCGCCCAAGATACAATCCTTGGTATTTATCGGAAGAACGGCGAGGAAAAGGTCGTCGTTGCCTGCAAAGATTTCACGTCCCCCGGAGTGGTTCTGCAGGATTTTGCCTCTTTGCAAAATTCGGTGATCGATTACGGGCATAGCTGTTACAGTACCGAACTATCTGACATCATGCAGGCCATGGAGGCTCAAACGGCGTTCCCACCTGCATTCCTGAAGCGACATTTTTGGGATATGTTCATCGTAGATGCGCTGATTGGAAATGGAAATCGAAACAACGAAAACTGGGGCTTCCTCTATAACACCGCAACAGATGCAATCACCATCGCCCCCGTGTACGGCTGCGGCGGCAGTCTGTATCCGCAAGCGGATGAAGCGGCCATGCGGAACATTTTGGAAGATTATCGGCAACGGGAGCTTCGAATATTTGCGCCCCCGCTTTCCGGAATCAAAATCCATGGTCAGCAAATCAACTATTTTGATTTTATCTTTTCGCTAAGGAATGCGGACTGCAACGAAGCACTGAAGCGAATTCACCCACGGGTCAATATGGGCGAGATCACCCGCATCGTGGACGCGACTCCGCTCATTTCGGATCTGCAAAAGCAATTCTACAAGACAATGCTGCAGACACGGAAAGAGCGCATCCTTGATTTTTCAATGGAAAAACTGCGGAAAAGGGAAAAGGCCAAAGAACTTGATGCGCGGTAATAAATAAGTAAAAACGTATTTTCAAGGGCAGGGTGTTTACAAAACACCCTGCTTTTTCTATAAGGGTGTTCACAAAACGCCCTGCCACAAGGAGAGAAGTATGCCAGAAAATTTTGCAAGTTTTTATCGGAAAGCAAGCAGTGTGCGGGAGTTAGTAGGTAAAGCGCCCTTTCCTGAAAAGGCGCGGTTCCAGATCACAAAGGTGATCGAACTGCCGAAAGAGCAGTACCGCCGCTATAGGAACGAGCTCTGGCGGGATGTTTCCTTTATATCCCGAAATGGATCGAATATGAGGTTCGACGAAAAATCGGAAACATTTCTCTGCCTGTTCGTCACCAGCCGGGACGAGATCGGCGGTCTGCTGATAGAGGCCGATGGTTTTGACTATGCCAGGTACGCGGCCTTTATCCCGGATAAGAAAGCCCTCGCGCTGGACGGCATTCCGGTAGAGCGCGCAAATGAAAAGTGTCTTCGTCAGCGTTCAGCCCCGGAACGCTGATTTCTTTTTGCAAGGAAGCGGGCTGCGCCCGCACAACATTTCAATCATCCTACCACTTGAAAAAGAGCCTATGCCCCGCAGGGCCGGAGCCAACGCCGCCGTGGGCGGCGCTGGCGCAAGCATCGCGCAAATGTACATTTGCACAGCTTGCTGGGGTAAGCCCCAGTCCCCAATGCCGCCTGCGAGCGGAAGTAACGCGGCAGCGCCGCAGGAAGGAGCCGAAATGGCTGAAATCGAAAAAAGGCACCATCTTCATATCGTCCTGACACCTCGGCAGTACAGACTGCTGTGCAGTCAGGCAAAGCAGTGCCGCTTGACGAAGCGGGCCTACCTTGCCAGTCTCATTGAAGGGCAGCCGGTCAAATCCCGCCCCAGCCAGGAGATCAAAGACCTGCGAACGGAGATCCATCACATCGGAAATAACATCAATCAGATCGCCCGCAGTGTTAATGCCGGCATTGCCAAACCAGAGGATGCCAGACGGGGACTCTATCTGCTGGATCAGGTCTATGAACTGATGTTTCAGGTGGCGAATAAGTAGTGGCCGTTACCAAAATACTTCCCCGTAGCGGTGGCCTGCAGCAGGCCATTGATTATGTCCTCAATGGGGATAAAACGGATGACTGTATCTTAACGGCTCACTTCAACTGTGATCCAGGGCGTGAATACCGCCAGATGATGCAGACCAAGCGGGAAACACACCGGACAGACGGGCGTCAATGTTACCACATTATTCAATCATTCCGCCCCGGTGAGATCACACCGGAACTGGCGTTGGAGATAGCCAAAGAATTTGTGCGGGAACACCTGGACGGGTTTGAGGCGGTCATCGGTACGCACGTGGATCGACACCATATCCATTCGCATATCGTATTCAATTCCGTCAATGCGGACACTGGTGAGAAATACCACAGTACCCAACAAAGTTACTATCAGCAGATCCGCGGCATTTCAGACCGGCTCTGCCGGGAGCATGGCCTGTCCGTTATCATGGCGGGAGAGTCTGCCAAAGCCATCAGCTATGTGGAATGGCTGCGGCAGTCCAAAGGGCAGCCCACATTTCGTTCCATGCTGGAGGCGGATATGCGGACGGCTATTCAGGATGCCAATGATCTCGGCCACTTTTTCCTGCTCATGGAGCACATGGGCTATGAGGTCCACCACGGTGATCGGCTGGGTTTTCGCCTGCGGGGGCAGGAGCGATTCCAGTATCCCGGCAGGCGGAACCCACTGTTCACCGAAGACGGTATCCGCGCCGCCATTCAGGGCAATCTCGCGCAGATCGAAGCTGGCAGCCGCCCCGCTGTGCTCTCACGGATTAAGTATCAGCCGTATCAAAAGCATCCAAAGTACACGGGCTTTCTGGCGCTCTATGTTCACTACCTCTACCTGCTGGGCAAGATCCGGCAGCGGCAATACCCGCCCCGCATGACGCCCCATCTCCGGCAGGAGGTCATGCGCTTTGAGCAGTATCGGGCACAGTTCGCATTCCTGCGCGAGCATGAGATCGTCGCCCAGGCGGACATGGATGCCTTTCAGTCCCGCACAGAGGGATTGCTGGCCAAGCTCATGAAGCAGCGCACCATCCTCAATGTGCGGAAAAAGAAGCGCCAGAAGCTGTACGCGGCGCTGGCGGACGCGGAAGCGTTAGCTCCGAGCAAGGCGCTTTATGAAGAGGGCCTCATCGGCATGAAAGCGGAGTTTGAACAGTACATGGCAGCCACGGCCCTGCTGGAGCGCAGCGGCATTCCCAGAGAGCGGCTGATAACGGAAAAAGCAGAAGTCTATGAGCAACTGGCGGAACTAAATCGTGAGATCCGTGCGGAGCGACAAAAGCTGAAGCTCTGCCGTGAAATCCAGAAGCAAGTTCCTGTCATGGAACAAGACATTCAAAGAACAGAAGAACACCAGAAGGAGGTGCAGGAACATGAACGTAGGCGGCGGTGAAGCAGCGGACCAGTTGGTGCGCATGATGCTCTCCGGCAGTGAGGTGGCTGTCCGGCTGAGCGGCTCCGCCCTCAAGAACCTGCTGGCACTGACCATGGCGCTGGCAAAGAATCACAAAACCATCTCCGGCAAAGTCAACATGGCCAAGATGCTGCGAGAGACCCGCGACGTGCGCCGGTTCGCCATGTCCCCGGAGCAGTATCAGGCATTCAAAAAGAGGGCCGGCAAACAGAAAATTTTGTTTTCCGCCATTCGGGATACGGACGGCCACGGCAAGGTGGTAGACGTTATCATGCCGGTAACGGAGATTGACCGGGCCAACCTGATTTTCGAGCGTATCCAGTACCTCGGCCAGCCAGAGCAGGCGCAGCAGCCACCGCAGGAGGCCACCCCGTCCAAGGCCAGAGAAGCCCACATTGAGCAGGATGCCCCGCAGGTCGAGCAGGAGCAGCGCCACCAGGAGAAAGGCCGTGTAGCGCCGCCTGTGGGCCAGCGTCAGGAGGTGGAGCAAAAAAAAGGATCTCGGTCGGGACCAGACTCGCCCGCTACCGCGCCCAGCTCGACTTCATCCAAAGACGAGAGCCGGACGATGAGTGAGGAACGCCCTTCTGTGCTGGAACGCCTGAAGGGCTACAAGGCGCAGTTGGATCAGCAGCAGAAGTCTGCCCCGGCCAGAGAACGCGAGCTCAAAAAGGCAAAAAGCAACAGGTCTAAATAAAGACAACATCATGATTTCGCTCTCATTTACGACAAAACTTGCAGTCTTTGTGTGATTGTGCTATAAGGGAAATAGCCACGGTATACAGCGCCGCTCGAACCGCACCAGCGGCTCAGCCAAAAAGAGGCTAAAAAGACAGCAGCAACCTACAAAGAGGACGGAGGGCAATCAATGGAGATAAAGAAATTAGTGAATGATGAAAAGTACATCATTGTACCGGATACAAACGTGCTGCTGAACCTGTACCGATATTCTCCGGATTTTTCTGAGTTTGGACTCCAATGCCTGACGGAAGTTGTCGAGTCTCTCTATCTGCCTGCGACCGTGAGGCTGGAATTTGGAAAGCACTGCAAGGCTTCCTTTGCTGCCATGGAAAAGAAAATCGAGAATATTGGCCAAGGCACAAAGAATCAGGTCAAATCGGCCCGTGCAAAGATACTGTCTTCCTGTGATCAACTTAAACACCTGCAATTCACAGATGTAGATGATCTGCACAGTAAACTGGCATCACTGCTGGACGCATTGGAAGTCACTACAAAAGAATTTTTTGAGGAGCGAAAAGGGCTTCAACTCAGTTCTCATTACTGGAACGGCTCAGATAAGGTTATGGAGCTTGTTAGAAAGATAGAAAAGTATGATCATGTGCTCCCCTCCCCCTCACAGGAAGAAATATTCAGATGGTGCGAAGAAGGCCAGGTTCGGTATAAGAAAGAAATCCCACCTGGATTCAAGGACGCCAAAAACAAGGACGGCGTTCGCAAATATGGAGATTTGATCATCTGGAAAGAGTTGCTGAAGTTTGCACGTGAACAGGAGCAGGATGTCATCTTCATAACCGACGATGTGAAAGCCGACTGGTGGGAAACTGACAATGAGCAAAGGGTTTTCCACACAATGCTGATAGACGAGTTTAGAAAAACCGGAAGAAACATTATTGCTTTTGAATCCCAGGAATTTTACACGGCGGTCTCTGATGAATACGGTGTTGAAAAGACCGATGCAGTTGAGCTTGCCTTGCGGATGACCGATCATGATTACTGCGCCAATATCAGCGACAAGGTCTTTGATAGTATTGAAAATGAGCTGCTATATAACGGCTTAGATTATATCGATGTCCAGAATTCACATATCGGGGCCGAGGGAATTGACGAGTTTGAAATTGACTCTTGGGAATTCGAATCGTCAGAGAGAGTCAGCAGGAATGCAGATACAGTAACGTATCTTTTCAAATATCATGTGGAGCTGATCGGTACCTCTTACGATTATTGTGGGCGGGATGACGACACAAAGGAGTTCATTTTCGCCTACGGAACATATCACATATTTTCAGGCACAATAACAGTTGAGGTCGAACGCGAGGCCGACATTTTCATTGACTTTGAAGATTCTAACCACTTTGACGAAGCTCAAATTGTCAAAAGCAGTTTAGAAGAGACATACTACAAAAACCTGTTCGACGACCCCGATTTCGAGGAATACGGGGAATATGGAAATTGTCCGGATTGCGGAGTTCCTCTCAATGATGATAGTATCGGAAGCAACGGCTTCTGTATAGACTGTGCTGAAAACCATTGACGACATCATGTAACTTAATAACCAATAGGCAAGTCTCGTAGAGCATTCATAATCGCTCTACGGGACTTGCTTTGTATGCGGAGGTGAACTGCCTGAAACCAACATCCCAGCAAAACAACCTTGTTTTTCGTCTTTTCCTCTACATCCCGGTCGCCTGGGCAGCGCTGCTCATCGCCCAATCCTTGGGCGGTGGCCTGCCTGATTTGATCTCCAACCTAACCACCGCACTGGAGCACCCATTCCAGATTCAATGGACGGATAAGAGTCTGCTGTCCATTCTCGTCTGCACGGGAGCCTATATCACGGGCCTGTGCCTCTACGACGCAGAGAGCGGCAGAACAAGGGAAGGAGAGGAACACGGCTCGGCCATGTGGGGCTCCCCCAAGCAGGTCAATGCGCAGTTCTGCCAAAAACAGAATAAGATCCTGACCCGCCATGTCCGGCTGGGGCTGGATACCCACAAACACCGGCGCTCCTTGAATGTGCTGGTCATCGGCGGCAGCGGCGCGGCCAAAACTCGCGGCTATGTGAAGCCCAACATCTTAGAGGCAAACACAAATTATGTCATTACTGACCCAAAATCCGAAGTCTTGATTGCAACAGGCGGGTATCTAAAACAGCGGGGGTACGACATCCGTGTGCTGAACCTCGTGAATCTGGAGCAGTCCGATGGTTATAACCCCTTCCGCTACCTGCGGGACGAGAAAGACGCTCTGAAGCTGGTGAATACGCTGATCCAGGCGACCACGCCCAAGGGCAGCCATGAGTCCGACCCCTTCTGGACGAAGTCCGAAACAGCTCTGCTCCAAGCCATCATCCTCATGCTGCACCAGGAAGCGCCGGAGTATGAACAGAACTTTTCCATGGTCATGCGCGTGCTGGAATACGCTGAAGTCCGAGAGGATGATGACGAATACATCTCGCCGTTGGACCTGCTGTTTAAGGCGATGGAACATGAGCATCCGGAAAGTGTGGCCCTGCGGCAGTATAAGGTATTCAAGCAGGCGGCGGGAAAAACCGCGAAAAGTATTTTGGTAAGCGCCGCCGTGCGGCTGGCCCCATTCAATCTGCCGCAGATCAAGGCCATCACGGATCATGACGATATGGATCTCTACACCTTGGGCGAGAAGAAATGTGCGCTCTATGCGGTGATTCCGGACAACGATACGACCTTCAATTTTCTCGTCAGTCTACTGTATTCGCAGATCTTCCAGACGCTGTACTACTGCGCCGACCAGATTCACCACGGGGCGCTGCCATGTCATGTCCACTTTATCCTCGATGAGGCTCCGTCAGTCAACTTGCCTGGACTCCCGAGGGAACTGGCAACCATGAGATCCCGCAACATTTCGTGCAGCACGATCATCCAGAACATGGCGCAAATCAAAGAGCTCTACAAGGATTCCTGGGAAACGATTCCCGGCAACTCGGACACACTTCTCTACCTTGGCGGCAACGAGGCCAGCACCCACAAGTACATCTCAGAGGCCCTTGGCAAGTCCACCATCGACACCAAAACGCACGGACAGACGAAGGGCCGCTCCGGCTCCTACTCCACCAACTTCCAGATGAGCGGCAGAGAACTGCTGACACCGGATGAGGTGCGCATGCTGGATAACCGGTATTGTATCCTCTTCATCCGAGGGGCAAGGCCGGTCATGGACCTCAAGTACGAACTCATGGATCACCCTGCTATTCGCTATACCGTAGACGGCGGCGCGCCGCCCTACATCCACCACCGAACAGCCGCACCGGCGCTGCCGGGAGAGCCGCTGTTCCGATCTGAATACAACAAAGAAAAGGAGAACGCTGCGTAATGAAACATGATCTGAAAACCGAGAACTTTGAAAGAAAGGCCAAGCGGATCTATGCCGTCCTTGCCTGCACTGCGATGGTGATGATGGTCACCGCCATTCCCGCGCTGGCTGCGGACGATCCGCTGACAGTGGTCAACAATCTGAGCGATTTTATTTTTTCTCTCATCCGCGCCATTGGCCTCATCCTGCTGGGCTTCGGTATTTTGCAGGTAGGCCTGTCCCTCAAGAGCCACGATCCCTCCCAGCGCGCCAATGGCATGCTCACCGTGGCAGGCGGCATTGTCATTACCTTTACCAAGGAGATTCTCACCCTGATCACCGGCTAAAAGGAAAACGGCAGGGTGCAATAAAAGCGCCCTGCTGTTTTGTATCTCGATGATTTCGTTTTGAAGAAATGACAGGTGCCGCACAGAGCAGCTCAATCTCTGCAGAGCAGCTTCGCCGCTTCCGCCCACATATCTGCTGCAGAATAAGTCTTAGCCCCCGCCATTTTGTTTTGCTCTCTACGGAGCATTTCTGCGAATAATTCCGATTCTGTCCGACGCTTCTCCCAGAGGGCAATCGGCAAAAGCGCCGGTTCACTTTTGCCGCCGGAAGCATTGCAGTGCGCAGCCGCAGGGTGGAATATCATGTAACATGCCTCCCGTCAACCGCTTTACAGCAATGCACCGTAATCTCTGCGGGCATATAAAATTCTGCGGATCTGCACCGTGTCGCCAACAACCACATAGAAAACCAGATAATTTTTGACGATGAGATAGCGGTAGCCTTTTGCAGCCAGCGCCAGATCCTTCGGTCTCGGGCAGCGTTCGGGCATTTTGGATAAGCTGGCAATTTCTTCGACCAGCAAGTCATAATACTTCAACGCAGCATCTGGGGACAGCGTGTTCAGATATCCGATCACTTCCTCCAAGTCCTGCTTGGCAGTGGGAAATATCTTGATTTTATACGTTTCCATGAACACGCTCCCGCAGGCTCTTAGCCAGCGTCAGGAAATCTTCGCCTTCCGCACCGGAGGCGATCTCCTGTTCCGCCACGGCCAGTTTTCCGTAGAGATCAATGAGTGCCTGCTGGCGCTCATACTCTTCCATACTGATCACTACCATGTCGCCGGTGCCGTTGCGGGTGATATAGACCGGCTCACGAGTCTGGCGACAGAAGTCCGAGATCTCATTGGCATTGCTGCGAAGATCGGAAATTGGACGAATACTTGGCATACCATGCACCTCCTTGTTTTCAATCATAGTATAGCAAAATAACGAGCAAATATCAATACGAATTTCGAGCAAAGAAAGAAGGTGAAAATGATTGGAAGTGGAAATTGGATCATAGATAACCTAAACTCCGCACTGGCCATGTGGAACGAACGGCTCTTAGAGATCTGGCAGCTTATCACAACATCGCCGGAGTCCTTTAAGGGTGGCGGTATTTGGGCTGTCATCGTCAACATCAACGACGGGCTGAAGGCCGTGGGCTACGCATTGCTGGTGCTGTTTTTTGTCATGGGCGTGGTCAAAACCTGCGGCAGCTTTGCAGAAATGAAAAAGCCAGAGATGGCTTTCAAGTGCTTTATCCGCTTTGTGCTGGCCCAGGCTGCGGTCAGCTGGGGCATGGAACTCATGACGGGGGCATTCCGTGTGGCGCAGGGCATGGTGACGACAATCATCGACTCATCCGGCCTGACGGCCATGTCTGCAACAGCACTGCCGGACGAAATGGTAAGCATCATCGAGGATGTGGGCTTTATCGACTCCATTCCCCTATGGGCGGTGACGCTGCTTGGCTCGCTTTTTATCTGGGTGCTGTCTCTCGTGATGATCCTGACGGTGTATAGTCGTTTTTTTAAGCTCTTTATCGCCACCGCTATCGCCCCTGTGCCGCTGGCCAGCTTTGCAGGACAGCCCTCCAGCAGTATCGGCATTGCTTTCTTAAAAAGCTACGCCGCCATCTGTCTGGAGGGCTGTGTCATCGTATTGGCTTGTGTGATCTTCTCGGCATTCGCGTCCAGCCCGCCCGCCATTGCGGACAATACGCTGGCAGCGGCCACCATTGTGTGGAACTATGTAGGCGAACTCATTTTCAACATGCTGGTGCTGGTCGGCGCGATCAAGATGAGTGACCGGATCATCCATGAGCTCATGGGCCTTGGCTGATTCAGCGCCACAGGCCCTCGGTGCTGACGGTGTCCTCACCGTTTTCTCTTGCTTTACGGACACGGTACGCAAAATACTCAACGGCGGCGCGGTCTTCCCGCTTCTCCTGAATGAAGCTCCAGACGCATTTGCCCAGTGAGATCAGCCAGGAAAGAACGACCAAGCCGACCAGCGCAAACAGAATATTGTCTGCCAATGCGGTATGGGTCTGATACCAGCCGTGAAACACGGTCAACATCGACATCGTGTACAGTAGCGGGATCGTCAGCCGCGCCAGCGCCGCCAGGCGGAACAGGATCGCCAGAATGCCGAGTCCGGCGCCGATCATCCAAAACATCATTTGCCGTGACCTCCTTCTCGAGTTTGGGGGCATGGTACCATGACCGGGCAGAAAAAGCAAGTATCTGTTCGGGAAAAGTCAAAAATATCGGAGGTGGTACATTGGAGGTACGCATCAACAAGGAAGTACGCAACTATCAGGAAAGTTTGTTTTTCGGCCTGTCCCTGCGGCAGTTTTTATTCGCCCTGCTGGCAGTAGCTGTAGCGGTCGGCGTTTACTTCGGCCTGCGCCCTGTGCTTGGGAACGGTGAGATCGGCTGGGTCTGTGTCCTCGCCGCATTTCCCTTCGCCCTGGGCGGCTTTTTTCAGTACAACGGCATGAATTTCGAGCAATTTTTATGGGCGTTTCTTCGCTCAGAATTTCTCACGCCGAAACGGCTCACGTTCAAATCGGAAAACGTATACACAAAACTCATGGAACACTCATCTGTAAAGGAGGCTCTGAAACTTGATTAAAACCCTGCAAACCACGTTAAAGCAGGACAAAGAACAATTCAAGGTACCAAGATCTGTACAGGACATCATTCCCATTCGCCGACTCTGGCCTGACGGGATTTTCCAATTTGGCAGCAAGTATTCGAAAATGCTGCGGTTCAGCGACATCAACTACGCCATCGCGTCCAAAGAGGATAAGACTTCCATGTTCCTCGGCTACTCGGAACTGCTGAACGCTCTGGATACCGGCACCACCACCAAGATCACCATCAACAACAAGCACATCAATCGCCAGAACTTCGAGCAGGATATCCTCATTTCTCCCCAAGGAGATTATCTGGACGGCTTCCGAGCGGAGTACAACGCCATACTGCTCGACAAGGTGACCGACTCCTCCAACAGCGTCGTGCAGGAGCGCTACATCACCCTGTCTGTCCACAAGAAAAATGTTGAAGAAGCCCGCACCTTCTTCGACCGCACAGCCAATGACGCTGTCTCCCGCCTCAATCACATGGACTCCCACTGTGAGGAATTAGACGCCGTAGAGCGGCTCCGCATCCTACACGACTTCTACCGTGTGGGCGAGGAAACGCAGTACCATCTGGATCTGCGTGAGTGCATGAAGCAGGGCCGTTCCTTCAAGGATGCTGTCTGCCCGGACAGCATGGAATTCAAGAAGGACCACTTCGTTATGGGCAATAAATACGGTCGTGTGCTGTTTCTCAAAGAGTATGCCAGCTACATCAAAGACTCCATGATCAACGAACTCACCAGTCTCAACCGCAGCCTTATGTTGTCCATCGACATTATTCCGGTGCCCACGGACGAGGCGGTGCGTGAAATGCAGAACCGCCTGCTGGGCGTGGAAACCAATGTGACCAACTGGCAGCGCCGGCAGAACGCCAACAATAACTTTTCTGCCGTTGTACCTTACGATTTGGAGCAGCAGCGCAAGGAGACCCGTGAGATGCTGGACGATCTCACCACCCGTGATCAGCGGATGATGTTTGCCGTGGTGACGCTGGTACATCTGGCAGACAGCAAGGAAGAGCTGGACAGTGATACGGAAACGCTCCAGTCCATTGCCCGCAAGCACCTCTGCCAGCTCACGACCCTGAACTGGCAGCAGGCGGACGGACTGGTGACGACGCTGCCTCTGGGCCTGCGCCGCATCGACGCCCTCCGCACGCTCACCACCGAGTCGTTGGCTGTTCTCATGCCCTTCAAGGCACAGGAAATCTGGGACCGGGGCGGCGTGTACTACGGGCAAAACGCCATCAGCAAAAACCTCATTGTGGCAGACCGCAAGCAGTTACTCAACGGCAATGCTTTTATCCTCGGTGTCTCAGGTTCCGGCAAATCTTTCAGCGCTAAGAAGGAGATGGTGTCGCTGGCGCTGTCTACCGATGACGATATCATCATCATCGATCCAGAAGCCGAGTACCGTCCGCTGGTGGAAGGTATTGGCGGTCAGGTCATCAATATCTCCGCCACCTCACCCAACCATATCAACGCCATGGATATGGAGCAAGGCTACGGTGATGGCGAGAATCCCGTGGTGCTGAAATCTGAGTTTCTGCTGTCGCTTTGTGAGCAGCTCATCGGTGCCGGGAAGCTGTCTGCCAAGGAAAAGTCCATCATTGACCGCTGCACCGCCCAGGTCTATCGGGACTACATCCGCGGTGGGTATCAGGGGCAGGCCCCGACCCTGCAGGACTTCCACGCAGAACTGCTCCGCCAGCCGGAAAAGGAAGCTGCGGACGTGGCACTGGCCATTGAGTTGTTTACCGAGGGCAGTTTGAACACCTTTGCAAAACCCACCAACGTGGATACCAATGCCCGTATCCTCTGCTATGATATCCGAGACCTTGGTAAGCAGCTTTTGCCGGTAGGCATGCTGGTGGTGCTGGACAGCATCTTCAACCGCATCATCCGCAACCGTGGGCTGAAGCGCAACACCTGGATCTATATTGATGAGATCTATCTGCTGTTCCAGCATGAGTACAGCGCCAATTTCCTGTTCACCCTGTGGAAACGAATGCGAAAATACCAGGCTTGCGGAACGGGGATAAGCCAGAATATCGAGGATCTGCTGCAGTCCCATACGGCCCGCACCATGCTGGCCAACAGCGAATTTCTCATCATGCTGAATCAGGCGGCCACAGACCGGGAGGAATTGGCGCGCCTGCTGAATATCTCGGATAATCAGCTCTCCTACATCACCAATGTGGACTCCGGGCGTGGGCTCATCAAATGCGGCAGCGCCATCGTGCCTTTCGTGGATCATTTTCCCAAGAACAAGCTGTACCAAATGATGACCACGAAGCCCTCGGATCTGGCATCGTGACGGCCTATGGAGAGAATCAAAGAAAAACCGACACTGGGCGAGCGTGTCAAAGAAAAGGCTGTCTCCGCCCCAAAGGAGCTTCTGCGCAAGGGGCTGGACGACGGCTCGGAGCGCCTGCGGACGCAGCTCCGGGATACCGCCCAGCAGGGGCGGCGGGATGAATATGGCGGCGACGCCATTGAGGACACCGCTGCCAGCGGCCTGCGCCGCGCCGAAAAGGAACTGCTGAAGCAGCGCAAGAAGAAAAATGCGGAGCAGAGCGCGTCACCCCAGGGTGACGCCTCTGCCCCCAGCTCCAACAGCGACGTGCCGCCTGTCATCCGCACCAGAGAAGCCGAAGCGGCGAGGGTAAGCACTCCTCCGCCGCCTGCGCAGGAACAGGCACGGCAGGCGGCTATGAAGCAGGCAGTCAAGATGAAGAACGCCTACATCAGCGCACGGGGTGAGACCACCGTAACGGCAGCACCGGAGCCGCAACGGCAGGGCCAGCAGGCATTCATTCAGGAGCAGGGCCGCAAAGCGTCCCGCCAGCAGGTGCAGCGCAGGCAGGCAGAGCAGCGGTTCCGACACCAGGTTGATCTGCGCGGTGATCCGCTGCGTTCGGAATATCCCACATCCCGTGGGAGAGAGCTACCCAGCAGGGAGAGGATCAAGGAGCGCGGCAGCATCCAGCCGCCGAAGAAGCATCGGCTCCCCGAACCGAAAGCACCGGAGCACGCCGCGGGGATCGTACCGAAGATCCGTGAGGGGGGCAAAGCTACTGGTCTATCCGCCGAACAGGCCGTGCGCTCCTCCACCGCCCATGCGGCCACGACCGGAACACACATTACCAGAGAAGCGGCCATGCAGATGGCCCGGCATCAGCGGACGACAAAGGCGGCAGAGACTGCGGTTCAAAAAACTGCGCAGGCAGCGAATCGCGCGCTGCGCTCCATTCTCGCCGCCGCCCGGAGCCTGATCGTCGCCATGATGGCTGGCGGCAGTACGGTGGTGTCCTTGGTGCTGGTCATCTGCCTTATTGGCCTTCTGATCGCATCCCCCTTCGGCATTTTCTTCTCCGGAGAAAGCAGCGGCACCGGCCACACCATGCCGGATGCTGTCAGCATGATGAACAGTGAGTTTTCCACCCGCATCGAGCAAATCAAGGCGGAGAACCCCTACGACGAACTGGACATGGACAACGCGGGCAGCGCCGCCATGATCTCCAACTGGCGGGATGTGCTGGCTGTTTATGCTGTGCGGACTACCACGGACAACGCTTCACCGGATGAGGTCGCTACGCTGACCGAAGGAAAAATGGATATCCTTCGTGAAATCTTCTGGGACATGAACGCAATCTCCTACCATCTCGAGACGGTCTCAGGCGGTGAATATGAGGGCGACACCGTCATCCTGCATATCACCGTCACGGTAAAGGATCACCTGCAAATGGCGGATGAATACCGATTCAGCGCCGATCAGCGGAAGCTGCTGGAAGAACTCATGCAGCCGGAGTATCAGGAACTATTCGCGGCGCTCATCGGCAGCTACCAGGACATTGAGCTGAGTCCCGACGAGGTAGCGAAGATCATGGAAAACCTCCCCGCCGATCTCAGCGAGGCACGCAGAGAAGTTGTGCTGACAGCATATCAGCTCTTGGGCAGAGTCCATTATTTTTGGGGAGGAAAATCTTTGGTGATCGGCTGGGACTCCCGCTGGGGAATGCCGATGGAGGTCACAGCCGAGGGCAGTTCTACCACCGGCACCGTGCGCCCCTTTGGACTGGACTGCTCGGGAATGGTAGACTGGGTATTCTACAACCAAAGCGGCGGGCAATACATCATTGGACATGGCGGCGGAGCCACGGCCCAGCACAGCTACTGCACGCCCATTGACTGGAGCGACGCTCAACCGGGCGACCTTGTGTTCTATCCGGAGGACAGCCACGTCGGCATTGTCTGCGGCTTTGACAGCAGCGGCAATATTATGATCATCCACTGCGCCAGCGGATACAACAACGTGGTGGTGACCGGAAAAGCTGGCTTTACAACGGTTGGCAGGCTGGAGTACTACGGCGAATAAGAGATACGCACCAAATTGAAGGGTATCTCTTAGGATTGATTTTGCTGGAAAAGTCTGTCATAATATAGGAAATTGCAGGGATGGAGAACATATATGTTTAGAATAAATCGTGGTCAGATCGTATCCGAGTCAAAAAAGGCAACCGCCAAGTCAGATGATCTACGAAGCAATGTGAAAGTGTTTGACGCGGTCAAATTGGTCTTTCTGAATCTCGCAGATGAAATCACTCGGTTTCCGGTATACAATGCAGCTCATTGGACTTGTAATGTGGATCGTTGGATTGACAACCTCCAGTCCGAGAATAACATGACCTATCGCCGGGGAGAAATTGTATTCTTAGACTTAGGTGCACAAAATTTCAAATATGAGCCTTCCTATACTCACGCGTGCATCGTATTGGCCGACCGCAAGAACTCCATTCTGATTGTACCATGTTCTACAAAAAAGTACGGATCTGGGTATCGTGACATTATCGATGCAACGCCTGCGGATGGATTTATGCGAAATACGGGTATCCAGTCGGAAAGTTTCCGCTGGGTCAATAAAAATCGCGTTGTTTCTCAACCCGGAAAATACGTTTCTTCTGATGTTCTGGAAAAACTGGATCAGGTGATACTCTCTTTCGTTCCAGCACATAAAAGAGAAGTCGCACAGTTAAAAGCTGAAATCAAAACATTAAAGTCCAAAATTGATGCACTCGAAGGTACATCAGAAGCCGAGCAAAACAGTCAAAAGTGATTGACAGCTCCTCTCAGAGATGATATTATGTTTACACAGTAGGCGTAACGCCGTAGGCCCATGCTCAAGGCATGGTATCACAGAGGACAAGGCATCTTCGGATGCCTTGTCCTGTTTTTATCATTATTTTCTTATTTTCGCATATACTTTTTTTGCAGAAGGCGCAACGCCGTTTGCCCGTATCGAAAGATCCGGTATCACAGGAGAATGCCCAAGGGCTGTATCTCTTGGGCATTCTTATTGCTTTTCTATGATTATAGCGACTACAACAACGTAGCCGTGACCGGAAAAGCTGGTTTCACAACAGTTGGCAGGCCAGAATACTACGGCGAATAACTTAGAGGGGCTCATAGGACATTCCCTATGAACCCCTCTATTTTTTTGCGCGTCTGCTTTACTGCAATATAGTGCAAAAGTGAAGTTAAAATCCGTCTATCTCTTATATTGACTTTGCGCACAGGTGTCTGGGAAACTCCGTGTCAAACAACGCCAGGCCATCTACGGACACCGCCGAGAGCTCTCTGCGTCTTGAATAATAACGATAACGGGAGGAACCCATCATGGCATTTAAAATCGATGTGATTGAAGATGAGTTTTATACTTCGTGGTGGATCGTCCACTCAGAACATTTCCTCGTAGATCCGGTAAAATCTATGCGGAATGCTGCCTTGCAGGCCCAGAAGTTCCACAGCAGCACATCGTGAATCTCTTCTTCTCCGTCGGCTTAAACCCGACAAGAGAACACCTGACGTATGGGTTCATCGGAGAAAAGACAATGTCCAAGGAGGCAATCGATAGCGAGATTTTCAGACTGATCCATAAGGTATTGTCAGATAATTTTGACGAAACCATTGAAAGGTACTTGCGCCACGAATCCCTTCTGAATGACTTTTCCTGATGGATCCCTCCCCTGCTGATTTTTAGTCCAACAGCCATGAGCAAAACGCAAGAAACGCAGTAATTGCAATGGTTCCCGGACATGGCTGAAACCGGAAATCACTCATATGGTATAGAAAGCGGAGCCCCTTTTTGGTAAAATTAGCCTGCAAAGAAAACCAACCAGAAAGGGGCTGGCCGCTATCTACCGACAGGAAATCATTCAGGATGTGACATTGTTCACATCCCAAAGCGCCGCTGCGTTTTACGACAAGCTTTTCAGCAGCTTGGACTTCACACTGCCCAGAGCGGCAACCGGGCGGCGGGGCTTCCCAAAAGAAGCCATGGTCTGTGTGTTTATCGTTATGAAATGTGAGGGATTCTCACAAATCACAGATTTGATGGATTATCTGGACAACAATCGGCTCATTGCCCACTACTGCGGGTTCAACATCTTGGAGCCGCTGCCGTCCTACTGGACCTATGACCGCTGCCTGCGGCAGTTGAACAACGGTGCGTTGAAGTCGATCATGGCCAATCTGGTGCGGAAGCTGTATGAATTGGGGATTGTGGACGCCTCATTTATTGGCCTGGACTCCACACCCGTCATGGCAAACACGAAGCAGAACAACCCAAAATCCTTTGCAAAAAACAAGTTCTCCAAGGAAAACCACCCGAAAAGCGATCCGGACTGCGCCCTCGGCGTCC